>ERZ779851.3651-NODE-3651-length-9934-cov-2.789452_pt1 | contig 9934 bp, 11 predicted proteins | sample MGYA00511094_ERZ779851 | MGnify/ENA primary metagenome ERZ779851 (study PRJEB29588, sample SAMEA2155512) | human gut metagenome | biome: human gut; feature: human-associated habitat; material: faeces | place: Denmark | collected 2008/2010 ... | reverse complement strand
CGAATCCTGATTATTATCTCCTGCGTACTTCTGCAATAAAAGATGAATTTGGGGATGAGGCAAATTTTATAGAGCCTAAAGGAAATTTCAATTTTAATGCAGGTGGCAAGATGGTATTTCAATTTGTAATGGATCATTCTTTAGCAGGAGGATATACTCGTGTACAAGTGGAATATGCAAAGAAGTAAATTAAGGTCTATCGCGCAAACTATCGAGCCGATAGGTCAGATAGGAAAGGGCGGCGTAAGCGAAAATATGCTTAAAGGTTTGTCCGACGCGCTCGACGCGCGCGAACTTATAAAACTTACGGTGCTTAAAAATTCGGACGACGAGGCGCGTTTTCTCGCGGACGATATCGCCGCCGAATTAAATGCGGAAGTGGTTTGCACTATAGGACACAAAATAGTGCTTTACCGCCGCAGCGATAAAAATATAAAGCATATCGAATTTTAATATAGCGATAAAAAGGGGCTGTAAAAAAACTAAAATTTATATTTGGCTTTAGCGGTAATTAGCCTTTATCTCAGAAAGTCAGAAAATATCACTATTTTTCTTGCTTTCTCCTTCGGGGAAAGTGTCGGCGTAGCCGACGATAGGGGACAATAAAATCAAATATTTGTCTAAACTTATGAAAAAGTGAATCCCCTCTCGTCTTTTACTCGCTTTGCTCGTAAAATCCACTCTCCCCGAAGGGGAAAGCAAATGAAAAAGTTGCTTTTTTGATAAAAAAGACTACATTTTCTATCTTTTCGGATAGATTTGCAGTCTTTCTTTATTTTGTCGTTTTTTTACAGCCCCTTTTCTATATCTTCCGCTTTTGTAATTTTTACGCAAAGTCTACACACAAGACGAAATCGTTATTTCTTTTCGGTATTATTATCGTTATCCTCTGCCTGTAATTGCTTTTCGAGTGCAGACTGCTTGGTGAGAATGGCATTAACTTTATCATACAATGCTTCAATCATAATTTCGGTTTTCAGATTGACTTTATAATCGTTTTCGGCTCTTCTGCGGTCTTTTTCTTCCTGACGGTTTTGGCTCATCATAATGAGCGGCGCCTGAATAGCCGCAACGCAAGACAGTACCAGATTAAGCAGTATGAACGGATAAGGGTCAAATGCTTTTGACGTCATTATGATATTTGCGATCATCCACAATACAAGAACGCCTGTAAACGAAAAAATGAATGCCCAACTGCCTGCAAATTTTGCGATCGTGTCAGCTGCCCGCTGCCCGAGTGTGTACTTTTCTTTCTCTTTTTCAGGACTGACTGAAATCTTACTGTCCGCCAGCAGGTTCAGTACCTCTTCGTCCGTCATGTCGTGGCGGATGTCCTTGAGGACTTCTCTCAAAAGCTTTCTGTTTTCCTTCATAATATCATCCTTTTTTATCTGACCGGCGCGTGATCGCGCCGGTTTTATGCTTCATTTTTCGGCGCGCGCAGAAAAAAGTCCGGCCCCTTGATCTCAAACAAAATGAGCGACACGCCCAGCAGCAGGTCGGCGTGCTGGGACGGCTCCTCCAGCGGGATCGCGAAATCCTCCTGCAATCTGCGGATGCGGTAGAGCACGGTGTTGCGGTGGGTATAGAGCGCGTCGCTGGTCTTTTTCAGCGAGTGGCAGCAGGTGAGGTAATGGTAGAGCGTTTCACAGTACTGTGTATCCTTTTCACGGTCGCGGGCGGCAAGGCGGTGCAGCGCAATCGGGATTAGGTCGCCGCGCCCCTCCAGATTTTTCAGCAGCAGCGGCGTGCGCAGCTGCGCCACGGAGCAGACCGGCTCCCCGTGAAAGCGCTCGTCCGTCATCAGCTCCAGCGCCTCGCGCGCCGTGCGGTAGAGCCCCGGGAGATCAAACAGCTCATCCAGCGGCTCGGACACGAGGATCTTGAGCTGAAACTCCTTTGCCAGCGTGGAAAGCGTGTCCGCATCCCCCTCTCTGTGCAGAAAGAGGAAAATATCGCCTTTGTACAGAAACGGATGAGCGTCTGGGATCTGCGTCTCCAGTTCCTCCCTCAGATGCCGCTTCCCCATGTACGCATTATGGTAGGCCTCAAGATCGATGAGGGCGAAGGTCAGCGGGTGGAAATCCGCCAGGTAAGTGCCGGACGCCTGTAGCTGGAAGTGCGCGGCGGAAGAAAATCCGCCGTCCAGCAGGTGCATGAGGATGTCCTCCGCCGTTTCAAAGGGCTTGTCCTGATGGCTCGCCTCCACAAACAGCTGCTTGGCGAGAATGCGCTCCACCAGCTCCCAGGTTTGCGGCGGAATCTTTTCCAAATGTCCGTCCGTATCCACGCAGATCAGGCAGCCGAGGCGCACGCCCGCGCTGACGAGCGGCGCAAAACGCCGCCGATAGGGGCTGTCCGCCAGCTGGACATAGTCCGCCCAACCGGCTGTGAGCATTGGGTTTCTGCTGATGATTGCGCCGGCCTCATAGGAGATCTCGCCGCGGCGCACGGCGGTTTCAAAGAGCGCATCGGAAAAGCCGAGCGGCAGGTGGTGCGCCGCAATATGAAAGGTGTCGTCCAGCACCAGAAGTGGGCAGCCCAGCAGTTCCCCTGTGCTCAGCGCTAACTGCCGGAGATCATCCTGCGAAAAGAACTCCTCCAGTAGCGCCTCTGCATTGCACGACTCCCAGCGTTTTTCCTCCATGGTCTGCCTCCTTCTTCGGCTTGTGCATTCGGTACAAGTCGTTTTTTCTTTATTGTATCGGCAGCTTCTTGTTTTTGCAAGAGGAAAAGCTAAACTGTGTGTCAGAAAGGAAAGTTTGAACGATTTATATACAGATTCACGGAGGGATGATTATGAAATGTGAAAATTGCGGCAGAAATGAGGAGCCAGCTTCATCTATCGCAGCAGCATCAACGGCAGAACGGAGGAGCATACGCTCAGGCCAAGGAGACCGTGATGGCGGAGCTGCGCCAGACTTTCCGCCCTGAGTTCCTGAACCGTATCGACGACATCATCGTGTTCCGCGCCCTGACGGAGCAGGATATCGAGGAGGTCGCCCGCCGGATGCTCAAGACCGTGGCCGGACGCATGGAGGCCATGGACATCCATCTGGATGCTTCCGACGAGGCGGTAAAGGAGCTTGCTAAGGAGGGCTTTGACCCCAGATACGGTGCGCGTCCCCTGCGCCGCGCCATCCAGAGCAAGGTGGAGGACGCCGTGGCCGTGGAGGACGACAAGCTGGTTGTCACCAAGTGATCATCCCGTGGAAGTTCCTGATACATACCTGAAAAATATCCCCGGATGGCTATGCGCCATCCGGGGATATTGCTGTCAAAAAAGCATAGCTTGACTGATGTGGGGAATCGCTGTGTGGTGAAGAACTTGCCGGACTTGTGACAGAAAAATCGGCATATGTTAATTTTGCTTTTTAGAGCGTCGAACAATAACGTAGATCAACCACTCTATGGCTAAGACGCCAAGATAAAAAGCCGCCCATATAGCAAAACTAATCAGCTTTACTTCTAATGTCTGTACAGTTCCATGCCCATCTACTGTTCTTGCGAATAAGAACGCACTAAAGCATAAGAAAATAATAAGTTGAATGATTTGAAGAATTTTCCAACCTTTGTTTTTCATAATTAGCCTCCTGCAATTTCAATCTTTATATTCTAATTCATAAAATTATACCACATAATTTATGAACAATGCTATCGAAGCTTTGTAAAACATATTAAAGTCCGAATGGTTTCCCTGTCCATACTTTCTCGTTCTTGCTTGTGCTTTTGGCACAAGCTCTATTTCTTTTCTTGTACCGGCGGCGTATTGTCTTTACCGCAGAAAAAGCTAAACTATACAGCAGAAAGAGAAAAAAGAAAGAAGATGGCGTTATGAGTACAAAGTCCATGCGTATCCTGAATGTTGCAGCTGGTGTGCTGCTGATCGCCGCGGGCATCTATTGCTTGTGCAATCAGGACGTGGCGCTGCTCTCGGCGGGGCTGCTGCTTGGTATATTCCTGTTGCTGTCCGGCGTTGCGGAGATCGTGGTGTTTGCCGCGGCAAGCGGCGTGATGCTCGGCTCCGGCTGGCTGTTGCTCGATGGTATTCTGACGGTGATCATGTCGCTGTTCCTGCTTTTCAACCAGTGGTTCACGATGCTGTCGCTGCCGTTCCTGTTCACGCTGTGGCTGCTGTTTTCCGGCGTGTCGCAGTGCGTCAGTTCGTTTGATCTGCGCGCCCTCGGTGTCCGCGCGTGGGGATGGATCCTTGCAGTCGGCATTCTTTTGACGCTTGCCGGTTTCATTTGCCTGATGGATCCGTGGGTCAGCGTGGCGGCCATGGGCATGACGGTCGGCATCGTATTTCTGCTGGAGGGCGTCAGTTCCATTGTCTACGCCTGCATTTCCAGAACAAAGGACATTTGATCGGCAGGCACTGCTGCGGCGCGGCTGATACCACGCCGCCGTGCTTCACATAAATTGGAATCCCATATTTCATCTTGAATGGAGGAATTGTTATGGTACCCAGCATCTATGGTGAAAACATGTTTGATGATTTCTTTGATGGCAGCTTCTTTGGCGGTCACAGCCCGCTGTTTGGCAAGCACGCCAGAAACCTGATGAAGACCGACATCCGCGAGACGGACGACGCCAAGGCTTACCGCTTTGCGGTGGAGCTGCCCGGCTTTGAAAAGGACGAGATCCATGTGGACGTGCAGGACGGTTACCTGACCGTCAGCGCGGAGAAGGGCCTCGACAAGGACGAAGAGAACAAGAAGGGCCGCGTGCTGCGTCAGGAGCGCTACTCCGGTGCCTGCTCCCGCAGCTTCTACGTCGGCGACGTGAAGCCCGAGGACGTGAAGGCCAAGTACGAGTCCGGCGTGCTGACCGTGCTTATCCCGAAGGAGGAGCCGAAGAAGCTTACCTCCTCCAGCAAGATCGCCATCGAGTAAGTCAATAGAAAAGGCGGCCTGCCTTCCGCAACAGGAAAGGCAGACCGCCTTTTCCTTTCGCGAGGAGGATATGGCAGTATGGTGAAAACACTGTTTCAGGCGTCTACATGGAACGCGCTGGCGCTTGGGAATTTCGATACGGTCATCAGTGTGCGGGAGCTTCTGCGCTGTGCCGATACCGGGGTCGGCATCGGCACAGCGTTGGACGGCGTGATAACTTTTGAAAACGGCGCAGCCTACAAGACAGCGCCGGACGGCGAGGTCACCGTTATGAGGCCGGAGGACAGCATGGCGTTTGCCGCAGCCATGGTGTTTGACGAAAACGCCCCGGAGATAGCGCTGAACGGCATCGATGATCTTACCTCGCTCAAGCAGATGCTTGCGCCGTTTGTGCAGGGAAATCCCAATCTCTTTTATATGATCAAGGCCGGCGGCGTTTTCAAGACTATGCATACGCAAAGCTGGAACAGCTGCCGGAAGCCCTACCCGGTGCTTTCTGAGGCGGCGAAAAGCCGGAACGAATTTTGCTTTGAAAACACCCGCGGCAATGTGATCGCCGTCTGGTGCCCGCGGTATGTGGACGGCATTTGCATACCGGATTGGCATTTTCATTATCTGAGCAGCGACAAAACGCAGGGCGGGCATATCCTCGACCTATCGGCGGAGCGGCTGCATCTGAAGATCAACCGGATCGGGCGTTTTGATCTACTGCTGCCGCAGACGACGGAGTTTGCGCACTGTGAGCTGCGCGAGGGGAAAAGCGCCGCAGCTGAGAGGTTTGCCGCCTGTCAGGCAACAGCCGACAAGCTTTTATAAAAATCATGAATCTTATGTGTAACGGAGAGAAAAAATGAAAACGGAAGCTTCTGCGCAGAACACCTGTGTGATCTGGATCGATCACCCGAATCGCATCGTTTCCTTCCAAAAGGCAGAAGGCTTTGAGCCGCAGTCCTTTGCCTCTCCCGATGAGCGGCTTGCATACGCTTTTGAAAAGTGCGCGAGCGGATATCGCGTGCAGTAAAAAGCCGCACAGCAAACAAATGATCCTGAAAGGGGCGAATATGATGAATAAGCTGATCTCTTACTTTGGAACCTTTACCCCCGGGGCTGATGGCGCGGTCGGTGCATTTCAATTTGAGTATCTGACAAGCCTCGGCTTTGCCGCACTCGTCATTTTTGCGGGACGTGCCATTGTGCGCCGATCCCATGTACTTCGCAAATTTGCGATTCCAGCGCCGGTGATCTCCGGCCTGCTGTTTTCCGTCCTAATTGCCATTTTCAAGGGAACTGGCATTCTTGCCATTTCTTTCGATACAAACGTTTCGCAACGTTCCGCTACTATTGTCTCATGCATGTCTATGCGCTGGGGTGGTTTGACGGTTACTTTTCCTCTGCGCTTAATTTCTGCTTCTGTGGCATAGTAATGCTCCCTCCATGATTGACAGTGTTTTATTTCACTGTCTCTCATAGAGGGAGCATATCAGCCGCAAGGCTGGGCTTGTTTGCCAATGACAAACAGGCATCTCATCATTAGAAAGGACTGAACTACATGGCAAGTTTGATATATGAAATATCCACCCACGCATACAATAAAGCAAAATATCTGAAGTCTCCGGGAAAGGACGAAAGCGGCAATCCCGTAGAAGTTGTCAGGATTACGAAAAAAAGCGAACGGCAGTATAAGGACCACGCCATCAAATTCGGGAATTGGTGCAAGGGAAACTACCATTGCCGGCACTTTGATGACTGCAAGCCGCACATACAGGATTATGCCGATTTTCTGATCGAGAAAGGGTATTCCGCCGGTACGATCCACACCTATCTGGCAGCGGTCTGCCGGGTCTGGAATGTTGCTATGGATACGATCCAAAAGCCCGTCAGACATGTGGCGCAAAACACCCGCAGCCGCGGGACTAAGGCGTCGGATAGCCGCAAGGATGCCCAGCGAGAGGCATCCCCTCGGTTGTACGACTTTGCCGCCAGGCTGGGTCTTCGCCGCCGAGAGTACCAGAAGCTCAGTGGCGGTGATTTGGTGGGAGACAAATCCGGTCACCTGTGCATTTGGGTCAAAGGAAAAGGGGGGAAGATTCAGTATCAACGGATCCTCCCATCTGACATTGCTTTTGTCCGTTCCTATTTTGAGGAAAAGGATACCGATGAGTATCTCTTTGCACAGGGAGAAATGGAAAACAAGATCGATCTGCACCATCTCCGCGCCTGTCAAGCCAAGCGGGCCTATCTGTATTACCTGAACGCCATCCGAGACCCGGCGTTTAAGGCACAGCTGATCCGCGAGCTGGAAGTGCGCTTCGCATCCAACGGCAGGGAGTTGAATCACGATCAGATAGATGGGATATACTATCTGCGCGGCCGCAATCGCAAGTTTGCGCTGGAACACAACCTGCCCACCGCGTACAACCGACTGGCCCTGATGGCCGTGAGTGTATTCCATCTGTCCCATTGGCGTCTGGATGTCACGGTCTGCAACTACATTCTTGCGGTCTAAAAACATAAAACCCACCAGTGAAGCCATTGGTGGGTATCTCATCTCATTTCGGTTGTATAAAGCGGAATCAAGCTTGGCTGTTTCTAATATTATGTCAGGTTTATTCTTAAAAGTTCCTGAGTTAGTTCTACGCAATCTTTTGTACCTGAGCGAAAAATGCAAACAAATATGCCTTGCCGCTGATATTTACGAAGTGCAGATTGCACTTCGCTTTCGTCTGTTTCCTTCGTTACCCACAGTTCTACGACATTCAGAGAGGAATTCTTCTTTTGATAAATCACAATGGCAACCTCCAAGACGAGTATTGCCAAACTTTTCCAAACTATTCTCCTTCGTAAAAGATATGCAAAAAAGCGTGCCATTTGACACGCTTCTCCAAAACCGTATGATAGCCGCACTCGAAAAACGGCATACTTCTCCTAAGACACATAAAACAAAAGAAACATGGCTGCCTGTATGCAGCAGAAAAAGAAACAAATCAAAGAGGTACTGTCTGTAGTATATTCATTTTAAGAGAAAGAGTCAACTGCAGAAAATTTTATTTATGGATACACGCTTGATTTTTCATGCTCTTTGTCTTACAATGTTGCTATAATTCTATTCAATAAAAATTACAACATTGGAGTTTTGGTATGAACATATCTGGATACACCCGAATTTCTGTGGATATTGAGCAGGACCGCGACAATACATCCATTGAAAACCAAAAGGCCATCATATCGGACTATGTTGCAACTTATTTTCCCCAAGCAAAGCTCACCTTGTATGAGGACCGTGATCGCTCCGGATATACCTTTGAGCAACGCGAGGGGTATCAGCAAATGCGGCCCAAGCTGTTCTCCGGCGAATCACAAATCCTGATAATCAAGGACTTTTCCCGTTTTTCCCGGCGGAATAGCCTTGGTCTGCTGGAGTTGGAGACCCTGCGCGACGCGGGCGTGCGGATTATCTCTATCAACGACGGCATTGACTACCCCACCAAGGACGACTGGATGCTGATTCAATTTAAGTTCCTTATGAACGAGATGCCGGTCACGGACACCAGTAAAAAGATCAAGGCAATCATTCAGCACCGCCAGAAGAATGGAGAATGGGTCTGCGCCGTACCCTACGGCTACCGGATGATCAACACCAAGGAGATGGTTTACGAGGTGGACCCACCCGCCGCAGAGGTTGTCCGTGAGATTTTCGCTTTATATAACAGCGGTTGGGGATATAAGCGAATCGCCAATCACCTAACAGATAAGGGCATCCCAACGCCACGAGCCAATGAGATTGCATGGAAAGAAGCCCAGGGACGGCAAACCAGACTCAAGTCCAAGGCCGAATGGTCCATTATCTCCGTCTCGAGCATTCTCTGCAATGATTTTTATGTAGGGACGCTGCGGCAAAAAAAGTATACCCGAGCCAATATCAATGGCAAGGATAAGCGATTGGACGAGGATGAGCATATCGTCATTGAGAACGCACACACCCCGATCATCGATGCCCGCACCTTCGCCTATACGCAGGAGCAGCTCAAGCTTCGTTCCAGAAGCAACTACCGCGGCGAGAAAAAGTATGCTACCGATTACTCCGGCTTTCTGTATTGCGGAGACTGCGGAGCGCCTATGTTCTCCATGTCACGCCCTGATTTGAAGCCTGCCTATACCTGCGGCACATACCACCGCAGGGGGCGCAAAGGCTGCACCAGCCACCATATCCGCGTGGACAAGCTGGACGAGCTGCTCAAGAGCTATATCAAGATCGTCCGGGACAATTCCACAGCTATCCTGGAACGTCTTCAGGATGCCATCAAGCAGCAGCCGGAACGGGAACAGGAGATTGGAAATGCCATTGACTCTCTGGAGCGTCAGCTCGCCGAAAGCAAGGAGCAACTCAAGGCCATGTACAAGCGTAAGCTGATCGACACCATGGGAAAGGCCCCTGACGAAGCTGCCATTATCGACGAAGCATACACGGAATTGGAAAAGGACTTGACCCACCGCATTGCCGGTCTGGAGCACCAGATTGATGTCAACATTGATTCTCGCAATCACCTTCTGCAAGCCAACCGGGCTGCCAAAACAGTCATCGAAGTGTTTGATGACATTCTGACAAAGCCAAAGCTGGACAAGCGGGACATCTGCCTGATCGTGAATCGCATCACAGTGTATGAGGGCCACATTGACATTCATCTAAAACCGGATATCGATGGATTGCTGGCCACCGGAGTGTGGGAGGAATCCTCAAATTTTCCGCAAGACAGTAGAGACAACACAAATCTGCCCGCAAAAATCGTTCAATCGGCAACGCGCCGACCGAAGAAGGTCTTTACTGTCAATGTTATCAACAGCGGCGACCCGTTGGAGATCTACACGAGCAAGGAGGGCGAGGTCATCTTCAAGAAATACTCGCTCATGGGCGGTGTGGACGAGTTTGCCGCGCAGATCTGTGAAACACTCAACAAAACCACCGGCCTGACCGTCGCCGTGACGGACCGCGACAGTGTGGTGGCCGCGGCGGGCAGCGCGCGGCGCGATCTGATCGGCAA
>ERZ779851.3649-NODE-3649-length-9939-cov-2.847025_pt1 | contig 9939 bp, 20 predicted proteins | sample MGYA00511094_ERZ779851 | MGnify/ENA primary metagenome ERZ779851 (study PRJEB29588, sample SAMEA2155512) | human gut metagenome | biome: human gut; feature: human-associated habitat; material: faeces | place: Denmark | collected 2008/2010 ... | reverse complement strand
ACCACCTCCCCGAAATCACCCCGGCCGGGCTGCCGTTTTTGGGGCCGCCCCCCCCAATCCAAGAAGGGCGGCAAATGGGAACGGGAAATGACCAGCGATCCAAAAAAAAGAATGCTTATTTTTTTATTTAACTTGTTGATTATCAATCATATAAACTAATATTTTAATACACATTTACATTTGATTAGTTTTATTATATATAATAGTTGAATTTTTATTGCATAATATTTGTTTGATTATAAAACATGTATTATATTTGCAGCGTGAGATAACAATATTAACAAACAAGCGTGCTAGGTGCTAATATAAACCCCAAGGGCATGGGTAAAATCTAATGACAAGTAAAGATATTAACAAAGTACAAAGTGAGGTAAAAAAAGCAAGCGAGAAAACGTTAACAGGTGCGGTTAAGGCGTGGTGCCAACTATTTAAATCTGGTAAAGAAGTGAATGAAATACTAAAGGAAAATGATATTAATGTAGATAAGGATATCGTACCCGCCTTGGTATCATTAGCTAAAGACAAAGAAGTTGTAATACAACTTTGTAAGGATATACTCCCACGCATTAATAATACCTTTTGTGCATACAAGGAAATAGAAAGGGAATATCTTGATAAATTAGATCAAGATAAAAACGTCAGAATGACCGTTGACAAAATAGAAAGTATTGCAATATTAGGCACCACTCATAAAAGATTTGGATATAATGAGCCTGTGGAATATGATGGGGGTGTATATTATGACGTGTTTAACGGATCAGACAAACGCATTGTAAAGTGCGCTGTACCTATCAAACGATATACATACAATCTCATTGCTAAATGTATTACATACTATTTAACGCACCCTAAAAATGAAAGATAGTAGTAAGACACTCCTATAAATGGGGTGTCGTGGTGGCAAACCTGTACGTTCACGCCGTGCCACTGTTTAGACTAAACAGGTTAGATATTTAACATATTGATATAAGCATACACAAGCGGGTAGGGGTATAGCCGTTGGCGTTCGATAACTTGTGTAGATAGGCCGCCGCTTAACAATGTGGTTTAGGTTTGTATTCAGTCGTAGTATGAACTATTATTCTTTGGGCTTGTATCAAGACGGGTTAATACGTCCGGTTTCCGGATAGGCCGTGTAAAAACACGGGGTATATTGGTGTATATACGCATGTATAGGGCGTATGGTGATATGTTGTTAGAGTAGCGCATATCAAGTGTATGACGGTGTTATTCCCGTGCTAATGTATCAATACGACGTATGTTAGGGTAGCTTAAATACCTAATATGCGTACGGATAGCAAATAACAACCCTTACAAGGGTATTTAGTGCGGTTAAATTGACGGACTCAATACGCCTTGTCGGTACGTATCACGGGTGACGTATGTACGTATTTGGTCTCGTTCGTTCGGGGCAAAGGGACAAAAACCAAAGGGAATCGGGCGGGTGTGGTGTGCTCGGCTAGCTGTATTGATAACGGCGGCTTTGTGCCTTCATAGCCTTGCCGTATTCTTATTGGTGTAATTAAATGAATATATTATGTACAAAAAGAAATTCGATAATTTGAATAGGAAACTATCTATTCAAAAAGAAAAGGCTTTAGAGACTGTAAGAAAGTCTCAAATGGAGTTTTATATTGAGCTTACCAAAGATCTATACAAGTCTAATAAATTAGATTGTAGTAGAGATTCTGATAAATGTAGGCGCAAACGTGTTAACTACATGGCAAACAAATTGCGACAATAGATCGTTTGTTTTTATTTGATTTTAAAGTTTTCCCTTCCGTACTGTAGTGATATAGGACGGAAGGGCTTTTTTGTGTCTATATTTTACAAAATAATAGTATATGTATATGTTTTGCTTACATATAAAAGTGTTGAGGCGGTAAATTTTAAGCCTTAATTATAAATGTGTAAGTAAAATACTTTATTATGTATCATTCTGTATATATCTATATCCGTATGGACGGGTGAATTGCGTCCTTATGTATGGATTTGCGCTTGAATCGATCCTAAAAGGTATATAATAGGCGGTACTTATTGTATATTTTTTATCTATATCTAGGCTTGCCTTCTCTTAGAGGTAGCTCTAGGGGTTGATATATATTATGTTGTTGATACTCAATTGGTTGTATTATTTTAGTGTTGTTTTAAAATCGTGTTTACTTATTGTATATTTTTTATGGGTATATTTATATATTTCGTACTCATCTTGTTTTGTGGGTACATGGCGTTTGAGTTAGGGCGGTATGTTATAGCTACTGGCGACGTCCTGCCTTTAATCATAGTTATTTTATTGGCTTTATTATCAATTTATTGTATAAAGCAAGTATATAAGGCAATCAAGAACAAAGACCTCGATATCCTAGACTGAATCAGCGTTCCACGTGGAACAAAGTAGCGGAAGGTTTAGGCTTTCGTGGGAATTTCGAGGGAGGTTTGTGGTTTGCGTGATGGTACACCTCCAAACAAGGAAAAACCTTTCCAAACAAGAAAAAACACCAACAAACAAGGAAAAACCTTTCCAAAAAGGAAAAACCTTTCCAAACAAGGAAAAACACCAACAAACAAGGGAAACACCTTTCGAGCAAGGAAAACGCCTTTCAATAAACAAGAAAAATACATTTCAGGCAAGGAAACGCCTTTCAAGCAAGGGGTATCTTCCGATCAAATGTAAAAGTTTACAAGTGGTAGAAGTTCCCCGTCAAGGCAAGGTAGTTGTGAGTGATGGGAGGTATGGTGTTATTGGTGGTGGATATTGTTTATTAGTATGGGGTGATGTGGAGGAAACCAAGGGGAAACGGGGGCGGCGATGGCGTGGGGTTGGCCCCGCTGGTCGTCCGTCTCTGTCCTCCTTTGGCGGTAGTATAATATTAAAATCTGATATTGATATGACAAGAGAAGAAGCGAGAAACGTATTTGGCGGTAGTATAGTAAATGAGTTGCTGTCGCTGGGGGCTGAGCCTACCAACGTGGTAAGGCAAGACGGGTTGATAGAATGGAAAAGTGATGGATATATAGAGGTAGGAGGCGTACAGGTATGGGCCTACTATTACTTTGAGGATGGCGAGGACGTTGATAGATGTGATTGGGCGGATCATATGGAGATAGAGATAGAGGAATGTTGGATTTAAAATCGGTTGATATGAGATTCATGTATTTAATGGAGCTTAGCGGAAAGGATATATACGTAGGCGACAAGAAGTGCAAGAGAGTAAAAATATATGTAGGCAGGCCGTTGAGGGATACACCTAAAACCTATAAACGAATAGGCGGATTTGTAGCAAAAGAACTATCCAACGCTTATAATAGCGGTTGTGTTTCCATCTATGAAGCAAAGGATAAAACGCTCAGATATTCGGTTTATCGAGACGGTTGTTTTTATCCTTATTACGGGAAGTTGGAAATAATAGAATAATGATATGGGGACGGAAGAAGATGAATGTGAAAGCTCGAATGTTTAAGAATAATAGACAGGTTATGCTATATCTGGATATTAAGGGGATATCGGATTTAGATTGTCCTTATATAGATATTGACACGGGGTGGGTTAACAGGATTTTCAAACATTTACCGGAAAAAGCGTGGGATAATACCATCATAAACATGAATATATGTGTTGAGTACGGGACCGGTGATCTATGGTATTCCAGAGTGAGGACATTTGAAGGAAGCTGTTGTGCGGAATATATTCTTACATCTAGAAAACCTAGGAAGAATAACCGGAGAGAGCTTGTGAATAATCCCGAAGATCAATTATTGGATTTTGATACGGTAAGGGAGACTGTATTTGGGATGAAGAAAGAATTAGACATTGATGAGAGTATTAATGTGAAATTAAATTATGAGATTATTGGAGGAAGTTAATATCACCAAGGGGAATGCGGGCGGCTGCGGGGGGGGCTGGGCAGGTCTTTGTCGTTAGCCGTTCTTTTCTGCTTGGCAAAAATAAGTGTTTATGCGTATAAGAAGAACTGTAAAGGAAAGGGATATTGTAAAGGTATGGGTATTCGGGTACGATCGGAAACTTATAAAATCGGCGGCGGATTCTGGGTTCAGAAACATGTCGGAGGTATTATCTTACGCTAATTGTATGGCAGGAGATAAGCCTGTAGATCATATTAGGGTCTCGAATGAGAATCGTGGCTGGTGTGGATCGTATACTATATATGGTAGGGAGATAGATTAGTTTGATAATGAACAACAAAGGAGGTGTGTATGAATAATGTTATAACAAACGCCAATGGCGTGAAGGTAAAAGTAAGGGTGTATGATATTGGTGATGGGGAGGTAGATAGATACACGATAATATGTGTAAGTGATAAGGGTAAAGATAGTAGTGGGTTGGTATATTATCCTGTGTTTGCATGCAGCGAAAATCCATTTCATCCACAAGGAATAGGAACATATGTTGGTGATTATTATCCATATAGGAGACATTCATACGATTTCGGTAAAAGAGTTAAGGATCTAGCATCCTTACCAGAAGAGGTGATTAAGTACATAAAAATAATAACGACATGAACGAAATAGTTTACAACAATTACGATTTAGTGGCTTTTGAACAAGATGGAGAAGTGGTAGTGGCCGTAACATTTTACAGGTATTACAAGAAGAAAGCTAAGGGCGAGGTTAATTATAGATGGAAAACCAGATGTCCGGAGTTGGTGGATAAGATTGTAAGACACCGTACCAAGGTATTTACCGGCCAGCTTATTCAGTTAGCGAAGGCGTATGGGGAGAAAAGGGTCATTAAATATCAAAAACAGGAGGAAGAGGTATGTCAAAATACGACAGGGACGCTATAGAAATATATATACTAGATCATATAGATACTGATAATTACAAAAAGCAGTTTAGATATGATAGGGAGTATCTGGCTTTTATGCTTAACGTGTTTAAGGATGAGTATAAAGAACATATCAAAAGGGATGGGATTAAGAAAGCTTTCGAGGACTACATAATGAGCGTTCCGTCTATATTCAGGATTCATATAGCGGATTGCGATATCAGGTATTTATTACGTTCATGGGAAGTGGAGTTCGATGATGATGATGAGATATACATCTTGTATAAAAAGATTATAAGGGAGGTCTTCTTTAAGATGTGTAATGATATGAACATTAGATTTTAGTTTGTTAATATTGTGACCATGACCTTGGCGGGGTGGAAGGATATATCATAATCGTACGTGTGCGGATATGATCCGGGGTCGGTTCCCGGCACCTTGGCATAACTTAAATGTAAGTAGTATGGAAGATAATATTTTAAAAAGAGCGGCAGCGGAATTAAAAGAAGCCGGTTGCAGGGTTTTCGCATGGCAGGATGATACTTATAATAGAGGTTGGAGTAAGGGTGATTATATAATGTTGTATTACGCCTTCCCTGATTCACCCAACATCGGGTATCTGAGTCATGGAGAATATGGAATGAGTGTAGCATATAGTAGAGCCTATATACCGAGCCGTGGAAGTGGATCGGGATGTGGTATCAAGGAGGAAGCTACGTTCGACCTTGCGACGGCACTGGACGTGCTAAACGAGCCATTACCTAGGTGGTGCAAGTCTTATGGGGTTTATCCAGAACAATATAAGGATATTGATAGATGGTACAATAGCGATAATTATAACAAAAAAATATTTAAGGAAATTTGATATGGAAGTAAAAGATTGGGAAAATTTGGTTTTGAATACAGAAGTAGGATCACATTGTTTTGTTACGCTGATTGATGATAAGGACATCAGTAGAGGTTATGCGCAAATCAGACGTGCGGAGCATTTCGGGTATAACATCTGTTTTACAAGGTTATACGGGAATAAGTTCTATTTCGAAAAGATAGAGGAAGGACGTACGCAACAATATATCAATAGGAGGAAATAAAATGGTAATAGAGTTTGATTTCGAGATATACAAAAACGGAGATTACGATAAGGTATATCTACGTAACGGAAAAGAGGCAAGAGTATTATGTGATAATGGGAAGGGTAATAGTCCTATGGTCGTGATGATTGAGGATGATAAAGCGGATGATTATATTATTCTTCGTTATAACGAAACTGGCAGAAGGAATATCAATGGTCAATCGGGTCTCGATCTTATGTTATCGGTAAAAGAACGGGAACCAGAATTATGGGTTGTTGTCATATCTTATATGGATAATAAGGATAAGAGGCAAAAGATGGTCTTACCTAATTTTTTCTCAAAGAATATAAGAGGGAATATATATCTTCAAGGAAGCTCTAAATCGAATGTATCATATTATGTTGGTAGGTTAGAAGAAGATGGGTGCTTCGATGAGCTGTGCGAGAAGATAAGGGTGAAAAGAGATCGTATTTATAACATGGAAATAATATCACTATCAGATGACAAGGCGACAATTTAACCAGTTGATAAATGAGCTGGACGGCAAAAGCCCGTTTATCGTATTACATAGGGATGCCGTTGCTCCTAAATACGTGGGCGTGGAGGTGTCGAAGGATGGGGCAGTATACAGATATGCAATAATAGGGATAAACGATGAGTATAAGGCTAAAAAAGCCCTTATTTCGAAAATATTAGGCATAGCTAGTTACCTAAATGGCAATAAGCCCCTAAAAAAGGGTTAATTAGATGTATTTATGACCTGCGGCATCATATACGATATAATGCCATAAATGACGTTGTATAGAGGGTATGTATGATAATATGATAGATAACGTATTCGTGTCTTGACATCATAATATTATGCCATTATATCCTCTTTTTGTATAAAAAAGAATAACGAATAATATAAATATCTTGGATATGGATGAAATTAAGATAGGAGCTGAAATTGTATTTAATATAACCGGCAACCATAATATAGGATATGCCAAATGGGAAAGGTATATCGGGAAGGTGTTAAGTAGGGATCACCGATCACGCCTTTATGTACGGACGATAGGAATGCCTAGGGCTTGTATTGATGAGTGGGATGTAGAGTGGGTTATTGATCCGGATGGGGATTTTGATATGGATGAGGCGATCCCGAATCCTGTGGCAAGGGAGTTGTATAAGTTGATGGGTAGGAATGTTTATACGTTAGGAAGGTCTCATGAGAGTATAAACGGCTATATCGTGTATGAGTGTATGATGATGGACAGGAATTTAAGACACAATGTTATGTATCTGTTACATGATCATGGATTCGAAACACGGTATATTGATAGTTGTTCTTGGTGGATGACTAATGAGAGGCTGATGTCCGAGGTAACATATGCGGAGGGGGATATTCATATAGTTGTTCATGAGTGTATGGAGGATTATGTGGATAATGTGAGATTTGGAGAGGAGTTTTATGAAAACAAGGAAGTATGATAAGATGCTTACTCGTGACGGCGATGATAGTATTGACACCGCCAAAAGGGAACGGTGGTCTGCCCCACGCCCCAAGCCCTGCCGTGGTAGAGGCAAGGGTATGGGATAAGCTGGCGGCCGCCCTGTCTTTCGTGGAGTCAAGGGATAACGATCGAGCGTATAACGTATCATCCGGGGCTTTAGGGAGGTGGCAAATGAAAAAGGTATACGTTGATGAGGTTAATAGGATATTATGCCTTAAACGGGAGAAAAGGAGATATAGATACGAAGATAGAACGAATCCTGTAAAGGCTAGGGAAATGTTCGAGATATATCAATCTCACCACAATCCTAAAAAGGATATAGATCGGGCTATAAAGTTGCATAGGGGATTGCATTCTCCTATGTATGTTAAAGAGGTTAAACGTAAATTAAGGGAATAATATGAATCGTGAGGTATTAATAAGTATCATTAATAGAGGTAGAATAAGGTTTATCCCAGTAAGAAGATGTTTCTTATGCAATGAATATGTAGGATATAAATTCGTTAGGATGTGTGATGGAAGTATGATACCGGTATTTTCTAGTGGATGTAGGTGTTGTGGCATAAATAATGGGACGCTCTCAGAAAGGACTTGGGATGAAGTGCTTGATCTTGTCAAAACGGTACAAAATAAGCCTATGAATGAGAGAACGGAGGAAGATGAATTTATATTAAATAGTTTAATATAAGGAGGTATTGTATATGAAATGGGTGATAATAAAAGGCGTTAGATACCCTATCTCCGTGGTGTCAGCCTTCGCTGCGTATTACGGGGATAATCCCTTTTTGAAGATAAGGATAAGAAACAAATATCACATAATTCATTTTGATAATATGGATTATCTGAATATTCAGATAAGGTATTTGATTAACAACTATCCTGACTTCGTGCAGATAGGGAATTGGTATATATCCAAGAAGCAGGTGATGTCGTGGGCGCCCAAGGGGCAGGCCGTGGACGGGTCGGGCTGGGTCATATCCTTTTACCTGTCTTTTGGCTTGGAGAACAGTACTCAAATTAAGTTCGACAAGGAAGAGGAGTATCAAAGAGCTTTAGATTGTTTAAATGAGAAGTTCAATGTAATATTATGAGTTGTATCATGAAAACCATGATACTTAGAGGAATATTGAGACTGATGGTGATCAAGGCAAATGATGTTATTTAATTTTAAAAAATAAATTGTTATGGAAATGAAAAAGTATTTATCAGTTTATTTAGAGAGTGGATATCTTTTTGATAATATGTCAGAAAAATTAAAGTGGTTTGAGATTGATAAGATCTTGATCAGTTTTACATATGGAGTAGTTAGATATGTAGGAACATGGGGAGGATGTAGGACTGAGAAGACATTAGATGGGAAATTATTTTATTCGTCCGAAGAATGTTTTAAAAAGGACAAGAGCATCCCTAAGACAAAACTATCAATATATGATGTTTTTAAGTCATTATATGGATTCGCTCCAATAGGTGATGTATGGAAATACAAAAACGGAAGAGCTGTCAAGGGTGAGTTGGAATATTTTGATGTTGAAATAGATAATAAAGGGAAAATTTATTGTAAGGAAACATATTACAGAACATGTGAAGATGTGTATAAATTCAATGACTTAACTGTAGTTGACAAGAATGGAGACATGAGATTAGTAAAATCTTCAAAAAGTAAATTAATGCTTACTAATGATCAATTAGATGTTGTGGAGAGAATGAAAGGCATCATTGATGACATGGTTAGATTAAAGATGATTATGTATATTGATCAAGACTATAATCTTTGTTTTCTGCCGGGAGATAAAATAGAAGATTTGACAATGGATGAAACAGATGGATTTGTGGATACCACCGGTATAGTGACATCTATAAAATCTAAGGATGTAGTGGAGTTTTATGTAGAAAACCCATTCGTAAAGATAAAGGATGAGTAATATCTGAATCTGGATTGTGGTGGTTCGTGAGAATAGCCACAATCATATCTCTAAACGTGAACATAAGGAGGTACGTATGTCATTCGATTGACGTTAGGGATCTAGTTATATTAAAAGAGGAGGAATTATGAAAGAGATTGTATTAAAACTGTATGAGTTTGATGAGCTGTCAAAAGATTCACAAGAAAGGGTCATAGAGCGTGAGCGCTGGAATATAATGGATTGTTGCATGGAAGCTTATGGTGATGATTATATAAGCACCATGAAATCTTTTGGGGATCTGACAAATACTGAGGCTTATGGCTGGGAAGTTGGATATACGAGGTATGATTTTAGATTCAAATTCAAGTACAATGATCCTATATGCTGTCATCCAACTGATTATGATAAGGATATATATCCTAATAACTTATGTGGCAAATTACTGTTCAGGTATATCAACAACAACATTATGCCACATATTATCAAGGGCAAGTATTTCTCCACGTCAGGTAAATATATTGATGGGAAATACAAATACAGGCACAAGTATAGTAGGGTGATGTTTGACTATGGAGATAATTGCCCATTGACAGGGATGTGTTATGATTATTATCTCCTGAAACCTATAATTGATTATTACAATGTATGGTGTACTTATCCGGAGGATTTTTCTTTATAGG
>ERZ779851.3647-NODE-3647-length-9941-cov-2.021444_pt1 | contig 9941 bp, 10 predicted proteins | sample MGYA00511094_ERZ779851 | MGnify/ENA primary metagenome ERZ779851 (study PRJEB29588, sample SAMEA2155512) | human gut metagenome | biome: human gut; feature: human-associated habitat; material: faeces | place: Denmark | collected 2008/2010 ... | reverse complement strand
CGGCATAAAGTCGGTATGCCTGACATGATGCAGCTTGGGATGCCCGGTATTGAGAAAAGCCGGAACATGCCCGCAGGTAACAAAATGCACCTTTCTGACCCACGGCGTGAACTTCTCCACGGCACGGAACCAATACGGCATCAGCCCCCAGTCGCGGAAGCGGTTCTCGCTGTTGCTGTCGTCAAGAGTCATGCCCTGATATTTCGCCTTTTCCGCCCGCCATTCCGGGTCGTTTCCGTCCACCCAGAGAACAACAAAATCTATGTCCATACGCACCTCTTATGTGATCTTTTTTCCCACTAACGGGATTCGCCGTATGAGCCATGTGATCCCGAAGCAGATAAGGTATATAAGAAGAACACGTACTACCCCCGGAATACGCCATATTCCGAGCAGCTCGTTGACCAACGCATGAGAGCAATATATACCGAATCCAAGCTCAGTACAAAGCCCGAAAAACTTTTTCGTGTCCTCGGAAAAGCCAATGCGTGCAACGCGCTTTACAAAAAACAGATATAAAGCGGCAGAATAAAAAACCACATTGGGCTTCATATACTGCTTTACGAAGTCTTCATACGCCGGATCGGCGGGCAGCAGATTATCGGCTGCAACAGTTGCAAGCATAAGCAGGACAGCAACGATATAAACCGTAATCTCTGCTTTTCCCGTGATCTTATCCTTTTCACAGCAAAGAAACCACCCCAACATAAAGTATCCGACATACCCGGTAACCATGTCCAAGCCGAATTTTTTCGCAAACATTTCTATTACGGTTCCCACCTTTGGAACGTATACCAGATACTCAAATGTGATATTTAATATAACGAACAAAACCGTAAAGTATATAAGCAGTTCTCTGTTCTCGGCTATTTTCCGCAGAAAAGGCGTAAGGAGATAAAGTCCGATCAGAACATACAGATACCAGAAATGATACGGTCCCTCAACGAACTGAGTGAGGATGCCGAAAACGTTCAACCCCGCGTAGCTTCCCGAGACAACATAATACACGGTATACACCGCCGACCAGAAAACAAATGCCACCGCTATGTGCGGCACATACTTTGTAAGAAGCTTGCGCAGCGTCACATCTCTTCCGGGATCAAGGAAAAAGCGCCCGGAGATCATAAAAAAAGCAGGAACACACCACACTGTTGCCGCGTGAAGCGAAAATGAGTGTCCGGAAATGGTTATTCCGAGCCCACCGGCACCGTGAATGGCAATTACGGCAAGCATGGAAAGCAGTCGAAGAATATCAAGCTCCGTTTCCCGTTTTGACACCGTCATGTGAAACTCCCTTTCCGGTTTTTCCGATCAGCCACGGACAAAACCTGTTGATTGCGAAAATAAGTGCTGCTTCGACTGCCGCGATCAGGACAAACACGCAGGCGATCCACAGAATATCCGACCTCGTCGGCACCGTGTAGAGCACGAGCTGATGCGTACCCATAATGATCAGCGAATTTTCGCCGATCAGCGTAAACAGTCTGCCGTGGATATGCGATGCGAGCCACAGCACAAAATATGTACCGCATATCCCGCTCAGCGCAAACAGCGGCGGGCTGCCCAGCACACAGCCGTAAAAGTCGTTGCCCCACCCGAACTTGAAGCATGCGGCACTCGATGCCGCGGTCAGAAGGAAAGCAACAGCCGCTTTCGGAAATGTGAATGCGGACATGAATTTTTTGAGAAGGCAGCCGATGAGGATGAACCCCAGCCCAAGCAGGCAGCGAAAAAGCAATCCCCACCAATGTCCCGCAGGCAAAAACGGAGTCGCCGCAAAGCACAGGACTGCCGCAGCCGCGAAAACATACTTATTGTGCAGATATTTGACAAGCGCAAAGAAAATGATATCTGCCATGAACATTGCCGGCAGAAACCAGTCGGCTCCGACATTACAGTGAAAAGTCACCATAAGACGCAGCCCCTCGACAATCGACACGCTGCGGAGGACAAGCGATTTATAAACGATCGCCAGCATCTCAAAGAAGAAATACGGGATCACGAGAGTCCTTATGCGCCGCAGAATGAACTCGCCCCATGAGCGCTCAGCAAGACTCTCGGGCTTGAAGAGCAGCCCGGAGATCACAAAGAACGCCGGCATATAGAACGAACCTATAAATTCCTGCGCAAGCGTATACGGAATGATATCGTATGCGGGATTGGCATATTGAAGCTCGTGCCCTATCACGACAAGCGCAATGAGCAGCGCCTTGGCTACGTCAAAGTACTCTATACGTTTTTTCATATGCACCTCCGTCGCTCCGCTCATCTTTTTCTCTCCGCGCAGCGGGCGGTTTTTACTTCAACGGCAAGCCTGTGACGCAGCCGTGACACAAGATTGCGCAGGTATATTTTAAACGGTACCGTCTCGCACGGCACTCCGGCATATTTCCCGCGCTTGTGTACGTCAATGACATGCCTTATCTCCTGCGGTGACGACGCATAGTACATTTTCTGCCACAGGAGCATACGGTAAAACTCCGCCATACGCTCATCGCGGTCGGGAAGCGCCAGCTTCCTCATGCTCTCGTCAAACGGCTCGAGATATGCGGCAAGATCGGGTATCCTGCGCAGCCTGCGGTATGCGCCCCTCTCATCCTCCGATTGCCGATACCGGTATATCACCTCGGGGAGGCAATAAATACCGCGGCAGAAGGGCAGAAGCTCCAAAACGAACAGAAAATCCTCCATCAGGATCATTCCTTCGCGAAAGCGCACGCCAGAGCTCACGACCGTCTCGCGGCGATAAAGCTTGTTCCATACCGGAGTCAGCGCGTTGCATTCGTAGAGTGCTCCGAAATCATGCACCGCGTCATCATCCGACATAAGTCTCTCATGCGGATATACCAGCTCGTCGCGGCGGTACATTTTTCCCCGGTGATAGTAATCGAAGCTCAGACCGAATATAAGCATATCCGGCTTCCGTGCCGAAACGATCCCGGAGGCACGTGCAAGCGCCCCCACATCCACCGTATCATCCGAATCGACGAACCAGATATATTCACCCTCAGATTCATCGATGCCGCGGTTGCGCGCGGCAGACACCCCCTCGTTGCTCTGATGAACACAGCGCACCTCGGGAAAGCGCCCGGCAAGCCCGTCGCACACCTCGGAGGTGCCGTCGGTCGAGCCGTCGTCGATAAGTATTATTTCAAGATCGGTAAGGCCGGAAGCGCGGATGCTGTCCACGGTCCCCACAAGAGTTCCCGAGCAGTTATACGCCGGTATCACAACGCTGAATCTCATTTACCCGACCTCCCAGCAGAACCTGTAATTAAGATAGTTATCCACCGAATAGTCAATGGCAGCGCCGAGATTTGTATGATAGTAATACCAGAATGCCAGCACCGCCACACACGCAACGGCAGCCGTACGCTGCCCGGGCGTCAGAACAATATGCCGTATCGCCTGGTTGTCGCCCTCCGCGTCATCCTCCTCCGTATACAGCATCATGGGGAGATATAGTATAACAAACTGAAAATAGTAGTCGGTAAGCCGCGTAAACACGTTGTCGAAGCCCGAAAACATCTGCAGCATTGCCGCAACGACCATAAGGTTGAGGAGCTTTGAAAAGCGCTTGCCGCCGAAGCCGCGGAGCATGATCCCCGCCGCAATAAGTGCGACTATCATCAGAAAGCGCAAACCGAGGCGGTCGTTCACCGCAAAATCGGTCTCCTCGTAATAAAAGCTGCTGACAAACGTAACTATCGGGTTGCGGAACAGATATACCAACGCGGCAAATGCCGCATATAAGCCGAACCGACGGACGGTGAGCCTGCTGCGCGCGATCGGATAAGCCGGAAGGAATATGAGCGCCGGCCCATGGATGCACCCGGCAAGCAGGGTGATGAGCACGAATTTCAGCGGCTTTTCATCCATTATCGCCGTAAACGCCCACATTATGACCGCCATTGCAAGCGCCTGTTTGATAGCGCTGAAGCCGAAAATGTAGAAGCCGAAGCAGTTCCAGATAAGATAACTCAGCCACGGACGGTGAGCGTACCTCCAAATGATATACGCCACGGCAGCCTCTGTTATGACCGCGATAACGATAAGGAGGACCTGAAAATCGTTGTCCGAAACGGCTGCCACGAGCTTGTTGAGCCAGAAAAAGCCGAAGTTTCTGCCGCCGTTCCACACCTCATCGCTGAACCAGCCGTTCTGCGGTATGGTGTACATATATCCCCACGCATATTTCATCAGGTCTCCCGTGAGATACTTGTACCGCCATCCGCATATAAACGCGTGAAGGGCAGCCATAAGAACAATATATATTTTTCTTTGCTTTCCCTCTTGCGGCAGCAAAAAGCCGAAAACGACCACGGCAGCCACAACAAGATAATATATTTTAACGCCCATGCGTCATCTCCGTTTTATGTTTCAACGCCTCGGTAAAGAACCGCTCCGTCTCCCGCGCAAGCCGCTCGCTGCGGAAGTCGGCACCGCGCAGCGCAGCCGCCGCGGCATAATGCTCCGCAAGTCCCGGCTCGGTCAGCATACGCTTCACTCCCGCGTAAAACGCCTCGTCGTTATTGTCGGTGATAAGACCGTACCGGCTGTCGCCGAGAAGCTCGCGCATACCGGAAACATCGGTCGTGACTATCGGCTTTCCGAGGATCAGCCCCTCGGTGATAAAGTCGTACAGATCCAACAGGTCCTGGCTGCCGGCGCCCAGGAACTGGTAGATGGCCCAGCCCTTGCCGCCCCGCTGATCCACGCAGATGGGCACGGATCCTTACGGAAGCCGAGCAGCTTCGCCGAATCTTCAAGGTGATTTTCACGGATGTATTCCTCAAGGATCGGGCGATCCTCGCCCTCTCCGATCACCCACAGATCGTGGTCGATGCCTTCCGACAGCAGCCGCCTGTGCGCCGCCAGAGCGCGAACAAAATTTTTGGGCGCGCACAGCCTGCCGACCGCAGCAACCGTAATCCTGCGCTTATGCACATCACCAGGCAGCGGCAGCGCCGCCTTCCGCAATATCTCGGCATCGTCAACCGTATTGTAAACAGTGACCGCATCGACCGTATCGCCGTAAAGCTCGCAAAAGCTTTTGCGAACGTTTTCGGAAACACAAACGGCATAGTCGTAGCTTGAATAATATTTCTTCGTCGCCGCCGCAAACGCCGCAGGATCGCCGATGCGGTTTTTAAGATCACAGTGTACCCACGCGAGCTTCAGCGCCGACTTGTTTGTCGAGCCTGCCATTATTTTGGTCGCGCCGCATTCAAGATAGGCGACCTCAATGTCGTAGTCGCCCTTTATGTGGAGAGGATATGTCAGCCCCGCGGCAGCCTCGGCGCGCATACGCAACTCCGAAAGCCTGTTTTTTGATGGATAGCAGTATCTGTATTCCGTCCCCGGAGCCAGATACTTCGCCGCATCCTCACGCCAGAGCGTCTGAACAGTAACGGCAAACTTCGTCCGGTCCATCGCGTTGACCAAATTGCAAAGCACCTTTTCCGCCCCGCCGCCGCTCAGGGATTCAATGAAAAAGAGGATTTTTGTCACTGACTGCATCCTTTCTCGTATATTTCATATATCTTCCGCATTGCCGCACTTACATCAAAGCCGGATCGCCGCATCTCCGAGGCATATTTTTCGGGCTCCCGCCTCCCGGCACGGCAGATCGCATCTACCCATTCGGCTCTGTCGGCAAGTGGCAGCGGATGGATCAGATCGGTAAGAAACACATCCTTCGGTACACTGTCGGAGATCACGCACGGCAGACCGTTTGACTGCACCTCTATGACCGACAGCGGCATCCCCTCGTAAAGTGACGGGAATGCAAAAACATCCATTGCATTCAGATGATCGGCAACATTGCGCACATTGCCGGTCAGACGCACATATGCCCCAAGACCCATTTCGCTTATTTTCCGCTCAAGCATATGCCTGTCCTCTCCCTCGCCGAGCAGCAAAAGGAACGCATCCGGACGCCTCACGAGTATCTCCGGCATAAGATCGATAAGAAACGCCTGATTTTTCACCGCCGCGAGATGCCCTGCGTGACCGATAACGAACCTGTCACGCAGTCCGAGCTGACTGCGGAATGCGTCACGTCTGTCCGCATCATAAGCAAAGCTCCTTGTATCAACTCCGTTGAGGATCGTTATTCCTTTTTTTCCGAATGCACGTCTGCCGTACAGCCGCTCTCCGGCGCTTACTCCGCAAGCCACACGGTCGGTAGCACAACTGAGGATAAAAGATCTCATCAGCGCCTCATACAGCCGGACCTTTACGCTGCGTTTTTCAGCCAATGCCGAGTGCGCGTGAGCCACACGTACGGGAACACCGTAAAGTCTGCCGGCAAGCATCGCCCATCCTATGTTGAACATCGTGTGCGCGTGAATGACGTCATAATGATAAGTACGGATAAGCTTTTTCAGGTTCTTCATATACGCGCAAAAGCTTTTCAAGCGTCAGCTCGCCTGCCAGCGCCGCGTCGCGTATGTCCTTGCCGAATATCGCGTATATCTCGTTTGAAAGTGCCGCTTCCACGTCGCAGCGCAGCGCATACGTCGATTTAAGCGACGAGGGCGTTATATCGCTGAAGGCTATATAATATTTCCCGTTGACCGCAAGGCTTTCAGCCATTGAGTTTTCGGCTCCCGCAGCCTGCGGATCGATGCCGAGCGCGGCGAGATTTTCAAGATACCCCGAGCGCAGCAGGACCGCAAGGTCTGTGAGCGGGAGGTTCATTGCGTCAAACGTCAGGTCGCCCGACTCAATGCTTTTTGATGCGTCGCCGACGGGATCGGTCGAAAGCATTACGCTTATCTTAGCGCCGCGTTCCTCTTCTGCCTTTGCGATCATATCCTGTGCGTCGTCGGCGGTGAGCGAGTCGGCGCCGTCGGTCTTTTCAAGCACACGGAAGGTATAGCCGTCGTAAAACCCGGGCGCGGCGCTTTCCACCGGCGTGAAAATGATCTTGGGCGGTGCCGACGACACGTCGGGGGGACTGTCTGTCTGCGCGGGACGTTTGCCGGAGGACTGCGGGTCCTCGCCGTCGTACGCGTTGCGGCAGCCAATGCAGCCGTCAGAAGCATGGCGGCGACGGCAAGCATCGCCGCTGTCCTCAGGATCTGTTTTGTTTTCTTCATTCTGAGCCATCCTTGCCGCCCGTGGGCGGGAAATTCGAAGCGGAACGGGTAAGATAAGATATTGCCGCCTCAGTCGCTGCCCCCGCCGCGCACCACACGCGGCACGCGTGCGGAGATAAGGCAGAGACATTCATAGTTTATCGTGTGTGCAAGCGCGGCAAGCGCGTCGAGCTGTCCCGGTTCGCCTATCAGCACGGCGACGTCGCCCTCGTGCGCGTCTGTGCCGCAGAGGTCGAGCATGCACTGATCCATGCAGATCCTGCCGATGATCCTGCCGATGCCGCGCCGTGCACCTTCCTTTGAATATATTACCGCCTCGGCGCCGGAGTATGCGCGGATGAAGCCGTCGGCATACCCGATCGGAGCGGTGGCTATGCGCATATCCGCGGGAGCCGTAAACGTTCCGCCGTAGCTTAGCTGTTCGCCGGCACGCAGTGTGTACCTGCGATATCTGCGCGCAGAGGCGCATCACGGGCTTCACCTCAAAGTCGAACATATCCGACGGTTCCGCACCGTAGAGCAGCACTCCGAGGCGGCAGAGGTCAAGGTGATATTCCGGAAAACGCAGAGTCGCCGCGCTGTTGCATATGTGGCGAACGCTTATCGGCGCTCCGAGTGCGCGTGAACGTTCGAGCAGCGCAAAATACCTTTCCGCCTGTTCGCGCGTTCTGGCGTCGCCTGCGGTCTCATCGGCGCGGGCGAAATGCGTGAACGCGCCCTCTACGATTATGCCCGGCAGGGCGGACACTGCGGCGATCTCATGAGCGGAGCGCTCGATCTCGTCGGCGCTGTGAGCGGGGAAGCCTATGCGGTTCATTCCCGTGTCGAATTTGATGTGAACGCGCAGCGCTTTTCCCGCGGCGGAGACGCGCATTGAAAGAGCGCGTGCGTAGTCGGATGAAAACACCGTTTGTATTATGTTGCAGCGTGAGAGCGTTACCGCTTCCTCTGCGGGCGTATAGCCGAGTATGAGGATATCGGCATCGGCATTCACCGAGCGGCAGACCTGCCTTACCGCGAGTGCCTCTTCAATGCTTGAAACGGCAAAGAAATCGCAGCCCTCGCCGAGCAGCGCGTCAACGCACGCGTCGATGCCGTGACCGTATGCGTCGGCTTTGACGACGCACATCGGGCGGCAGTCGGGAGTGCCTTTTTTCACTTCTTTGGCAAGCGCGCGGTAGTTGGACCTGAGGGCATCGAGGTCGATCTCAGCCCATATTTTATGTGTGGCGAGGTCGGGAAGGGAGGAATAGAGCTTATATGAATGCATAATTGCATGGTCCTTTCAGAAAAAAGCTGTAGATTAATATGACAAAAAAGTATTTATCGGCAAGCGGAGCAATAAACAGGACTGATACGACTGAGATACAAAGTCAGTAATGGCAATACAAGTCATAAAATTTGCGTTGCCGTTTTATCGGGTGTATAATATGCGTCGAAATGTTTTTCAGCCCTTTGCGCATCATATCGGTACAATTATATCATATTTCCTTCGGTTTTGCAATATAATGTAGCAAGGTTGAGGTCCCGAAACGGTTTTGTGTATGGCATTTATGACGGGGACGCAGCTTTGCCGCATCTGCCGACGCGCACGGCGCGGCGGTGCGGAATGAAAACGAAGGAAAGGCGGAAATGGGAATGAAGATCATTTGTGCGGTGAGGCGCACGTTATGCGCCGCAGCCGCGGGATCGGTGCTATTGTTGCTTGCGGGGTGCACACAGGTACCCGGGGATGCGGACTTTACGGCTTATCAGAAGCCGCCGCTGCGCGCCGAGGTGACGGGAAGGACAAACGGTGTCACGTTCGGAGCGCGCATCGAGCTTTCGGGGCTTCCCGAGGACGGTTCACCGCGCGACGCGCGCATTGAGTATACGGCGCCCGAGACGCTGTGCGGTGTTGCGGCGGTGCGGAAGAACGGCAGCATATCGGTCACATATGACGGACTCGAGCTGCCCGGCGAGCCGCTTTCGGGGCTTCTTCGCGCCGCGGATGCGTTTTCGCTGACAGCGGATGTCGTCGGTGCTTCGCCTGAAAAGGCGGAGGACGGGACGCCGGTCACGGTGCTCGAATTTTCGGACGGTTCGGTGGTTCGCGTCGATTCGACAAGCGGTTATCCTATAATTATAGAAACGGGCGATATTTCGCTCAGGACAGTCCGGTTTGAGCCGGACACGCGTTGAATAATGGAGATAACATTATAAGATATAGATAAAGACAAAGAAAAATCTGCAGCAAAACTGAGAAAGGTATGGTAAACTGCATTGAAAAAAACGTTGGCAGCAGCTCTCATATCGGCTGTACTTGCAACATTTATTACGGTGGCGGGATTTGCATCGGCATCCATCGGGACCGAAAAAGCCGCAGCCGCGGCGGTATGCGCCGCCGAAGAAAGCGCCGCGTCGGATGACGCCGGCGAGGACGACTGTAAAGCATCGGATGATGCCGGATTCGACTACACTGTCGGTTCCCTCGGGGAATGCGAAAAGCCGCGTCTTTCCTATACATCGGAAAACGCCGTCACAGCGGAAAAAAAGTACAAAACGCCCGAATATCCCGACGGCAGCGCGCAGGTGTTTTTGAGCGTGAACGATGTGCCCACGCCGCACGGCAACGCCGCAAAGGTCGGCGACACGGTCTATCTCCCGCTTTTTGAATTCTGCGGGCTGTTTCTTGACACTGAGGCGACCGAAACGGCGGAGGACGGAACGGTAACGGCTGTCGGAGGCGACGGTTGGGAGATACGCGCCGCGGAGGGCGAAAGGTACATAACGTCCGGCGAACGGGTGGTTTGGTGCGGCGACGAGGCGACGGTGCAAAACATGGGCGGTATAATATGC
>ERZ779851.3634-NODE-3634-length-9983-cov-3.263900_pt1 | contig 9983 bp, 8 predicted proteins | sample MGYA00511094_ERZ779851 | MGnify/ENA primary metagenome ERZ779851 (study PRJEB29588, sample SAMEA2155512) | human gut metagenome | biome: human gut; feature: human-associated habitat; material: faeces | place: Denmark | collected 2008/2010 ... | reverse complement strand
TATCATCAAGAAAGGAAATAAAAATATGGCTAGACCTAAACAAGAATTTTGTTCTAATTGTAACGGGGAAAACCCAAAATGTAAATATAAAGAGACTGGTCGTAAATGTCGTATTGGTAAAGCTAAAGGCAAAGCTAAAGGTAAGGCAATTTCACAGAAAACTATTGATAAAAGAGACAACTACGATTCACTTTTGGGAGACTTTCATACCGATTACTTAAATTACATGTATAACAGGTCATTTAGATACTCAATAAACAAAGAAACAAATAAAGTTGAGTATGAACAAAAGTTTTATACAGTTTATTCTTTTGAAAGATATTTACACAACATTAATCAAAAATCACTGGCAAGTTGGGCTAGAAGAAAATATGGAGAAAATATGAAAAACTTTAACACAAAAACAGATAAAATGACATCTGACGAATACGAGAGATTCATTTATAGAAAAATTTATGCCAAAAGAGATGACGCTATAAGAGCAAAATTAAATAACGAACAACCAAAGACAACTGATGAAATAGAAAAACTTCGTCTTAAACAAGAACGAGCTTCTAAAGATATTATTAGAACCCAGTCATTCGAAGAGGCAACTGAAACAGCTGATAAAATAGAATGCAAACTTAAAGAGTGTGATTCAAAAAGTATGACAGACGAAGAGGCTTTAAAAGAGATTGCTGACTTAGCTAATGAAATTGATTTATCTTGGTTCAAGTAGTTCAATAGACATGAGTGCCAAATTAGGTAATATATTCTACTACGTTTTTTTTGCACATTAAACAATTTAAGTTTATTAAAAGAACTAAATCATCTCAAATAGCTCTAGAAGCTCGTAGTTTGCCTTGTAAGCACGTTTAAAGTCATTCAGGTGTAATACCATTCGAAGTAATCAAAGTCGCTGACAATCGATTCTGTGAGCTTGTAGCTATCAACTAAATCAAGTCTAATATCAGAAGCTCATATTAGGGCTCATACGAACGTTAATAAACAGCTTGTATAAAGCGTAAGTAGATGACCTGGTGCAAGGATTGGTTGCATTAGCTTTTCATCATCATCAACAATCATCAACGAAAGCGGACTTTATGAAGCAATCATCGGCATAAGAAAAGGAGAATCAAATGGTTAAAATTATTAGTAATGAAGAATATGCAAAATTAACGAGAGATGTTGATTATTGGAAAGATCTAGCATTAAGAGAAGAGAAAAGCAAAAACTTTTATGAAACTCTATATAAAGAGGAAAAATCATGGCATAGATTTTATAAAGAAGAATACGGAAAAAGAGTTAGCGATTATATGACTCTGAAAGAAAAATATAACTAAAAGTCTTGACTTTTCAAGTCTTTTTTGCTATTATATACTAAAGGAGAAATAAATGACTAGCCTATTTGATAAAGTAAGCACAGCTAAAGAACTTAAAGAATCAGAAGACTTTTCAGGCGGTTTGCTTTGGAATGTACAAGATATTTTGCCTAAAGGTTCACTTGGTCTTATAACAGGTAGTGAGAAGAGTATGAAGTCATCACTAGCGCAAGACTTAGCACAAGCCATGGCACTTGGAGAACCGTTCGCTGGACGAGAAACAACTAAAACTAACGTGTTATTTATTCAGAATGAAAATAGCAGGCTGACAGAACATCAACGCTTGAAAGGTTCAAGAAGAGATAGTCCTGATAACTTATATTTCTTACATGGTGGAGCTTTTAAACTTGATACATGGAAATATGACAGCCAAGGGAAAAAGCACAATGTAGGGCTTAGAGAGCTATATAACTTCATACTAGAAAAAGACATTGGACTTGTTATTCTAGATCCTCTCAAAGACTTGTTAGAAGATAATGAGACAATCAACGCAAACCAACCAATGGCAGAAGTCCTAAGAGGAATTACTAGCCTTAGAAATACTTTAGATATGAAGCACGACAAGTATGTAACGTTTATGGTTGTGGCACATGCTAGAAAACAAGCTGGCGAACAGTCTTTAACAGAACGTGATTTTCGTATCATTCCAAGCCATATATTAGGAGCTACAACTATTCCTGCTTGGTACGAGATAGCCTTTACTATGTCGCCAAAGATTAATAGTAAGACTAAAAACAGATATTCTATCATGAAAGTATTTGCTAGAAACTTTGCTTTCAATAATGAAATTCTTTGGGGATATGTTGGTTCGGCTTTTACATCAATTGAACAAGATAAAAAAGAGCCTGATAGCGAACTAGTTAGAAAAGTAAAGGCCGAAACTCCATTAGAAACAACGAAAGAATCGGCACAGGCTTTCTTAGACTTAGCTAAAGAGCAAGGAAAGGTAATAGAAAATGATTAATTATGAAAACAAGGCAATTATTTTACACGCTGAAGTGTATGGCTGGCTGTATCGGGCATTAGATGAAATGGTAAAAGCAGAATGGCATAATGACGAGCTTTTCAAAGTATGGCTTGGACGTGCTGAATTTCTAGTCAGACAGTCTAAGAGGTTGCATACAGCTTGCGAAAATGATTATTCTAAACGTGCATTGATTAGAGCATTACAATTAAAAGTAGAAATAAATGAAAAAATATCATCTAATACTTTACAATAGTAAATAATTTTGATATAATAGTATATATAGAAATAAAGGAGAACTAACAAATGGTAGTTAAATTAACGCAAGAACAAGCTGATTATCTTGAAAGTTTTAGAAATGACAAAAATCTATTTTATGCTTCGATAACATATCATGATTACTTCGGCAATTCCCAAAGAAAAACATTTTATGGAGCAAGTGTAAATATAGTCAAAAATAAAATTGCTGAATTTCAAAAAATACAAGCCCTTGATGTGCCGGAAGAGGAAAAGTATTTAAACACCGAGGCGGAAATCCATGATATGCTGGTCGGCTATCTGGGCGGCCGTGCGGCGGAAGAAATTGTATTTGATACGGTAACGACAGGCGCTTCGAACGATATCGAGCAGGCGACCGGTCTGGCACGCTCTATGGTAACCCGTTTCGGTATGAGCAAAAAGTTCGGTTTGATTGGGCTGGAATCCGTAGAAAGCCAGTATCTGGACGGCAGGGCGGTTTTAAACTGCTCCGATGCGACGGCGGCTGAGATCGATCAGGAAGTCATGAAGATCCTGAAGGCTGCTTATGACCAGGCGCTGGCGCTTCTGGCTGACAACAGAGATTGCCTGGACAAGATTGCAGCGTTCCTGATTGAGCGTGAGACAATCACCGGCAAGGAATTTATGAAGATCTACCGGAAGGAAAAGGGACTTCCTGAACCGGAAGAGAAGAAAGATAAAAAAGACGATACGGAAAAAACAGGATTTGCCGCAAAGCTGGAGGCAGAAGCTGAAGCCGAAAAGAAAACAGTTGAAAAGCATGTCACAGTGATCAAAGCACCGGATACAGACCCTGCATCTGAGATGAAGAATGATACAGAGCCTGCCCCTGAGGCAGAGAAGGCTGCACTTGAAGCCGGAGACGCAGTGAAAGAGCCGGAACAGAAACAGGAGCGGACAGAAGATACAAATTCCGAATCATAAAAATAGGGACGAAGAGAGAAATCCGCTTTGCGGATTCCTCTCTTGTTTTATAATGTCATGCATCATGCATCGAAGATGCATGATGCAGCTCCGGCTCATCACCGCAGGTGATTAAAATATTGGATAGGACAGAAAACGGAGAAAGGAGACAGATCATGTTTTGCATCGAGGAGGAATTGAAAAAACTTCCCCATTCGCCCGGCGTTTATATCATGCATGATAAGGCAGACACCATTATATATGTAGGAAAAGCGATCGATCTGAACAGACGTGTGCACTCTTATTTTCGGACGAGTACGAAAAAAACGGCAAAGATCCGGAAAATGGTCAGTCTCATCGACCATTTTGAATATATCCTGACCGATTCGGAGCTGGAGGCTCTGGTACTGGAAAATAACCTGATCAAGGAACACCGTCCCAAATACAATACGATGCTGAAGGATGACAAGACGTATCCTTATATTAAGGTAACGCTTGGAGAGGAATATCCGAGGGTTCTTTTTTCACGTCTGATGAAGAAGGACAAGTCCAGATATTTCGGGCCTTTTACAAGTGCGTCCAGCGTCAAGGACACGATCGAACTGATCTGTAAGCTGTACAAGATCCGTACCTGTAACCGCCAGATCCGACAGCCGGAAGAAATTACCGGACAGAATGAGACAAATTCAAATATAGAAAAAAAAGCCGTGCAGGACAGGGCGTGTTTGAATTATCACATGAAGCAGTGTGATGCACCGTGTATGGGTTATATCAGCAAGGAAGAATATGCGCAGAATGTGAAAAAAGCAGTGGATTTTCTGAACGGGGATTATCATGGCGTTTTGAAGGAACTGGAGCAGAAGATGGAAGAAGCCTCCGAGCAGATGGAGTTTGAGGAGGCGATCCGTTACCGGGATCTGCGAAACAGCGTACTGGCTGTGGCGCAGAAGCAGAAGATCACGGACAGCAACGGAGAAGACAAAGATGTGATCGCCCTGGCAAAAGACGAGAAGGATGCGGTTGTACAGGTGTTCTTTGTCAGAGACGGCCGCCTGATCGGGCGCGAGCATTATTACATGATGCATGTGGCAGACCAGACAGAGGAAGAAATCACGGGCAGTTTTGTAAAACAGTTTTATGCGGGAACGCCTTATCTGCCGAAAACGATCATGCTGCAGTGCGAAATATCTGATATGCCGCTTCTTGAAGAATGGCTGAGCGGACGGAAAGGCTCTAAGGTGCGTTTTGTGGTACCGAAGATCGGAACAAAGGAGAAGCTGGTCGAGCTTGCGGCAAGAAATGCTGCGCTTGTCCTTTCGCAGGACAAAGAGCGGATCCGCCGTGAGGAAGAACGGACGACTGGCGCAGTTGCGGAGATCGCGAAGCTGATCGGCCTTACGCAGGTCAACAGGATCGAGGCATTCGATATTTCCAACATCAGCGGCTTTGAATCGGTCGGATCCATGATCGTATTTGAGGGCGGAAAGCCGAGAAGAAGCGATTATCGTAAATTTAAGATCAAAACAGTGGAAGGGCCGAACGATTATGCCAGCATGCATGAGGTGCTGACCAGGCGTTTCACGCACGGACTTACCGAAAAGGCGGAAAATAAGGAAAAAGAAAAGGATGATGTTTACGGCAGTTTTACCAAGTTCCCGGATCTGCTTCTGATGGACGGCGGACGTGGTCAGGTCAATATCGCAAAGGAAGTGCTTGAGGAGCTGCATCTGTCCATTCCGGTCTGTGGTATGGTAAAGGACGATCATCACCGGACCAGGGGATTGTATTACGAAGGGGTGGAACAGCCGATCGATCCGCATTCCGAGGGCTTTAAGCTGATCACAAGAGTGCAGGATGAAGCGCACCGGTTTGCGATCGAATATCACAGATCATTGCGCCGCAAGACAAATGTCCGATCCGTTCTGGATGAGATCAAGGGTGTCGGTCCTGCCCGCAGAAAAGCGCTCATGCGTCATTTTGACTCTCTTTCCGAGATCAAAAACGCTTCCGTGGAGCAGCTTTTGGAGATCCCGGAGATCAACGAATCCTGCGCGCAGGAGATTTATGGATTTTTTCATAATATTTCCAAAGAATCTTGACAGGTAAATATTTAAAGCATACTATAAACGCAGCGTATCAATATTTCGAGCTGAAATGCCGGTGCGTCTGCGTTATTTATTTTCATATCATGAATGCTTGAAAACATAGTACATTCTACGATTCTAAAGGTTTTCAATCACTATTTTCCCATTTTATTTATGTCACAATATCCTGTTGACCAGTATGGCAAAATGTAAGGCTATGGAGGATACATCTATGAGCGATGAGATCGCGATCATATCGACAGAACAAATGAAAAGTCTTATCTATGAGATAAGAGGTCAAAAAGTAATGCTTGATAAGGATCTTGCCAAAATCTATGGTTATGAAACAAAGAACTTTAACAGGCAGGTAAAGAATAACATTGAAAAATTTCCGGATGATTTTATGTTTCAGCTGACATATGATGAGGCTTTAAGGTGCAATTTTTTCACCTTAAACAAAAACGGCAATATGCGGGGGCAACATATCAAGTATTTACCATATGCGTTTACCGAACAGGGAATCTATATGTTGATGACAGTATTAAAAGGAGAACTCGCAACGCAGCAAAGCCTGGCACTGATCAGGATATTTAAAAGCATGAAGGATTATGTGTCATCTGGTTCGCTGGTCAGTGCGGAAGATTTTTTGAAATTGTCGATCCAGACAAACGAGAACAGATCGGCGATCGCAAGGCTGGAGACGGAAGTTTTGAAAAAATCCGACCTGCCAATGATCTTTAAGGCGTTTTCGGATGAAAATGCAAACGAATATCTGTTTATGAACGGTGAGCTCTGTGAGGCGGCTGCTACATATCAGAAAATCTACAGTAAGGCTAAGAAGAGCATTTATATCATTGATGATTATATTTCGCTTCACACACTGCTGCTTTTCAGGCATATTGGTGCAGGTATTGATATTGTAATATATTCGGATAATAAACAAGGGCATTTGAGCTTGAAGGAATATAATCAATTCATAACAGAATATCCACATATTCATCTCCGTTTTGTTCAAAACAATCATATTTTTCATGACCGATACATTATCCTGGATCACAGCACAAAAACAGAAAAGATTTTTCATTGTGGTGCATCCTCTAAAGATGCGGGCAGGAAAATAACAACGATCACAGAGTCAAAGGATAAAAAGATATATCATGATATGATTGAGGCACTGCAGCGGCACCAGCCTCTTATATTGGTATAACAGGATGATCCGCAAAAAGTCCCGTATACAGTGGGCTTTTTACATTGCAGACCTATTTTATTTATGTTACACTAGTAAAGATGTAGCGTTATATTGGGAAACGCGATATTTGTACGGAAAAGTGCATAAATATAATAGTGAGATAAGGAGCGGGGTTATGGCAAGTGTAAGTTTAAGCAGAATTATTGAAAAATTTAAGCTGGAGAATCTGACACCTGAGATCGAAACAAAGGGGATTAAGATTACTCAGCCGGATATCAACAGACCGGCGCTGCAGCTTGCAGGTTATTTTGAGCATTACGAGGCAACACGTCTGCAGATCATCGGATTTGTGGAATATACCTATATGAACAGCCTGACGGAAGAGCGGAAGGAAGAGATTTTTGAAAAACTGTTATCCAATCCGATCCCGGTTATCGTGTTCTGCAGAGAACTGCAGCCGGATCCGCTGTTTCTGAAAAAAGCGGTTGAACACAAGATCCCGCTGTTAATGACAAAGAAAGCAACCTCTGCTTTTACGGCAGAAGTGATCCGCTGGCTGAATGTAAAGCTGGCACCGTGTATTTCCGTACACGGCGTACTGGTGGATGTCTACGGTGAAGGCGTTCTCATCACAGGTGAGAGCGGAATCGGTAAATCAGAGGCGGCACTGGAGCTGATCAAGCGTGGACATCGTCTTGTTACGGATGACGTGGTAGAGCTCCGCAAGGTAAGTGATGATACACTGATTGGATCCGCTCCGGATATTACAAAGCATTTCATCGAGCTGCGCGGTATCGGTATTATCGATGTCAAGACACTGTTCGGTGTTTCCAGCGTAAAGGATACGGGAAATATCGATCTGGTCATCCGTCTGGAAGACTGGAGCAAGGATAAAGAATATGACCGTCTTGGTCTGGAAGAGGAATATGTGGATTATCTCGGCAATAAGATCGCAAGCCATACCATTCCGATCCGTCCGGGACGTAATCTGGCACTGATCTGCGAGTCTGCAGCAGTCAACCACAGACAGAAAAAGATGGGCTATAATGCAGCACAGGAGCTTTATAAGCGTGTACAGGAATCGCTTTCAAAGCGCCGTGATGAAGATGAAGAATAGGAAAGTGTAAAAATAAAAGGAGTATACAGAAGAATGAAAAAATATTGTTTTGGAGTAGATGTCGGCGGTACAACGATCAAAATGGGATTCTTTGATACAGAGGGCAATGTCCTTGATAAATGGGAGATCCCGACACGTACGGAAAACGGCGGAGAAAATGTTCTGCCGGATATTGCAAAGGCAGTTAAAGATAAGCTGGCTGAGAAACAGATCGATAAAGAAGAAGTTTCGGGAATCGGTGTTGGTGTACCGGGCCCGGTAGACAGCAAGGGTGTCGTATATAAATGTGTCAACCTCGGCTGGGGTATTTTCAATGTAAATGAAAAACTGGAAGACCTGACAGGCATTTCCGTAAAAGCCGGAAATGATGCCAATGTAGCAGCGCTCGGAGAAATGTGGAAGGGTGGCGGCCAGGGCTTTCATACACTGGTTGTTGTCACACTCGGTACCGGCGTTGGCGGTGGTATCATCTTAGACGGCCAGATGCTGACAGGTGCAAAAGGTGCAGGCGGTGAGATCGGTCATATCCATATGAATGACGCGGAGCCGGATGAATGTGGCTGTGGCAATCATGGCTGCTTAGAGCAGTACGCATCCGCAACAGGTGTGGTACGTCTGGCAAAGCGTGCGCTTGCAAAAGCAACGGAAAAGACTGTTTTAAACGCAGATACCGTAACAGCAAAGGATGTCTGGGACGCAGTAAAAGAAGGCGATCCTGTTGCACTGCAGGTAGCAGAGCAGTTTGGTAAATATCTTGGTGAAGGACTTGCGATCGTAGCAGATGTTATCAATCCGGAAGCATTCGTTATCGGTGGCGGCGTATCCAAAGCAGGAGAGGTACTCCTTTCCTATATCGAGAAAAACTATACAAAGACCGTATTCCATGCAAGCAGAGACGTGAAGTTCACACTTGCAACACTCGGCAATGATGCAGGTATCTATGGCGCAGCGAAGTTAGTATTATAAATATAATGATGTCAGGGTCAAAAGGTCTAACCCCACATGAGCTTGCTCATAGGTGGGTGAAAGACCTTGGGACCCGCCCCGATATGAGCATAAAAGTGGGATGATAATCCCACGATATGCGAATATTGGGGAGAATTGTGGGAGTGCGTAGCACGGAACAATTCGTGGGCATCAAAGTCGTGAGTTTTTGACCCAGACATCATATAATAATTTAAAAAATCTTTGTCAGATCATTGTACAATACAAATACCATTAAAAGCATCAGGCACGCCATACCGATCATATGCACCAGACCTTCTTTTTCCGGTGGAACCGGTTTACCCCTGACTGCTTCTACCAAAAGGAATACCAGTCTGCCGCCATCCAGCGCCGGGAACGGTAACAGATTCAATACGCCCAGGTTAGCGCTCAGCAGGATTGCAAAATTGAGCATATTCAGCCAGATATAATAAATGCCGTCCGGTTTTGACTGGTCGTAGATCTGTGTCACAGTCTGTGCCATTCCGACAGGGCCGGATACATCATCCTTTGAAACCTGCCCCTGTATCAGAAGCTCCAGACTCTTGACCGTTGTATTGATCCAGTAACCGACTTCATACAGGCTGTATTTTACAGTACCGAAAATACCGAATTTCTGATAAGAGCCTACGCCATATAAGCCCATATAATAACGCCCTGCTGATTCGTCGTAGATCGGCTTTATCACGGTGTCATACTGCTTGCCGTCTCTTTCATAGGTAACTGCGATATCTTCCCCTTTATTCAGCATGGAGGCAAGACTGATCTCACGATACAGATGGATCTTTTTGCCGTTCATGAAAAGGATCCTGTCTCCATCCTGCATGCCCGCAAGCTGCGCCGCGCCGCCATCCGAAACCTGCTGTACGACCGGCAGATCGGTTCCGTAGCTGCCAACAATGATCGTAGACATCAAAAATGCCAGAATAAAGTTAAATACCGGTCCGGCTAAGACAGTGGCAATCCTGGCAAACACCGGTGCATCCGGAAATGCGCCCGGCTTCTTTTTGCTGCCCAGCTCTGTATTGGCCACCGCCTGCTGCACATCCTGCTGCGGATCTGCTTCTCCACTTTCTGCTTCTTTTTTTTCGGTATCGCGTTC
>ERZ779851.3630-NODE-3630-length-9988-cov-6.503775_pt1 | contig 9988 bp, 9 predicted proteins | sample MGYA00511094_ERZ779851 | MGnify/ENA primary metagenome ERZ779851 (study PRJEB29588, sample SAMEA2155512) | human gut metagenome | biome: human gut; feature: human-associated habitat; material: faeces | place: Denmark | collected 2008/2010 ... | reverse complement strand
AGCCCCGTGTGGCCGATGGGCTTTCCGCCGGTAGCCCGCAGCAGGGCATAGACGGTGTAAGCCAGGGGCAGCGTCAGCCACCACACGGCGCACAGCAGGGATAGCCCCGTTTTGTCCGCCAAAAACAGCCACTGGGCCACCACCAACAGCGGGGTCAGGTAATGCACGCAGATGTTACCAAAGCTGCCGCCGAAGTCGGCGAACCTCTGTCCCTTGCGCTTCTGCTCGGGTACCAGCACAAACTGATAGATCAGGTGCGTTACCCAAATGTACAGAGCCATGGCGCAGGAGAGCCGCACATCGGTCAAAACCGCCCACAGCCGCCCTCCGGGCCAAAAGCCCGCGCAAAGCAGCAGCAGCTCATACACGGTCAGCAGGAGGTTACTCTGATTCGTATAAAAACAGAACATCCCCGCCCGGATCCGCCCTCTGGGGATGAGCTGCGAATGCAACAAAAGCCCTGCGGTATTCAGCAAAAAGAGAAACAGCGCCGAAAGCTGTAAGCCGGACATTTTGAACCCTCCCTTATATCCGGTAGGTGGAGCAGTTCACCCGTCCGCCTGAAATGGTGATGATGCCATAGGTGCAGGGATTGCCCCGGCCGACGGAACCTGGATTCATCACCCACAGCGTTCCGTCATAGTCCACCAAGGGCCTGTGAGTATGGCCAAAGAGCAAAATCTGCGCGCCCATCTCCTTAACGCGCTGGCGGATCTGTTCTTCGCTTATCAATACGCGTGCTACGTCTTTTTCCATTTCGTTTATCATTGCTGCATTACCCCTTCTTTGGCCCGGTTCGGGTCAGTTTTATTTTTGTATGAATTCTATTTTAACAGCGTTTTTGCTGTTAACGTTCAGCTTTATGCTCTCCGCCGCGCCAAGCCCCGGCGCGAACAGCACATCCCTGCCGGAAGCTATCAGCGCAAGGTCCCGCTTCTCCCGCGGCAGCTTTGCGTCTATATACGCATCCTTCAGCTTTTTGCTGCCTGGGGCGTTTATTCTATGGAACCTGTCTCCCGCTCTCCTTTGCCGGATGAGCGTATCCGCTGGCAGCTTGTCCGCATCTATGCAGGCGGAGTATCTGTCGCGCGGCCTGTCCGTCACGGCGCATTTTGCAACGCGGTATGTTCCCGCCTCGGTATCCGTTTCGCCGTTCAGGCAGAGCGGCTGCTCCCATTCGCCCGTCTGCTTTATGTAATGCCCGAAGCATATCAGTTCATAGCTTGTCCATACGTCCGCGCCCGGTATTTCTATCCTTGCGCCTGTACGCGCGGAAAGGAGCTTTATTATTGAATCTATATGCCCGCGCTCCGCGTCCGTAAGCGCTCCTATCTCGTTCAGCGCCGCGCGTATGCAGCGGCTTAAAATCGGCCGCGGAATTTTACTCAGCGCCGCCCTGTCGAATCCGCCTTGCCGCCTTGCCGCGTTCAGTTCCCTTTCGGCTATTTGGCAAAGGTAGCCTTCATCTTCGCTGAGCATTTCGCCCATGGCGCAAAGGCTTTCCACAAGGCGCGGGTTGAATTCCCGTTTAAGATAAGGTATTGTTTCAAGGCGCAGCTTGTTGCGCGTGCCTTCGGCAATAAAGTTGGTCGCATCCGTGCAATAGGGAAGGTTTTCATTAGTAAGGTAGCTTTCTATCTCCGCCTTGCTAAGGCATAAAAGCGGCCTTATTATGTCCCCCCGCCTGGGCGCCATGCCGCAAAGCCCCCTCAGCCCGCTGCCGCGCACAAGGTGCAGCAGTATGCTTTCCGCCTGATCGTCCATATGGTGCGCCACGGCGATCTTATCCGCGCCGAAAAACGCCTTTGCTTCCTCCAGAAAGTCATAGCGCAGCATACGCCCCGCCTGCTCCAGCGTTTCGCCCCGCTGCCGCGCAAGGCGCGGAATGTCCGCATAGCCGCCGTATGCCCGTATGCCGTAAAAATTGCAAAGGTCGTGCACAAACTCCGCGTCCTCTTGCGCCGCTTCCCCGCGTATGCCGTGATTAAGGTGCGCCGCGCATATTGTAAAATCAAGCCGCGTGCAGAGCGATTTTAATATGTGCAGCAATGCAACGCTGTCCCCACCTCCGCTTAAACCGATAAGCACCTTGTCGCCCGGAGAGATGAGTTCATGCTGCAAGATATATTGTTCTACCCGTTCACGCATAGCTGCTGCCTCCTTAACGACAAATTATACAGTTATAAGTATACCTTTTACAGCGGCATTTGACAAGGGAGGCCGCGGAATCTATAATGATATAAAATAGATTTTTAGGAGAGACACATATATGAAGCTTGGTGTGGTGGGTCTGCCAAACGTTGGCAAAAGCACGCTGTTCAATGCAATAACCAAGGCCGGTGCGCAGGCGGCCAACTATCCTTTCTGCACGATAGAGCCAAACGTAGGCTCCGTCGCCGTGCCGGACGAGCGGCTGGACGTGCTGGCAGAAATGTACAATCCCGAAAAATATACGCCCACAACCATAGAATTTGTGGATATAGCCGGCCTTGTGCGCGGCGCATACAAGGGCGAGGGCCTTGGCAACAAGTTCCTTTCGCATATACGCGAGGTTGACGCAATAGTTCACGTTGTGCGCTGCTTTGAGGATGAAAACATAGTGCATGTTGATGGTTCCGTCGATCCGGCGCGAGACGTTGAAACAATAGGCATAGAGCTTATATTTGCCGACCTTGAAACGGTTGAAAAGCGCATAGACCGCACCCGCAAGGCCGCCAAGGGAGACAAGCAGCTTATGGGCGAGGTTGAACTGCTGGAGCGGGCGAAGGCGCACCTTGAAGCGGGCAAGCCCATACGCACCATGCAGGCGGACGAAAAGGAGAAGGAGATGCTCAGGGGCATGTTCCTTTTGACCACGAAGCCAGTTATTTACGCCGCCAATATTTCAGAAAACGACATCGGCAAGGCGGACAACGCGCTTGTGGACGCGCTGAAGAAGGCCGTGGCCCACGAAAACGCGGAGGTCATAACCATATGCGCGCAGGTGGAGGAGGAAATTGCCGAGCTTTCCCCCGAAGAAAAGCAGGCGTTTATTGAAGAGCTTGGCATTGGCGAAAGCGGCCTTGATAAGCTGGTAAAGGCGTGCTACAAGCTGCTTGGGCTTATAAGCTACCTGACAGCGGGGCCTAAGGAAGTGCGCGCATGGACGATAGAGCGCGGCACAAAGGCGCCGCAGGCCGCAGGCAAGATTCATACGGACTTTGAGCGCGGCTTTATACGGGCGGAGGTTGTTCCGTTTGAAACGCTGAAAGAGCTTGGCAGCATGACCGCCTGCAAGGAAAAGGGCCTTATCCGCAGCGAAGGCAAGGATTACGTTATGCAGGACGGCGACGTGGTGGTATTCCGCTTCAATGTGTAAGCAATAAAAACAAAAGCTCCGGTCATCCGGAGTTTTTTTATGTTCAAAATCAGCTTCCTTTTTGCTGGTATTATTATAGCACATCTAAAACATAATTACCAGACTTGAACGCAAACCGAGAAGCGCATATCATCATAATGAAAAATAGAGGTGATATGCATGGATAACTACGCATTGGTAAACGACATTGCATCGGTATGGAAATACGCGGACGAAATGTTCCCCGCGTTCGGCAGCATTTCTATTGACTGGGACGGGGCATTCGGCGCGTTTTTGCCGCGTGCGCTGGCAGCTAAGGATGAAAAGGAGGCGCAGCTGCTGCTATGCGAATTTTTGAACCTGCTTGAGGACGGGCATACGGACTATACCCCGCCGAAAGCGTTCCGCGACGGAATAGGCTATTTGCCGTTTGAGCCGGACTATGCGGGCGGGAAATGGCACATCGGCGGCGCGAACGAAGCGCTGAGCGCGCATATTGGCGCGGAGATAATAAGCATAAACGGCAAAAGCATGGACGATATTGCGGCATCGCTGTACCCATATGCATACCATGTCGGTAAACTTTATCTATCCTTCGCGTATGAGCACGCTGCTGCCCATGTTCCTTAGCAAAACCGGCAACGTGCTGAAAACCGCAAACGGCGAAGCGGAGTTCAACTTGGCTGAAGCGCAAAGCGCAATGCAGTCTGCACCCACTCCAGCGGCAAGCCGCGCATTTGCCCCGGCGGGCGAAGGCAAGCTTAAAATGCGCCTGTACAGCGGCAATGTTCTATACGTCAAATGGGATGACTGCCTTTACGATAAAGCTGCGGACGAAATACGCGCGGCAATAGCCAAGCATTCCCCCGCGGGCGTGGTGCTGGACATGCGCGCGAACATAGGCGGCATGACCATGTACGGCGGAAAAGTTGCGGAGCTGTTCATAGACGGCGAATTTCACGGCAGTCAAAAGCGCACGTGCCTGACTAAAGGCATAGACCTTGCCTCCGCAAGCCAGCTTGTTGGCATATTTTCACCCGAAACAATAGAAAAATATATCGAGCAGGGGCTTTGCGACCGCGAGGAGGCAGAACAAAGCCGCGTAATATGGCAAAAGCAGAAATGCGAGCATTATGTTGACACATACGGCGCGCCGAATCATAAGGCACTGTATCACGGGCCTTTAGCCGTATTGACCTCCCGCCGCACAATATCCGCCGCGGAGGACATAGTCGCCATGTTCAAAAGTAATAACCGCGCCGTGCTTATAGGCGAGCCCACCTGCGGCACCACCGGCACGCCGCTGCTGCTTAGGCTTAGCATGGGCGGCATGGCAAGGATATGCTCCGTGCGCTATGCGCTGCTTGACGGGACGGAGTTCATAGGCCGCGGCATAGCGCCGCATGTTGCCGTATCCGCGCCATACGGGCCGCATGACGCCGCGTTGGACACGGCGCTTGAACATATTTCACGTTAAATCAAAAGCCTCCGCATGATATAAATGCGGAGGCTGTGCCGTAATATGGGAGGCTTACAGCACCTTTGCAAGGAAATCCTTTGTTCTGGGGTTCTGAGGATGCTGGAATATTTCTTCCGGCGTGCCGCGCTCCATTATGTTGCCGCCGTCCATGAACAGCACGCGGTCGGATATTTCGCGCGCAAAGCCCATTTCGTGCGATACTATAACGGTGGTCATGCCGCCCTTTACAAGATCGCGTATAACGCTGAGCACCTCGCCCACCATTTCCGGGTCAAGGGCGCTTGTAGGTTCATCGAACAGCATCACGTCCGGCTCCATGGCGAGCGAGCGCACTATTGCAAGGCGCTGCTTCTGCCCGCCGGAAAGCTTATTGGGATGCTCGTTGCGCTTTTCGTAAAGGCCAACCTTGTGCAGCAGCTCCTCCGCCTGCGCGGTGGCTTCCTCCTTGGTTTTCAGCTTTTGCAGCACGGGCGCCATGGTGATATTATCTATGCAGCTCATGTGCGGGAAAACGTTGAAGCTTTGGAACACCATACCCATCCTGCGGCGGTATTGGTTTATGTCCACGCCCTTTTGGTTGAGCACATGCCCTTCAAATTCCACCGTGCCGCTGTCCGGCATCTCCAGCAGATTAAGGCAGCGCAGGAACGTGCTTTTGCCGCTGCCGCTGGGGCCTATTATGGACACGGCTTCGCCCTTTTTTATATGCTCCGTAACTCCGTTGAGCACCAGCAGCTTGCCGAAGCTTTTATGCAGATCCGTTACCTTAATCATGGCTCAGTCTCCTTTCGAGCGCGCTTACGCCGCGGCCGAGTATAAACGTTAAAATGAAATAGATTATGCCGACTATCAGCAGGCATTGCAGCGGCAGAAACTCCTTGCCGTTAACGGTCAGGTAGCTTGTCATCAAATCGCCCACGAAGAACGTGGATGCAAGCGAGGTTTCCTTGATTATGGTTATAAATTCGTTGCCGAGCGCGGGCAGAATGTTTTTCACCGCCTGAGGCAGAACCACCTTTATCATTGCCTGCGACCGGGTGAGGCCAAGGCTCCTTGCGGCCTCCGTCTGCCCCTTATCAACGGCCTGTATGCCGCTGCGGATAACTTCCGACACATAGGCGGAGCTGTTTATCGTGAGCGCTATTGCAACGCTTGCATATGTGCTTACGTTCAGCGAGGGCAGCAGCAGCGGCACAACGAAGTAACCGACATATACCTGCAAAAGGCTTGGCGTGCCGCGGATTATTTCCACATACGCCGTTATTATGCCGCGCAGTATGCGGCTCTTGCCCATTTTGCCGAAGGCGAGCAGGGTGCCTATTATCGCGCCGAAGAATACGGCGATTGCCGAAAGCGCAAGCGTGGTGCTGAGCCCCTTAATGAGGAACACGTCCCAATAGCGCGTTACTATCTTAATAAACTTCTCAAAAAAATCGACCAGATCCAATGCCGTATCTCCTTTTGTTTATTAGCCCCTTCGGGCGTAAAAGCGCGGCGGGGGCGTTCCCCGCCGTGCTGCGTATTCGTTTCGTTCAGGCTTACTGAGCCTTGCCGTCGTCGGTGTAGGAAATTTCCTGTGCGGTATCTATACCGGCAAGCTTCTTGGCATCCTCGTACCAGCCGGAGTACATATCGTTCGCCATGCAGTCCGCCAGTATGTCGTTTACCTTCTTGAGCAGTTCCTCATCCTTCTTGTTGAGCAGTATAACGTTGTTCTCATACTTGGGGTCAACATCAAAGAAGAAGCCGGATTTGCCTATGTCCTGATTGTTGGCCATTATGGCTTCCGCATTGCCGTCCGCAACGGCCACGCCGTCCACCTTGCCGGTCTGCAGGGCAACTACCGCAACGTTTATATCCTTGAAAAGCTCAACGGTGGTGTCCTCGGGCAGGGCCTCGTTGCAGAGCAGTTCCTGAAGGCTTGCAGCCTGCGCGCCTATCTTCATTCCGGCGAAATCCTCGGCCTTGGTGTACTGTCCGGCCTTGTCCGCGGCAACTATTATGGTCTGCTTGGTTTCGTTATCGCCGGCAATATAGTAATCAGAGATCAGGTAGTTTTCCGCGCGCTCCGCGGTCCAGCTGAAACCGGAAATGCCAAGGTCAACGTTGCCCATCTGCACGGCAACCTGGCACGCATCAAAGCTCATCGGCTCTATTTCAAGCTTCATGCCAAGCTGCTCGGCAATGTGCTTTGCAAGCGTTACGTCGAAACCGACGAACTGCTCCTGGCCTTCCTTGGCGGTGTCCACAAATTCCATCGGTGCATAGTCCGGGGAAAGGGCAACCTTCAGCACGGGCGTTTCGTCGCTGGCGTTGGCGTTGTTGCCGGCGGCGTTGTTGGCGCAGGCAATGCAGCTGAGCATTATTATCAGCGCGAGCGCGATAACCATAATCTTTTTCATAATATATATCCTCCTAAAAATTTGAAGTCGTTTGTTATGGCGATAATATACTGCATAAAAATACTTTTGTCAACCATCTTTTTGCATATTTTTGCACTTTTTTATTATTTTTTGTGCATATTCGCTGTATAGTATGAATTTTTATACATTCCGGTGCATATATGCAAAACGGCGCAAAAAAAGCCGCCCGCCCGGATATGGGGCAAGCGGCATTCGCTTTGATATTCGGTTTTGGCTCAGTTCGCGCTCGGGTCGTTTATAACGCCCATAAACAGCGGCGCGCTGCCTTTGATGATATATATGAATGGGCGGTCGAGTATCAGCTCCGCATTGTCCTGCGGCATACCCGCGCCGCAATAATCTATCTGCGTAAACGCGCTCGCCTCCACGCCCACCTCGTCTATGGCAATGTAGGTTTCCTGCTTAACGGCGGATATGAACGCCGCGCGGTCGCTTATGCCAGAAAAATCGGCATCCGAATCAAACGCCTTCTCCATGCCCAGCGACTTGAGCGCCTCCGCAAGATTGAACTTGGACGTAAATTCAAACTTGGGTATGCTGAACGTGACCATGCCGTATCCGTTGGTTTCGCCGGCGAGTATCTCCTCAAGCGTTTCGGGGGAGGAGAGTATATCGCCCGTGCTTACGCCCTCATCCGGCAGTATGAACCACATTGAGCCGAAGTTCTTCATGCTTACCATGGATGCGGTGTAGTTTTCCCCGCGCATAAAGCCCTGATTCTTTATGGCGTTCATAAAGCTGCACGTCACCTTTTCGCCGTTTGCCTTAGTGAATGTGCCGTCCGCGGTGCTGTTCTTATCAAACCTGTCCGTCCATTCGTCCTTCAGGTACAGCGTATTTATAATGCTAAGCATCGTTTCCGGGTCAAGCTCCATTTCGGGCGCAAGCGTGCCGTTGGTCTTTTCCTTTATCCATTTGGTCATGGCGTCGGCGGTTTTTTGGCTTGTAAAGTCCGCACCGAATACCTCCGCATAGAATTGCTCCGCGCAGGTATTGAGGAAATCCTGGTTGTAATTCACCTTTGCGCCGTCGTAATTATCGCTCAGCCAAAGCGAATCCGCCAGCATAAGCTCCGCCTTGCCGTCCCGTTCGCGCGATGCTATCATGCGGTACATATTGCCGCACTGCTCTGCAAGCGTATTTGCATCGCTCATGCCAAGCAGGTTCAGCATTTCTTCTGCGGTTTTGCCGTTTGCGCCCTGCGCCGCCATAGCCAGCGCATAATAAAGGCTGAACGGCGAATAGTTGGCGTTTTTGTCCGTCCCGTTCAGCACCTTGCCCGCGCTTTTTGCGGCAAACGCGGCCATGGCGCCGTATGTGCTTTCGTCAACGCCCATCGCTTCGCGCTGCTCGCTCCATTTTTCAAAGCTCAACACCTTCACGTTTTCAACCTTATTCAGCTTGCTCGGCACGGCGCTGCTTTTTGCGGGCCCGTCACCATCGGCGCAGCCTAAGCACAGCAGCATCCCCGCTGCAAGTATAAACGCGGCAAATCTTTTCATGATGCTTCCTCCTTTTCCCTTCTGTTATATAAACGTTTCATGCCGCATAAAGGTTGCCGCATAACGCAAAAAGGGGCGGCAAACCCGTCCCTTTTGCATATAAGGCTTCGTTTATTTGTTCAGCTCGTTGTACTGCTTGATGGCCTTTGCCAGCAGATCCATTGCGCGCTCTATATCCTCGCACTTGAGAACGTAAGCCAGGCGCACTTCGTTCACGCCGTGGCCGGGGGTGGCATAGAAGCCGTTGCCGGGGGCATACATAACGGTTTCGTTATTGTCGCTGAACTCGGTAAGCAGCCATGTCTGGAACTTATCGGTATCGTCAACGGGCAGCTTGGCCATTACGTAGAACGCGCCCTTGGGCTCCTTGCAGACCACGCCGGGTATCTCCAGCAGCTTGCGATAGATGGTATCGCGGCGGCGGCGGTATTCATCGCGCACGTCGTTGAAGTATTCGCTGCCAACGGTGTACAGCGCGGCGGAGGCAACCTGGTCAAGCGTGGCAACGCTCAGGCGGGCCTGGCAGAACTTCATGGCGTTCTGCTGCAGTTCCTTGTTGCGGGTTATCATGCAGCCTATACGGGCGCCGCAGGCGCTGAAGCGCTTGGATACGGAGTCGATTATTATGGCGTTTTCGTTGCTGAGGTTGCTGAGCGATGCAAATGTGGGGCCAAACATCGGGTGGGTCGATACAAAAGGATGTCCGCAGTTGGCATAGAACTCCGGCAGCCCCGTCTTTACCGATGCGATGTCGCTGAGTATGCACTTCTCGGGCAGATGTGGAAGTATCTTGTTGAATGCATCTATGGTGTATTTTACGGTGGCGGCGTTTATCACGAGGTCGGAGTAAACGGTCGACTCTTCGCCGGTCTTGTTGTCGCGCAGCTTTACGCCCATCACACGGTTTTGCTCGATGACAAATCCCACTACCTGATTATAGGTCATCACATCGGCTCCGTGACGACGGGCATCAATCACATTGGCAACCGTAAGCCTGAACGGGTCAATGGATCCGTCGGGAACCTTTACCGCTCCTATGAGCCGATGGTTGACAGCCGGCTCTATGCGTATGGCCTCATCGGGATCGATTATCTCGGCGTTGATGCCGGCCTTGTGACATGCCTCCACAAATGTGGCCTGATAGCCAAGGTCGTCATCGGGGAGAGTGATGAACAGTCCTCCGGTATCCTCAACGCAATGTCGGGCGATTTTGCGGAGTATCATGTTCTCCTTTATACACTCAGCG
>ERZ779851.3628-NODE-3628-length-9996-cov-2.491097_pt1 | contig 9996 bp, 5 predicted proteins | sample MGYA00511094_ERZ779851 | MGnify/ENA primary metagenome ERZ779851 (study PRJEB29588, sample SAMEA2155512) | human gut metagenome | biome: human gut; feature: human-associated habitat; material: faeces | place: Denmark | collected 2008/2010 ... | reverse complement strand
GTTCGGGGAAATCCACCATTTTCGATGCGATCCGCCTCGCCCTCTACGGACGGACATCCCGTCTCGACCGCGTCAATCAAAGCGACAACGAAATCATGACACGCGGAACGAAAGAATGTTTTGCCGAAGTCATTTTCTCCAACGGGAAAGGACGTTTTCTCTGCCGCTGGTCTCAGCACCGGGCCGCGCGGACGGATAATCTGCAAAAAGCCCAGCATCAGCTTTCCGAGCTTGAAAACGGGTCCGTGGAAGGCCGTATTCTCACCTCCAAACTGGAAGATACGCGGGAACGTATCCGCGAACTGACGGGAATGGATTTTTCCCATTTCTCAAGAGCGATGATCCTTCCTCAAGGTCAGTTCGCCAATTTTCTGCATGCGACGCCGGACGAACGGTCCCCGATTCTGGAACAGATCACCGGAACCGGCATTTACGCGGAAATCTCCCGGAAAGCCCATGAACTCGCACGCGGACAGCAACTGGAACTGGAAGCCCTTGAAGAATCCTGTTCCGGAATTGAAATCCTCCCGGAAGAGCGGATCCTCGAACTGCAAAACGCCATCCGGAAAAACCGCGATGCCGTACAGGACATCCGGAAACGGTACGATGCCGGCGCAGAGATCATCCGTGCGGTAAAAGCTCTGGAAAGCGAAACGGAAACTCAAGCCCGGATCGCTGCTGCTCAAACGGAGCTTGCGCGCGAACTGACCCGTGCAGAACAGCTCTGCGGGGAAACCGCAGAAGCAAAACGGCGGCTCGAAGAGGAACAGGTCATGCTCGCTCCTCTCCTCCGGAAAGTCCGCGAACTGGATACCCGGATCTCCATCCGGCAGGAAAACCGGAACAGAGCGGAGCAGGAACTTGATTTTCAGAAAAAACGTCTTGCGGAGACCGAACGCGCCCTGCAAACTGCGGAACAGCGGAAACAGCAACAGGAAAAACGGTTGAATCAACTGCGGGACGAACTGCAAAAGCACTCCGCGGACGCCGCACTCGGGAACATTCTCGGTTCTCTTGAACTGCTCTGCGGACAGCTGGAACAACTGGAACGGGAAACAGAAGAAACAGAAAAATTGCTGGATTCTCTGCAGCAGGAACGTTCCGCGCAGGAAACTGTTCTGGCCCAAACACAGGCGGCTCTGCTCAAGCAGGAAACCGCATACGCGGATGCCGCAGACCTGTTCCGCAGGCAGGAAGAACTGCTGGACTCACTTCTCAACGGCAGCACCGTCCCCGGATTCTTTGCAGAGAAAGAACAGGCAGCCGCACAGGTCCGGGAACAGGAAGAACTGCTCCGGCGCATGGAAGAGGCCGCATCGCTCCGTTCCCAACAGGACGAACTCCGGAACTTGCAGAATACGATCCGGACGGAATATGCTTCCGTCATCACTCTCCGGAATGCGGAACTGGAATTGAAAACCGCACAGGAGCAGCGGATCGCACTGTTGGAACAGCAACGGCTGGATCAGGCAAGAATCGCAAGTCTGGAAAAGTTCCGCAACGCTTTGCAGGAAGGCAGGGAGTGCCCGCTCTGCGGCTCGAAAGACCACCCGTATGCACACCATCTTCCGGCTCCGGAACCCGACCAGCTTCCGGAAGCGCGACAGACTCTCAAACGCCTTGAGACAGAACTTTCAAAACGGCAAAACGCCATCAGCCGACATGAAGCACAGCTCGCCGCCGGAGATGAAAAAGAAAAATTGCTGGAAGCCGCACTGAAAAAAATGGAAAACGGTTTGCCCCGCGACCGTGCAACCCTGCTGTCCGCCCATCAGACAGCTGCACAGGAGCTGACGCGTCTTAACACGGTCGGGGCCATGATCGAAACCGCGATTCAGGACCGCAATCACGCGGAAAGCAAACGGGAAGCCGCCCAAGCGCGGCTCCGGGAACTCACGTCAAACGCGGAAAACTGCACCAGCCGGCTGAATACGCTCAAATCCCGCTGTGAACTCAACATGCAGGCAATGAAAGAGAAAACGGAACGGCGGAAGAATCTCCGCTCATCCATGACGGAATTGCTGAAAGACGTCACCGTTCTTCCCGATCAGCCGCCGCGTATGCTGGTCGACACTCTCCGGCGGAGGTTTACCGGATTTGAACAGCTCTCGGCGGAAGAAAAACACGCGGCAGCCGACTTGGAACAGTTCACTCTAGACCTCCGCACCGGAACGGAACGGAGGGTAAATTTTACTGCGGCTCTGGAGGAATGCCGGAAAAACGCCGAATCTCTGAAACTGGAACTGGATGCTTTGAAACTACAGCGGAAACAGTTCTTCGGGGAAAAAGATCCCAACGCGGAAGAGGAAAAACTCACCGCCGCGCTGAAACAGGCGGAATTCTCGTCCCATGCGGCGGAAGAATCCCGGCAAACGCTGCGTTTAAAATCGGGATCCCTGCAAACGAGTTTTCAGGAGTCAGAAAAACGCGCGGAACAGCTGCGGCAATTCCTCACCGGACACGATGTCGGACTTCCGGCGAACCTCGCAGCAATGGAAGCAAGCCTCCTGGAACTGGACGAACAGCGGCAGAAGTGTCTGGCGGCGATCGGGGAACACTCGCTCCTGCTGGAACAACATGCCAAAAATTTGGAACGTTCCGCCGCACTGACAAAGCAGATCGAAGCAAAACGTGTTCTCCGGCAAAAGTGGGCTCTGCTGGATGAACTGATCGGCTCCTCGGAGGGGAAAAAATTCCGTCTGTTCGTCCAAAGCCTGACCTTTGAAACACTGATCGGACTTGCCAACGACCAGCTGGTCAAATTCACCGATCATTTCATTCTCACCGCCGATCCGGAAAGCGGTTTGGAATTCAATATTCTCGACCGCTACCGCGGCGACGAGCTCCGTTCAACCAGAAATCTTTCCGGCGGAGAAACGTTTCTTGTCAGCCTGGCTCTGGCACTCGGTCTTTCCCGGATGACCCGCGACAAAGTCCGTATTGACACCCTGTTTCTCGACGAAGGATTCGGAACGCTGGACGAAGAGACTCTTCAGCACGCGCTGGAACAGCTCGCCGGGCTCCGCCAGAACGGAAAACTGATCGGCATCATCTCCCATGCCCACGGCATTGATTCCGCCGTCCCGGTCGTTCTGCGGCTGGAAAACAATCACGGCCGGAGTTCGATCACAGGACCCGGAGTCAGATTTCTCGGGAATTGATCCGCCGGGGCTTCCGGTCAGTTGCCCGTAAAGACCACAGTCCGGTTTTCGTGAACGATGATCCGGCTTTCCAGGTGCGCTTTCACTGCACGGGACAGCACCATCATTTCCACATCGCGCCCGATGCGGGAAAGATCATCCGGACCGGATTCGTGCGTGACGCGGACGACATCCTGTTCGATGATCGGCCCCTCATCAAGATCCTCCGTCACATAATGTGCGGTCGCCCCGATCATTTTCACGCCGCGCAGGAAAGCGCGCATATACGGATTCGCTCCCTGAAACGCAGGAAGAAATGCGTGGTGAATATTGATCATGCGGTTATGATAAAGACTGATAAATTCCGGCGACACCACCTGCATATAACGGGCAAGCACCACCAAATCAATATGATGTGCATTCAGAAGCTCAATGATCTTCGGCTCGGTCTCCGCCTTGTTCTCCCGGCGGACCGGAACACAGAAAAACGGGATCCGGAACTGTTGCGCCACATACTCCAGATCCGGATGATTTGACACGATCAGCGGGATCTCGCATTTCAGCGTTCCTTCGCGCTGCTTCACCAGCAGATCATACAGACAGTGAGACGCCTTTGAAGCCAGAATCGCCACTCTCGGGACATAATCGGAGTAGTGCACCGACCACTCCAAAGCCATCGGTCTGCCGAATTCCGTCAGACGCTGTTCCAGCTCGCTTTTGGACAGGGAAAGATCCGAAAGATCCAGTTTCAGACGCATGAAATACTGTCCGCTCATCACATCCGTATACTGCTGACAGTTGATGATGTTGAGTCCGTTTTCATAGAAAAAATTGGTGATCCCGGCAACCAGTCCTTTGCGGTCCATGCAGCGGATCAGAAAAACCGCGTTCGTATTCTCCATTATGCAACTCCTTATTGCCAGCCCATTGAATCGGGCAGAACCGTTTTGCCGCTCAGTGCGGGTTTGGTGTCAACGAATCCCCAGCGGCGCGAAAGCGGCCAGAAAATATTCAGTGCGCGGCCGATCATATTCTTACGGGGAATGAATCCCCAGTTGCGACCGTCCAAACTGTTCGCCGTATTGTCGCCGAGAGCAAAATACATGTTTTCCGGGACCTTGAGTTCAAGCCCCGGACCGAGCAGTTCCGAGGCGATATGTCCCTGGTACCCCCCCTCCATCGAATAGAGACGCTTGAATTTGTCGGAAAACGCGGTCGCGGGCCGGAACTCCGCCGCGCCTTCCGGTCTGATGTAAAGCATGCGGTCCACAATTTTCAGAGTATCCCCCGGCAGCCCGACAAGGCGTTTGATGTAGTAATAACCGCCGAGCGGCTGAGTCGGCGACTTGATGTTTTCCGTCGTGAACACAATCACATCTCCGCGCCGGGGCGGAAGATAGTGGATCGAAACCCGGTCTACAAACAGATGGTCTCCGGTGGACAACCATCCGTCCGCGGGAACTTCATCTTTCCGGAACTCAAGCCGGCGTTCCAAATCAAGATACCGCGCGATCTGATTGATCGTTCCGGGGAGCGTATAGGTCCGATCCCCGATCTGAATCATTGCCGAATCGAACATTCCCAGCTCCCGGACCGGCTGATACGCGCGGAAACTCCCGTCCTCCCCGACTTTCAGATATGCCGGACGGACTGCAAGATAAGGGACTTTCAGCAGATTTCCCGCAACGCCGTTATGCTCCGCAAGCTCCTTGCGGTCTACATAATGGATCCCGAACAAAGTCGGCTGCATACTGCTCGTCGGGATTTTGAACGGCTGAAGATAAAGCGCACGGATCCCGAACGCCACCGCGAATGCAACCGCCAGAACATCAAGGATATTGCGGAGTTTGCGCTTGTTTCCGTGAAGTTCCGAAAGCGCATTCAGACGCTCCGAACCGGAATCGACAAACGCACGGATCGCGGCGGCATCGGAACGATCCACCGCGGACGCTTCATCCACAATCGCCCGCAGTGCGTTTTTCTTGTCGCCGGAAAGAAGATCGTCGTCGGAAATCAGCCGTCGCGCCGCCGCAAGACGGACCTCTTTCAGCTCTTTCCGCAGTTTTCTGAGTTTAAAACAGGATAACATCCGGTTCTTGCCTTTCGTTATTCCCCGCTGGATTTCAGCACTTCGACAAACGCTTCCTGCGGGATGTTCACTTTGCCGATCTGTTTCATGCGCTTTTTGCCCTCTTTCTGCTTCTCAAGGAGCTTGCGCTTACGGGTAATGTCTCCCCCATAACACTTGGCGAGAACGTTTTTGCGGAGTGCGCGGACCGTTTCGCGGGCAATGACTTTTCCGCCGACCGCCGCCTGAATCGCCACCTGGAACATGTGAGGCGGAATCACATCCGCCAGTTTCTCGGCAAGCATACGGCCGCGGGAATACGCAAGGTCGGTATGAACGATCGTTGCAAACGCATCCACCGGATCGCCGTTGACCATGATATCCAGTTTGACCAGCTTGTCCGCACGGTATCCCGCATGTTCATAATCCATGCTTCCGTAACCGCGGGTGATGGATTTGAGCTTGTCATGGAAATCAATCAGGATTTCATGCATCGGGATCGTCGCGGTAATCATGACATGCGAACCGTCAACGCTGTCCGTCTGCGTACAGATTCCGCGCTTCTGCATCACAAGGTTCATAATGTCACCGATATAATTGTTGGGCGACATGATATGCGCGGAGATCAGCGGTTCTTCAATCCGGTCGATTTCCGCCGGATCGGGCAGATGCACGGGGTTGTCCACCTCGATCATCGTGCCGTTGGTAAGATAAACATGATAAATCACGCTCGGATAAGTCGCGATGATATCCATATTGTATTCCCGGCGCAGGCGCTCCTGGATGATCTCCATGTGGAGCAGACCGAGGAAGCCGCAGCGGAAACCGAAGCCGAGCGCGGCGGAAGTCTCCGCCTGATAAGTGAATGCGGCATCGTTGAGCTGGAGCTTCGCCATGCTGAACCGGAGCTGATCATAATCCGCCGTGTCGATCGGATAGATCCCGCTGAACACCATCGGTTTGATCTCCTGAAATCCGGGCAGGGCCTCGGCACAGGGATCTTTCAGCTCGGTAATGGTATCGCCGATCCGGGTATCGGTCGGACTCTTGATGTTCGGAATGATGTAACCGACCGATCCGGCGGAGAGCTCCGACGTCGCCGCCATCGACGGTTTGAATACGCCGACTTCCTTGATCTCGCTTTCAAGTCCCGTGCTGAGCAGACGCATCCGGTCGCCGCGCTTGAACGATCCGTTGAAAACGCGCAGGTATGTCACGACACCCCGGTAGGAATCGTACACGGAATCGAAAATCAGCGCGCTCGTGCCTGCCATATCGACCGGTTTCGGAGGCGGAATGAACTTCACGATCGCTTCCAGCACTTCCGGGATCCCGGTTCCCTCTTTTGCGGAAACGGCGATCGCCTCTTCCCGCGGAATGGCAAGGATCTCCTCCATCTGTTCCAGACACATGTTCACATCCGCGGCGGGGAGGTCGATTTTGTTAATGACCGGAATAATATGCAGATTGTGTTTCATCGCCAGATTCACATTGGCAACCGTCTGCGCCTGAACCCCCTGCGTGGCGTCAATCACAAGCAGAGCGCCATCGCATGCGGCAAGCGAACGGCTGACCTCGTAGGCAAAGTCCACATGCCCCGGAGTGTCGATCAGATTGAGTTCGTACTCGACATTGTCGGATGCCGTATACAGCATCCGCACCGGATGCGCCTTGATGGTGATTCCGCGTTCCTGCTCCAAATCCATGGCGTCCAGCAGCTGATCGTGAGTCAGATCGCGTTTTTCAATAGTCCCGGTTGCTTCAAGGAGTCGGTCGGCAAGCGTGGATTTCCCATGGTCGATATGGGCAATGATCGAAAAATTTCTGATTAATTTGAGTTCCGGCATCTCTCTCCTCCAAGTATTTTGTAACCGGGTAATATAGTACACAAACAGGAGATTTGCAAACCGGAAAACCGGAAGTGAAAAGCAGAATTCCGTTACGGACGATCCCACGATCCCCAAACACGCGCTTTACCGTCAAACGTCCAGGGATTTCCTGCATAGCCGGCGCCTTTGAGCGGACCATACTGCCCCGTCAGACTCTTGGCGATCTGCTCATCGTTTCCGCCGTACCCGGTGACGGAGGAAACATGACCGTCTCCCCACAGCACATTGACATCGCGGTTATGCCGGGCAAAAACTGTGCAGTACCCCCAGTTCGAATAGTTGTCCACCCGCATATACGGCGGATAAAGTCCCGCTGAATCTTTATTGCCGGCTTCCGTTGCGACAATAAATCCGGAAGGGCGTTTCACCTCTCCCGCTTTGGTTTTGGAAGAGGTGGTATCCGCATTGTCTCCGAACTCCCGGTAATTGATCGCGTAATTGGCAAACTGCCAGCCGTTATCATCGTAAACGCGGTTCGTTTCCCACATTTCCATATAATAACCGCCCATTGCGTTTTTCGCCACCGGGCAGAGCAATCCCTTGTAATTGATATACTTCGCCTGAGTGATAAAGTAATACGGCCAGTTCTTGTAATTCGCATCGGCTGAACTCCTCGTCCGTGGATAAAAGTCATCGTTGTCCCCGGCATAATTCAATATGGCATAGCCGACCTGCCGCAGATTGCTTGCACAAGTGACCTTGTACGTTTTCTCCCGCGCCGCATTCAATGCGGGCAGAAGCATGCCCGCAAGGATCGCGATCACGGCAATCGTTACAAGGAGCTCTATAAGGGTGAACAGACGGCGGGACGGTGAAAACAAATGCTGACGTTTCATCATTAAATTCCTTTTCTGATTGTTATTATTTTACCGCCAGTTCAAAGAACACGGCGGGACCTTCCGGTAAAGTTGCGGTGTCGATCTCCGCAAGGAATATTCCATTCTTCACGGAGACCGGTTTGACGGGAGCACAGCGTTTTCCGTTCATCATCAACGGATACAGTTTCAGCTTTTCCGCGTTCACATTGCGCAGTTCCACCCGGAAACGCCCCGTTTCGATCATTGTCGGATTTCCGCCGTAATAACGGACTTTCCGCATGGATTCATCGTCAAACGTCATTCCGCTGCCGAGCGCATTGGTCGCATAGACCAGCAGCAGACGCTCCGCATCGGCAATCCCTTTCTCTTTCTGCAGCGACGCCACGCTGACGATTCCCCGCGTTTTCAGCAGTCTGACCGACACGTCCCGGAGTCCCGCTTCCGACTTTTCCTCCCCGCAGACCCCCTGATAACGCGGTGTATTCACGGTCATATAGTTCCGGTCGGTATCAATATAGAGTTCTCCGGTTGAATTCTCAAACACATAGGCGCCATCGCTCCGGTTCGTCCGGCTGATAATCCCCGCTTTGCGGAGACGCTCAATCTGTCCGGCAAGACTGAACGTTCCCGCGCCTGATTCCCGTGCGGCGGCAAACCCCTCCGTGTTCTCCACGACGCCAGCGCCCCCGGCAAGCGGGATCCGCAGATCATCCGCCGGCGCAGGCGGACAGAGCGAACGGCGGGGATCAGTCTGTTCCAGTCCGGAACGCACGATCAGCGCCAGACGGGACTGCATCGAATTCAGAGCATCGCTCCAGATCATATTGTCGGACACGGCTTTTTCGGAGAAAGTCAGCCGCACTCCGCGTTTTCCCTCCTGAACGTCTCCGCGCCCGTAAAGGAGCGCAGTCTGCGCCAGAGACGCTTTCGTGATTGGATCATGGAACATAACCCACGGAAACATGCGCTCCGCATCGACCACATGGATCGGCGATCCGTGACGAAGCAGCATATCGAATCCCTGAAACGCCGCGCACGCACTGACCGCAAACGGTTCTTCATAACGGTAACGGTTCCAGTAAACAGAGGCGTATTCGTTCACGAGAAAGGGACGTCCTGCAATCCGGGCATCCATCAACGTGCGGAATTGCCTGAGTCCGCCGCCGATGTCGCTTCCCTGCGACAGGCTGACGGAAGCGATCGCGTGGGCGTGGTAAGCGTGCATCATCACATACTTCAAATCATTCCGCAGGATATTATAATGCATGGACCCCGTCATCTCCCACAGATTCCCCAATCCTTTGTAACCGATTTCTTCGTGAAGCGTTTTGCGATACCATGCAAGCATTTCGCGCCATTTCATCGTAATGAACGCATTGATTGCCCGTCCTTTTTCATTTTTGGCATTCCACTCTTCCCGGGTGAAAATCGGCGCGGACGGATACGACGAAATTCCCAAAGAGTGTTCGCTCGTCACGGCGACGTATTCCGCAAACGGCAACAAACTCGGAACTTACGGCGTTATCGGTCCGATCAGAATGGATTATCAGAAGGTTGTAGCCGTTCTCGAAAACGTCGGCAAGATTCTTGAAAGCATACTTACAAACAGGTAGGAGGACAGACTGAAAAATGTCGCATCACGAAAAAAAACATTACGATAGAAACGAAGAGCAAGCCGAGCGCAAAGCGGCCGAACCTCTCGAAGAAGAGGAGATAGCGGCCGAACCGGACGAAGTCGATAAAATGACCGAAACCGAAGCCAAAGAAAATTTGCGCAAAGCAAACTCGGAAGTTTCAAAACTCCGCGAGGAGATAGAGAAATTAAAAAAGGAAAACGAAGAAGCGAAAAACGATTATTTAAGAGCGAGAGCCGATTGCGAAAACGTCCGCAAACATAAAAACGAAGAAGTGCGCGCGGCGTACGACGACGGAAGAGTCACGACGGTGGAAAAAATTCTGCCGATAGGCGACAGTCTCGACTGGGCTCTTAAAATGCCGCTCGACGACAACACGAAGGGCGGAATCGAAAAACTTCTGAAGAAGTATCACGAAACCCTTTCGGCGCTCGGCGTAATCGAGTT
>ERZ779851.3618-NODE-3618-length-10019-cov-4.932658_pt1 | contig 10019 bp, 8 predicted proteins | sample MGYA00511094_ERZ779851 | MGnify/ENA primary metagenome ERZ779851 (study PRJEB29588, sample SAMEA2155512) | human gut metagenome | biome: human gut; feature: human-associated habitat; material: faeces | place: Denmark | collected 2008/2010 ... | reverse complement strand
ATCATAAAAAAATGGAACGGTTATCCCCGTATTTCACTAACCGTTCCATCCATTGTTATTATGGTTCCAGGACTTTACCTTTATCGTGCAATTTATAATTTCGGGATCATGTCACTGACAGAAGCTGTCTCCTGGTTTGCTGCTGCGATCATGATCATCATTGCGCTTCCGCTTGGTCTGATTTTTGCAAGAATACTGACAGACCGCACGTTCCGCTATTGCACCTGATGTAAATTTTTTCTTTCCATTAACAAACTTTTTCTAAGATCTCATTTAAGGCATTGCCACTGCTGGAATGACTTCTTACCACTTCGGCTTTGCTGCGCTCCGCCTCCGCTACCGCACATTTTACCATCTTGTGGGAAACTGTATTGGTAAACAGGATAATCAGATCCGGTGACCCAATCTGGCTGCTTAACTTTGCCGGCATCTGGGTAAATACTTTTGCCTTACATTTATGCTCCTTACAAATCTTTTTATACTGACACACCATACGGTCATGTCCTCCAATAATGACTACGCTCATAAATTATCCTTTCGTTATAATGCTTACCTTATTATAATGCTGCGAGCTGTTTTCCAAGGTCTTTACATGCATCTAAGGCAGCATCGTCCGGTGCTTCCTGACAGATCACGCCCTCTCCGTTCACAACGGTTGCTCCGGCTGCTGTCATACGGTCTACCCAGTCACGCATCCACTGTCCATCGCCCCATCCGTAAGAACCGAATAATGCGATTTTCTTTCCTGCTGCAAAGCCTTCTACTTCTTCAACGAATGGCTCCATCTCGCCTTCTTCTAAGACTTCTGCACCCATTGCAGGACATCCCATCGCAAATACGGAAGAAGCTTTTAATGCATCCATATCAGCTGTACTTACATCAACAACCTCTGCTTCTTTGCCAGCTGCTTCAATTCCTCTTCCAACAGCCTCAGCCATTGCCTGTGTGTTTCCTGACTGTGTCCAATAAACTACCTGAATCTTACTCATTTTTTCTACCTCCTAAACAGCCGCTTTCTGCGGCATGCTGTCATTATAAATACCAATGATATCCCGCATTCCCACTCCATTGGAGAGAAGCTGGATGATGGTCTCTTTTTCCATATCATAGCGTGCGAAAAGACGTTTCTTTTCCGGAACGTGCGCATACACTTTCCAGTAACCCTGATAGAGTGCATTCTGTCCATTCTGTTCCATAAATCCTCTTACATCTTCTACCGGATAGCCAAGCAGCACTCCCATTTCATGAGGAAAGCCAGGTTCTCCGCACATATAACCCTGGTAACGTTTCTGAAACGTACTGAGAATATTTCCGAGCGTAAAGTCCTGATAACCGGACTCCTGCAGCAGCTCTCGTATCTCTTTACGCATCAGATACGCCTCCAACGGTTTCTTCCGAAAAAGAAGGTAACGAGCTTTTTCCCTGGTCCTGAGCAGTAGCAGGAATGAAATTCCGGATTTTCTCAGGCACTGTTTTACCGCATCCTCCATGCCTGTTGAAACGACTAAGAGATTGGATATCTTTACTCCTGCGATCAATGGGGCACATTGTAACGCTAACTGCGTCTCTGCATTGTGTAAATCCATCTGTTGTACAATTTCCAGAATCTCTGTACTCATAGCTTCTTTTCCTTTCGTTCTAGTTAGTTATTTCTAACTTGTGTTTATCATAGCTAATTATATTTCTGTTGTCAACATAAAATGTGCGTGGTGAGAATTCTTTATCATATTAAGAATTTCAGTTAGTTTGATATGGTTTTAGTTTGGCTGGGTGGGGAGAAATTATACTTGTATAAAAATACCAGCAGTTTCGCTGCAATATTACATTTTCAAGTTCTACTCTACATTCTTCAAAGCTTCGTCCATCGGTATCTTCCGAATCTTCCGAAGGCAGAACAATGCCACTACGAAGTATGCTGCCAGTACCATAAGCAGTATTTTCCAGTAGATGTTCGGGTCATAGTAGATGCTCAGCCAGCCGGAGTAATCACTCATCATTGCCCGGTAGATGACATTGATGGTTTCTGTAGCAATTGCTTCACCCAGGATAACGGATATCACCACAATCCAGGTGGTGGCTGTCAGATATAATTTCCCGATTTCTCGGGTGTTGTAACCCAATATCTTAACCATGGATATGGATGACGCATTCCGCTCGATAATCAGCTTTGTCATCAGGTAAATAAGGATTGCTGCCAGTGCAACAGAAAATACATTCATCAGATAGAACATGCCGCCCATAGATACATCAAGCTGTCTTGATACCTTGGTGAGGTCATCTTCTGTAATGGTCGTCATGATATAGGCATCCTCAATATCGGTAATCTTCTTATTGGAGAAATATCCATTGAAATAATCCTCCTCTTTGTCAAATACATCCCGATATTCCTCTTCCGGCATAAAAATTGCCACTGCTGCCGGATACTCATAGATCCCAGCCACCTTAAACTTGTATTTCTTATCTCCATAAGTTTCCTTTAACTCAATAATATCGCCTTCTGCAAGCCGGTATTTTTCTGCATAACTATCCGAAATGTAGACACCTTCTTTTGGGAAATCAATGTCAACATAAGCACTGTCTTTTTCAACTCCATATACGCTGACCTCTTCGCTGCTGAATTCTGTCGGCATTGTCTTTAAACTACCGGCAAGATAAGCCTCTGCGCCATCTGTTTCCGTTGGAACCGGCGCTTTTAATACATACTGATAATCTGCAAGCATGTGGGACAACACTTCATCCTGATAATGGTCTAAAAGTGGTGACATCATCATGCCGAAAACCAGCAGAATTTCTGCAAAAACAATACCGATAAATAAAGTCAGGTAGCCCGCACGGTTCTGTAAAATAATACGGATACGGAACCGGTTAAAGAATTTGAAATGCGGCAGTTTTACTGCTTTTTTCCGCTTTCTTCTGCTCAAATCCCTGCGCAGGAAATTCAGTGGTGAAATACGCAGTTTGGAAGAAATCAAAAGCAGATTTATAACAATCATTATGATTGCCGGAATCACCGTTGTCAGGATAAACGCATCCCCATTCCAGATGGTATGATAGGTCGGCAGACTATAGCTTCCATAGTACAAATCTGCTACCATATTTTTAAATACGGTATAGCCAAGTATATTTCCAATAATTGCTGCTACGATTGTCACCAATACCGGAAGATGCAGATAATGCCGCAGCAGTTCTCCTCTGGTATAGCCGGATGCCCGCAGCGTTCCGATGACTGCTGCTTCTTTTGTAATCGTATTATTGGTGGTAACTGCAAAGACAAATGCCATAATCGCTATCAGGATATATAACAACGTCATTACCATTGTTTTGTCTCCACCCATATCATCTCCCGTAAAATGAATTGCCTGATTGGAAAATGCCGGTATGTATGCTGCTATTACCGCCTTACTGCTCAGCACTTTCATAAAATCTTCTGCTTTCTCTTTTGCTTCCGTATCATCAGCCGGAGTTTTTTCATATTTCCAGGAATAGCTGTAATGGAGATTTCCGGTACCATAAGCATCAAAGGCATCCTCTGTGGCAATGGCAACGCCAAATTTTATGGCATCAAACATCAGATCCTTGCTATCGGAAAACAGCGCACTGTAATCCGATAATGCCACCAGACCACTGATGGTCTTTTTCTCGCCGCCTACTTTAATGACGTCTCCTACTTTCAGGGAATTATTGTCCGCATACATCCGGTCAATTGCAATTTCATCTTCCTGTTGCGGCATTTCTCCATCCATCAGACATACTTTGTCCACTTCGTTTCTTGGTTTAAAAATACGGAGGGTACTGTCTGACTTGCCATTTACCACCTCTTCTTCCAGATAGTAATTCTCATAAATTGTTACGCCTTCTTTTTCCAATCCTGTAAGCAGGGTATCGTCAGCTTCTTCCATCAGTTCGAAATTACCGTCTTCAATATTGTACTTTTCAAAACTCTCATTATAGGCAGTTATCATACTGCTTCCTGCCACCAGAAATCCCGATACAAATCCGATAGTAGCTGTCAGGAACAGGAAAATCACAAGATATTTTCCAAAATCTGTTTTCAATTCCCTTGGAATTCGTTTTCTTAATGGACTCTTCACTTTCATCACCGCCTTTACCAGTCAAGTTCCTGTGCAGGAATCTTCACTTCATTGGTGTAATCCTTTCGAATCTGTCCATCACGCAGCTTAATGACACGGTCTGCCATGTTTTTGATGGCATCATTATGGGTAACCATAATAACGGTATTTCCATATTTCTGATTTACATCCTCAATCAGCTTCAAAATCTCTTTGGATGTATTGTAATCCAGTGCTCCGGTCGGCTCATCACAGAGCAGAATATCCGGGTTCTTTACAATGGCACGGCCAATGGCTGTACGCTGCTGCTGTCCACCGGATAACTGGTTTGGCAGCTTATGACGATGCTTATAAAGTCCCAGTGTCTTAAGCAATTCGTCAATGTCTAATGATTTATCACTCAGATATGCGCCTACCTCGATATTTTCCTTCACATTGAGGTTTGGAATCAGATTATACATCTGAAATACATATCCTAAATGGCGGCGGCGGTAATTCGTCAGCGCCTTTTCGTTCATATCTGCTGTTTTCTCTCCATTGATGGAAATATAGCCGCTGTCTGCACTGTCAATTCCTCCGATAATATTCAAAAGTGTTGATTTACCGGAACCGGACGGTCCTAACAATACGCAGATTTCTCCCTTTTCCACAGAAAAATTAATTCCTTTTAAAACCTCTGTTTTCGCTTCTCCCTGTCCAAAACTTTTTTTCAAATCCTGAATCTCCAGAAACATATTCATCCTCCTTTTTCTTTTCTGACTCTTTTTTCAGTTCTTTTATTTTGTTACTCCTACTTCCCTCTTTCCCAATGTTGTACTATTTCCAGCTGTCTGTTAGTTTTTTGTTACTTTTGTTAGTATAGCCTACCCATTTGGTAAAAGAAAGGCGTTTACTGATTCTTTTTCTCAATAAACGCCTTTATACTATTTCTTTGCAATGCGCAGTGTCCGCATGGAATTTAAAATTGCAATGACAGATACACCTACATCTGCAAATACTGCTTCCCACATATTGGCAATACCAAATGCACCGAGTATCAGCACAATTGCTTTTACGCCAAGTGCAAATACGATATTCTGGTGCACGATGGAAAGTGTCTTTCTTGCAATCTTCACAAGAGATGCAATCTTTCGCACATCATCATCCATAAGAACTACATCTGCAGCTTCGATTGCCGCATCAGAACCCATACTTCCCATTGCGATTCCAATGTCTGCTCTGGTCAGTACTGGTGCATCGTTGATGCCATCACCCACAAATGCAAGTTTTTCTTTCTCATGCTGTTCTTTCAGAAGTGCCTCAACCTGACTTACTTTGTCACCCGGCAGTAATTCTGCATGCACTTCATCCAGTCCCAGTTCATCTGCTACTGCCTGTGCTGCCGCCTTACGGTCTCCGGTCAGCATAACGCATTTCTTCACGCCTACCTTCTTCATGCTATGGATAGCTTCTTTTACGCCCTCCTTAATGGAATCGGAAATTACAATGGTTCCGGCAAATGCTCCATCTACCGCAACATAAATTACAGTTCCGGCACTGCTGTTTTCGGTATAGGAAATATTCCGGGCTGCCATCATTTTGGCATTTCCAAGCCATACTTCTTTTCCATCTACAAATGTATGAATTCCATGTCCGGCAATTTCTTCTGTTCCGGTTACCCGGTTCATATCCAGTTCTTTGCCATAGGCTTCACGCACGGAATTAGCAATCGGATGATTGGAATATCCTTCTACATGGGCTGCAAGCTCTAAGAGTTCCTCTTTACTTCCATTTACCGGAAGTACCTCAGATACCTTGAACTCGCCTTTGGTCAGTGTACCGGTTTTATCAAATACGATAGTGGTCATCTCAGCCACTGCCTCTAAATAGTTACTTCCTTTTACAAGAACACCTAAGTTAGAAGATGCTCCGATACCGCCGAAGAATCCCAATGGGACGGAGATTACAAGGGCACACGGGCAGGAAATAACAAGGAAAATGCAGGCTCTCTGAATCCACTCAGCGAATCCTCCACCTAAAATAAACGGTGGAATCACAGCAAGCAGAACTGCTCCAATCGTAACGACCGGCGTATAGTATTTGGCAAATCGGGTGATGAAATTCTCCACCTTTGCCTTTTTACTGCTTGCATTCTCAACCAGTTCCAAAATTTTGGCAACCGTCGAATCATCAAATTCCTTTGTGGTACGGATTTTCAGCGTTCCGCTGCCATTGACGCAGCCACTGATAATCTCATCGCCCTCTGACGCTCTTCTCGGTACCGACTCACCCGTAAGCGCCGCCGTATCAATTAACGATTCGCCCTCTATAACAACACCATCGAGAGGAATTCTCTCTCCCGGCTTTACAACAATAATCGTACCGACTTCTACATCATCCGGGTCTACGGTCACTAATTTCCCATCTTCCTCTACATTCGCATATTCCGGACAGATATCCATCATTTCCGTAATGGATTGTCTGGATTTTCCAACCGCATAACCCTGGAACAATTCACCGACCTGGTAAAACAGCATTACAGCAACAGCCTCTAAATACTCACCAACGCCAAATGCACCAAAGGTGGCAATCATCATCAGAAAGTTTTCATCAAAAATCTGTCCATGGGAAATATTTCTCACAGCCTTAAAAATAATGTCATATCCGACAATCAGGTACGGAACGGCAAATATCAAAAGCCGTGCCCACCATGGCAGTGGCTCTAATACTCCCATATGCTCACAAACAAACAGGATAGCAAACAGGACAAGGGAAATGATAATCCGAAGTCTCATTTTTTTCTGTTTTTTTGTCATACACTCATCTCCTACAAAAGAATCTGGCAATCCGGCTCAACTTTTGCACAAACACGGACAACCTCATCCATAATTTCATCAAAACGCTCATCATCGGCATCTACTGTCATCTTCTGTGTCATAAAGCTGACTACTGCATCGTTTACACCATCAATTTTCTTAATTGATTCTTCCATTTTTGCTGCACAGTTTGCACAATCCAAGTCCTGTAATTTAAATTTCTTTTTCATGATTCATTTCCTCCAATTCAATTATGTTATTCTGCAATATGGTCGATTCCCTGCTCGATAATCGTTCGCACATGGTCATCGGCCAGTGAATAAAACACCGATTTGCCCTCGCGGCGGCCTTTTACTAACTTATTCTGTTTTAGAATCTTTAGCTGATGCGAAATTGCTGACTGCGTCATATTCAAGGTTTCCGCTAAATCACAAACACAGACATCCTTCTCAAATAAAACAAACAAAATCCGGATTCTGGTCGAATCGCCAAACACCTTAAACAATTCCGCCAAGTCATACAATTCATCTTCACTTGGCATTTTATCACTCTCCGTTTCTGTAAATTTACATATGAACAATTATTCATATGTTCATTATATGCAGGATAACATAAAAAGTCAACCCCTATTATCATTTAATTTTTATTTTTATATTCGCTGTCTTTTTACTGCCGTCACCCGCTGCTGCCTTTACATAAACCGTCTTTTTCTTTCCGGCCTTCTTTGCCTTAAAGACACCTTTTTTTGACAGAGTAGCATATTTTTTATATTTACTCTTTGTAAATTTATAGGTAATCTTTGCATCCCCTGCGCGGTTTTTCGTCACTTTCAGCCACTTACTTAACTTTACTTTTTTACCGGCTTTCACCTTTTTCAACGAATATTTAAACTTTAGTTTTTTCACAACCACTGTCCGGGCACTGCTATTATCAGGTGTTACAGGATTATCCGTAACTACCGGGGTTGTCGGATTATTGGCTGCCGGTGTTGATTGTGCCTTTTGCGTCGGCGTAGTCACAGGTGTTGCCGTTGGTGTTGCCGTTAGTACTGGTGTTGGTGTTGCCGTTAGCACTGGCGTTGGTGTTGCCGTTGGCACCGGTGTTGGTGTTGCCGTTGGCACCGGCGTTGGTGTTGCCGTTGGCACCGGCGTCGGTGTTGCTTTCGTAGAATTCCAAGTATCAGAAAACATCTTAATGCAGAGATTTGCATTGTTTTTTCTGCCGCCAGACCATACAAGTTCGGAAAAATCTTCCCACTCACCATCCGAATACTGAACATAACTTTCGCCCTTATTTGCGCTAACTGCTTCTGTAAGTGCAGAATCGTTATGAGTACATTCATAAGTCTGATAAGAAGTATCTCCACTCTCTTCCAATTTTACAACAACTGCATAACGCTTTCCTTTTGTCATAAATACTTCATCTTTATCTTCTTTTACAAAATCAATGGTATGATATCCTCGCTCTGCAATCGTACCGGACAATGAAGACACTAATTTACCGGACATCGGATTGTCTGAATCCGGACTTTCATAAATCGACACTTCATAATTTACATTTGCTTCCTGTGTATAGAAAGAAACTGCCTGCATTTTCTCATCAGCTTTCGCTTCAAACACATTGGCACCACGCAAAAAGCTTTTCGAAAAGGCAAGTGGAATTCCACCATCATATTGATAGTTATTGTCGTAATTATCAGCTTTTTCTACATCAAAGAATGCCACTTCTGCCTCTTCATTCTTCTCTGCCTGCAGCATAGCATCCTCATAAGAAATCCAGAAATATCCGCCCATACTGTTGCAGTCGCCCCAGCTGTTGCGAATTAGCCATGCGCCATCTGAAGAGGGACGACATTTGGAATTAAAATTACTTGCCGAATAATTATCATCCCATCCTACAATCAATACACTGTGATTGGTCGTCTTGCTTGTATCATCACAATAATACGCCGTAAAATTGCTTTTCCCGGTATTTCCATACATCTGATTGTCACTCGATGTTTCCGGCGCATACATAGAGCACTCCGCTGCCCCATACTCCATCAATTTCTGTTTGATTTGGTTGCGGTTCGCTTTCGTCATATAAATGTATTCTACGTTCTGCAAATGATAGGAATCCTTATCATACATCACCTCATCCGGTAAGTCAGCCGTTACGTTACGATTAATTTTGTTCTGTAAATCTTCAAAAGAAGCAACTGATTCATCTACAACTCCCTGCCATCTGGCTAATGTAGCAGTTGCTAAAACGGAATTTCCGCCCCAGCCATATAAATCATTATTTTTCACTTTCATTTTACAAATATCCCCCGCCGTCAAACCAAGCGGATCATCCGCCTTGTTATATACCGAGTATGCCAGATGATACTCTGATAAATCCGGAGATTCTTCAGAGCCATCTTGTATAATATCTGCCTCAGACGCTCCCATCACAGACATGGTCCAGCACATACCCGTTTCTCCCTGATCTTTGATATCCGTCAACAGCCCTTCCTCTCTGGCATCAAACGATGACGGAATCGTTGTCTTTGCTGCCTTTTTCTTTCTGCCGGATGACAAATCATCCGAATTTAATAGTTTCCGATGAATTGGAAGATAGCCATACTTTGAAGTCTCACCGACCGAATCCTCGATGGATACTGCGGTCTGCGTTTTCTTACTTTCCTGTGCCAAATCCACCGGTGCACTCATCCCTATTACCAGCGAAAAGCTAAGCACTGCTGCCAATAAATTTCTTCTTTTCATGATATACCTCCATTCGTAAATGATTCATTCATAAATTTTCTTATGTAGTAATCTTACCATATTCATACACACTTGCAAAGAAAAAAGATTTCCTGTCATAATAAGCATTTTCTCTCCATAAACTATAGCAAAACGATAGCGGGGTAATCTATGAACATCGAACAAGAACGGGAAAAACTGATTCTTTTTACAAAAATCGGTGCCATCGTCCTGACATCCTTTGCTTTGCTCGCAACAAGTTTTTTTGTTTATCCGGAAAACCGTGCCGTTTTCAATGAATCTCTGCTTCATGAAAAAGAACTTCCCATCTACTGCGTAGAAAAGGAAAAACCGCAGATTTCAATCAGCTTTGATGCGGCTTGGGGAAACGACGACACCGCATCACTTCTTGCCACGCTGAAAAAACACAA
>ERZ779851.3613-NODE-3613-length-10034-cov-6.472192_pt1 | contig 10034 bp, 6 predicted proteins | sample MGYA00511094_ERZ779851 | MGnify/ENA primary metagenome ERZ779851 (study PRJEB29588, sample SAMEA2155512) | human gut metagenome | biome: human gut; feature: human-associated habitat; material: faeces | place: Denmark | collected 2008/2010 ... | reverse complement strand
GCCGCCGAGATTTTTCAGACGGTCGAGCTGCTCCACGGTTTTCTGGTGTCCGATATGCGCATAGGCTTCTGCAATCAAAGCTCCGAGCTCTTTTTTCTTGGCAACGCCATTGTAGAACCCGAGAGTCTTATCCCAAATGCTGTTGAAGATACAGCGTCCGGCGGTCGTCAGCAGGAAACGGTCTTTCGCATTTCCGTGCGGAGTCTCGACCCCGAAATCCGGGTTCGGAATACGGATCGCATCATGAATATGGATATGTCCCGTATCCAATGCAAACAGGACCTCATGAATATCCTTGAATGCTCTCGCTTTCGCCGGATTGCGCGGTTCAATCGTAAGATAATAAGAACCGAGCGTAATATCCTGAGTCGGAGTCATGATCGGCTTGCCGTTTGCCGGAGAGAAGATGTTGTTTGAGGACAACATCAGCAGCTTGCATTCAAGCTGAGCCGCTCCGGACAGCGGAACGTGTACAGCCATCTGGTCTCCGTCGAAGTCCGCATTGAACGCGGTACAGACCAACGGATGCAGACGGATCGCAGAACCTTCAATCAGGATCGGGTCGAACGCCTGAATCGAAAGACGATGCAGTGTCGGCGCACGGTTCAGCATCACAGGATGCCCCTTGGTCACTTCCTCAAGAATATCCCAAACCACGGACTCGCCGCGTTCGATCATTTTCTTTGCACTGCGGACGGTATGAGCATAGCCGCGACCTTTCAGGTGGCGGATAATGAACGGTTCAAACAGAACCAGCGCCATTTTCTTCGGCAGACCGCACTGTGCAAGTTTCAGTTCCGGACCGACAACGATCACTGAACGTCCGGAGTAGTCAACACGTTTACCCAGCAGGTTCTGACGGAAACGTCCGGATTTACCTTTCAGCATATCGGACAGAGATTTCAGAGCACGGTTACCAGGTCCGGTTACCGGTCTTCCTCTTCTACCGTTGTCAATCAGGGCATCTACTGCTTCCTGCAGCATTCTCTTCTCGTTACGAACGATGATATCAGGTGCACCTAACTCTAACAATCTTCTCAGGCGGTTATTTCTATTGATAATTCTACGATATAAATCATTTAAATCGGATGTTGCAAAACGTCCACCATCCAGCTGTACCATAGGTCGTAAGTCTGGTGGAATAACCGGGATAACGGTCATAATCATCCACTCCGGTTTATTTCCGGATTCACGGAAGGATTCTACCACTTCCAGTCTCTTGATGATTCTTGCACGTTTCTGGCCGGTAGCATCTTTTAATTCTGCTTTCAGCTCTGCTGCATCTTTCTCCAGGTCAATTGCCTGTAATAACTCAAGAATGGCTTCTGCACCCATTCCAACACGGAAAGAGCTGCCATATTTTTCCCTTGCATCCTGATATTCCTGCTCGGATAATACCTGCTTTACAGATAAATCTGTAGAACCTGCATCCAGTACGATATAGGAAGCAAAGTACAGAACCTTCTCCAATGTTCTTGGAGAAAGATCTAAGATTAATCCCATACGGGATGGAATTCCTTTGAAGTACCAGATATGGGATACCGGAGCTGCAAGCTCGATATGTCCCATACGCTCTCTACGAACGCTGGCTTTGGTGATTTCAACACCACAGCGGTCGCAGACAACACCTTTATAACGAATCTTTTTGTACTTACCACAATGACATTCCCAGTCTTTGCTCGGTCCAAAAATCTTCTCACAGAATAATCCGTCTTTTTCCGGTTTCAAAGTTCTATAGTTAATGGTCTCAGGTTTCTTAACTTCTCCTCTGGACCACTCTCTGATTTTCTCAGGTGATGCCAGACCAATCTGAATTGCATCAAACTGTATCGGCTGGTAAGTTTCCTGTTTTACTGTTCCTGGCATTAATGACACTCCCTTCCTATTTATTCTTCGTCAAGAACTTCATCGGCAGCATCGTCAAAATCGAAGCCTGCGTCATCATCCTCTTCCTCTTCTTCTACGTTGTTGAGTTCTCCACTCTCAGAATCAAATTCCTGTTTGGTAAAGCCCATCTTTCCGAAGGACTCGCTGTCTTCAAACGCGAAATCTTTATCGCCTGAGATAATGGAATTCAAATCTGTGTTACCATATTCGCTGGTCTCCATCAGTTCAACTTCGTTACGGTCTTCGTCTAATACTCTGACATCAAGACCAAGGGACTGAAGTTCTTTGAGAAGTACCTTGAAGGATTCTGGGATTCCCGGTTCAGGGATATTGTCACCCTTAATGATTGCTTCGTATGTCTTCACACGGCCAACCACGTCGTCGGACTTCACAGTCAGAATCTCCTGTAATGTGTAAGATGCACCATAAGCTTCCAGTGCCCAAACCTCCATCTCTCCGAAACGCTGTCCACCAAACTGAGCTTTACCACCCAGAGGCTGCTGCGTTACTAAGGAGTAAGGACCGGTAGAACGTGCATGAATCTTATCATCTACCAGATGATGCAGTTTCAGGTAATGCATGTGGCCAATGGTAACCGGTGAGTCAAATTCTTCTCCGGTACGTCCGTCACGAAGCTGAACCTTTCCGTCACGGGAAATCGGAACGCCCTTCCATAATTCTCTGTGGTCTCTGTTATCGGAAAGATACTGCATTACATCTTCACGCAATGTATCTTTATATTTTGCTTCAAATTCTTCCCAGGTGGAGTTGACATAATCATTTGCCAGTTCCAGAGTATCCTGAATATCAATCTCTCGTGCACCGTCAAATACAGGAGTCTCAATGTTAAATCCAAGTGCTTTCGCTGCAAGACTTAAGTGAATCTCCAGGACCTGACCGATATTCATACGGGAAGGTACACCCAATGGGTTCAATACAATATCCAGTGGACGGCCGTTCGGCAGGAATGGCATATCTTCTACCGGAAGTACACGGGAAACAACACCCTTGTTACCATGACGTCCAGCCATCTTATCTCCAACGGAGATTTTTCTCTTCTGTGCAATGTAAATACGAACTGCCTGATTTACACCAGGGGATAATTCGTCACCATTTTCTCTTGTAAATACTTTCGCCTCTACAATGATACCATATTCACCATGTGGTACTTTCAAGGAAGTATCTCTTACTTCTCTTGCTTTCTCACCGAAGATGGCACGTAACAGTCTCTCTTCTGCGGTAAGCTCTGTCTCTCCCTTTGGAGTAACCTTACCTACCAGAATATCACCGGCACGAACTTCTGCACCGATACGGATGATTCCTCTTTCGTCAAGGTCTTTCAATGCATCATCGCCAACACCTGGAACGTCTCTTGTAATTTCTTCCGGTCCTAATTTAGTATCACGGGCTTCTGCTTCGTACTCTTCAATATGAACAGATGTATAAACATCATCCTGTACTAATCTTTCACTCAGAAGAACAGCGTCCTCGTAGTTGTAACCTTCCCATGTCATGAATCCGATTAACGGGTTCTTTCCAAGAGCAAGCTCACCATTAGAGGTAGATGGTCCGTCAGCAATTACTTCGCCAGCTTCTACATGATCACCTTTGAACACGATTGGTCTCTGGTTGTAGCAGTTGGACTGGTTGCTTCGTGAGAACTTGGTCAGTTTGTATACGTCTCTTGTTCCATCATCATTCTTCACGGTAATCTGGTTTGACTCAGATTTCTCAATAGTACCGGATTTCTTTGCAACTACACATACACCGGAGTCTACTGCAGTCTTGGTTTCCATACCGGTTCCTACTACAGGAGCTTCTGTGGTAAGAAGAGGTACTGCCTGACGCTGCATGTTAGATCCCATCAGCGCACGGTTCGCATCATCGTTCTGCAAGAACGGAATCAATGCGGTAGCAACAGAGAATACCATCTTAGGAGATACGTCCATATAATCAAACATCTGCTTGTCATATTCCTGTGTCTCGTCTAAGTAACGGCCGGAAACGGAATTTCTTACGAAATGTCCTTCTTCATCCAGTTTTTCATTCGCCTGTGCTACATGGTAATTATCCTCTTCATCTGCGGTCATGTATACAACATCTTCTGTAACACGCGGATTCTTAGGATCTGTTTTATCAATCTTACGATATGGTGCCTCAATGAAACCATATTCGTTAATTCTTGCATAACATGCCAGTGAGTTGATAAGTCCGATGTTCGGTCCTTCAGGAGTCTCAATAGGGCACATTCTTCCATAATGGGAGTAGTGTACGTCTCGAACCTCGAATCCGGCACGGTCTCTGGACAAACCACCTGGTCCTAATGCGGATAAACGTCTCTTATGTGTCAGCTCACCCAGCGGGTTGTTCTGATCCATGAACTGTGACAGCTGGGAAGATCCGAAGAACTCTTTCACTGCTGCGGTTACCGGTTTGATATTAATCAGGCTCTGTGGAGAAATTCCTTCCTGATCCTGGGTGGTCATACGCTCACGAACCACACGTTCCATTCTGGAAAGTCCGATTCTGTACTGGTTCTGTAATAACTCACCTACGGCACGGATACGACGGTTGCCTAAGTGGTCAATATCGTCATCATTTCCAATGCCCCACTCCAAGTGCATATTGTAGTTAATGGATGCGAAAATATCTTCCTTGGTGATATGCTTCGGAACCAGTTCAGATACGTTTTTACGAATTGCTTCCTTGATATCTTCCAAGGATTCATTTTCATCCAGGATTTTCTTTAATGCCGGATAATATACCAGCTCAGTAATACCAACTTCCTTCGGTACTACATCAACATAGGTAGTGAGGTCTACCATCATATTAGAAAGAACTTTTTCATTTCTTTCTTCTGTAGCAATATATACTGCCGGAACAGCTGCGTTCTGAATCTCTTCTGCAAGCTCTCTGGTCAGCTCTGTTCCTTTTTCGATTACCTCTCCGGTAGTCTCAAGAACAACATCTTCAGCCAGCACTTTTCCGCGTAAACGGTTCTTAAATGCCAGCTTCTTGTTAAATTTATAACGGCCTACTTTTGCCAGGTCATAACGTCTTGGGTCGAAGAACATTGCGGTAATCAGGCTCTCTGCACTGTCAACAGAAAGAGGCTCGCCCGGACGAATCTTCTTATATAATTCCAGAAGACCTTCCTCGTAGCTTGTAGCAACGTCTTTTCCAAAAGATGCTAAAATCTTTGGCTCTTCGCCAAATAAATCTATAATTTCCTGGTTGGTTCCCAGTCCTAATGCACGCAGTAATACTGTGATTGGCACTTTTCTGGTACGGTCAACACGTACATAGAAAATATCATTAGAGTCTGTTTCATACTCTAACCATGCTCCACGGTTCGGGATTACGGTACAGGAATAGAGTTCCTTACCTACTTTATCATGCGCAATGCCATAGTAAATACCAGGGGAACGAACCAACTGGCTTACGATAACACGCTCTGCTCCATTGATAACGAAGGTTCCTGTCTCTGTCATGAGAGGTAAATCGCCCATAAAAATCTCATGTTCATTAATTTCATCTGTTTCTTTGTTATACAGTCTGACTTTTACCTTCAAAGGAGCTGCATAAGTTGCGTCTCTCTGTTTACACTCCGGAATTGTATACTTCACATCATCCTCACATAATGTGAAATCCACAAATTCCAAGCTAAGATGTCCGCTATAATCCTCAATCGGAGAGATATCTGCAAACACTTCTTTCAGGCCCTCGTCTAAGAACCACTGATAAGAATCCTTCTGGACCTCAATCAGGTTTGGCATTTCCAATACCTCTTTTTGTCTTGAGTAACTCATACGTATGCCTTTTCCAGCCTTCACCGGACGTATTCTGTTTTTCTCCATTGACGTTTCACCTCTCGTTTTTTATTCTCAATCCACTAAATTTCAGCAAATTATATTCTTTGGGCTTCATTTCCTAAAAAAGGATATAGTAAAGCCACCTCACCACAATAGTGCAACGTATATGATACCACAAGTAGTTTTCTAAAGTCAAGCATTATTTTCGCACAATATGCATATATTTTTCAATATTGGGGAATAATTTTCATCCTCGCAGTGATGCAGCCTGCCATCTGCGTTTTTTATAGCTGCCTAACATCAGAAAAAGCAGCCATGAAATGCTTTTTTCTTTGCATCCCATAGCTGCTTTTTTCTTTACCCTTTTTTCTTTATTTTTCTATTCTATTACATATTTCATTATCTATTTTATTGATTCCGGTTTTATTTTAAGTCCACATCCAGTTCTGCAATACTTTCACCTGCACCATTTTTGTTGGTTACGGATATATGGATTGTACTCTCTCCATTATAAAGCAGCATAATCCGTTCACTCTGGCTTCCATCCTCATTTGGGGTAAACCGGCCGCCTAACCACCACATTGCATTGCCTGCTTCGTCGGTAATAAATATATCCGGGTCATTATATGGGTCATTGTACGGTGCGCCGGTAATATCCGGGAGCTGCATGTCAACGATCAAGACGGCACCGGTTTTAATCACCTGACTTACTGCAACACCATTATCTTCTTTATTTACTGCGATGGTCTCATTCTTGGAAGTATCCACATGCACCGGGAAGGAGAGCTGCCAGTCTCCGCTTACTTTTGTGGTGGTCTGATATTCTCCATTTTCATCCCATGCATCGGAAAGATAGCCTTCTAATGTGTCTATGCTCCAGGTTACGGTAAAATCTTTCAAGTCCGAAATATCAATCGGATTATCATTTTCATCAGTCAATGTTGATAAATCAATTTGTTCCATCTTCACATAGCTTCCGTCCTCTGCCTTTTCAAAAGGCTGCCCGATTGCCGACTGAATCAGGGTTTCATTGATAGAAACATTTTCCATCACCTTATCACTCTGCGGTCCCATAATCCAGTCTGATTCATTCAGTTCTGCATTGTCTGTGCTAAGGGTGGTTGTGTAGTAAAGCAGGTAGCCATCGCAATACACATCCGAAACGCTTATCTTTACTCCACTCCGGTCTGTTTCCAGCACACACTGATCATCCGAAACCAATTCCGTGGACTCTTTTCCAATGGTAGAATAGATATCCGAAAGTTCCTTTTCATCTTTATCTCCCTGTGTTGCGCCAATCAGTTTTCCGATTGTGTTGCTGTAGATGCTGTCTGCCAGTGCAGAATTAGAAAATCCCGCCACTCCCACTGCGACCGCGCAGGCTGCTGCCATTCCTGCCGCAATTTTTCTTATATTTTTATTTTTCTGATTCCTTGTTTCCATGTTCATACGTTTTACCTCCATCCGGATTCTCATTTTATACCGTTCCTTTTCTTCGGAGGATAACTCTTCTACTTCATATTCCTTCAAATCAATTTCCGCATCATTTAACATTTCATAGATTTTATCGTCTTTCATCTCTTCATGCCTCCTTCTGTTTCAAATACATGTTTCTCATTTTCCGCTTTCCTCTGGATACCCGGTTGTAAATGACATCTCTCGGAAGTCCGGTATCTTCGCTTATCTGCTCTACAGATTCTTCCTCTACAAATAATTTCATAAATATTTTCCGGTCAAGGGGTTTCAGGCACAAAAGCAATTGTTCTACTTCACGGCTTAATTCCCCTTCTATCAGTTGTTCTAACACCCTGTCATTTTCCGCCGCTGTCACATCATCCATACAAAGCTGTTCCAAGTCCCGCTTATATTTCCTAAGATAGTCGATGGCTTCGTACCGGGCAATGGCTGCCGCCCAGTTCTTGAAGCTGTTCTTCTTATCATCAAAGGATGCTGCGTGTTCCCATATGGAAAGCAGTACATCATTCATGCATTCTTCCTGTTTGTGTGGCATGGTAAATAAGTGTTTCCGAATGACTGCTTTTAGCAGCCCGCCATATACATCTATGACATATATCAATGCTTCTTCATTATGCAATTGTAATTGCTGAATATAATTTTCCTCTGTTATCTTCATTGTTATCCTGCCTTTTGCTTCATGCACCATGGTTTGCATTTTTGCAGCTACACTTATTATTACGAATCTGATGTCTTAAATCTATCACTTTTATAAAAATATTTTCTATAAAGCAAAGAACCTTCCAGCATTTCTGCCGGAAGGTTCTTCTTGTTGATGTCTCATTCTACTGGAAGCTGTCCCAGTCTTTCTGCATAAACAAATATGTAATTAATGGGCACAATACTGCGCTGATGATACTTTTTACGACTCCAACCCCGCCAAAGATGTTGATTACCAGACCGATTGCTGCACATGCAATCATCAGATAGAATCCAACCTTCTTCTGTGCAAACAAAATCAGACCGGCACCTACGATAATAAGCACTTCTGCAATGAGGCTGACAATCAGCAGTGGCTGAATGAGCATTAACGGAATCATCATTACTCCGGAAATGATATTGATTACAAATACAATCCAGAGCCATACCTTAAGTCCTGTGTTCATAACTAATCTCCTGTTCTTATATTGTTTTCAAGTTACGCTACTATTATTACATATTTCCTTTTTTCGTCAATAGGTCTAAAGTCCTATAAACTACAAGAAAATCGGATCCATATTTCTATGAATCCGATTCCTATCATTTCTAATTCAGTTGTGAATCAAAAATTATTTTAATGTTACTTTAGCACCTTCAACTTCTAATTTAGCTTTGATGTCATCAGCTGTAGCTTTGTCAGCCTGCTCTTTAACGATCTTAGGAGCGCCCTCTACTAAGTCTTTAGCTTCTTTTAAGCCTAAGCCAGTAGCTTCACGAACTACTTTGATAACCTTAACTTTGTTTGGTCCAACTTCTGTTAACTCTACGTCAAACTCAGTCTTCTCTTCTGCTGCTGCTGCGTCTCCACCTGCTGCTGCAACTACAACGCCTGCTGCTGCGGATACACCGAACTCTTCTTCACAAGCTTTTACTAATTCATTTAACTCTAATACGCTTAACTCTTTGATAGCGTCAATCATCTCAGCTGTTGTTAATTTAGCCATTTTAATTTACCTCCGTTTTTGGTTTTGTTTTCAATAAATTGATTGGTTTGCAGATTATTCTGCTGCTGGAGCTTCCTCTGCAGGAGCTTCTACTGGAGCTTCTTCTGCAGGTGCTGCCTCTTCTGCCTTAACTTCTACGTCTGCTGCGCCGCCTTTTTCAGCGATCTGATTAATAACACGAGCGAAGTTTGTAATAGGAGACTGAATACTTCCAAGGAATTTGGAAAGTAATTCTTCTCTGGATGGGATTGTAGCGATTGCTTTCATTCCATCTGCATCATAGAAGGTTCCTTCTACTACGCCGGCTTTAATCTCAAGTGCAGGAGCTGTCTTTGCAAATTTAGCAATTACTCTTGCAGGTGCTGTTGCATCTGTTGTTGAAATTGCGAATGCGTTTGGTCCTTCCAATACGTCGGAAAGGCTTTCGAAATCAGTTCCTTTGATTGCAAAATTAACTAATGTATTCTTATATACTTTATAAGCAACACCAGCTTCTCTTAACTGCTTACGAAGCTGTGTATCCTGTTCTACTGTAAGACCACTGTAGTTAACTACAACAACGCCCTGAGCGCCATCAAAGTTATCTTTAATCTCATCGATAGTAGATGTCTTAAGGCCTACATTCTTTAAAATAGCCATGAATAATTACCTCCTGTTAGATTCTTGCTTCATATAGAAGCGATTTTGCCTAAGTGAAGATTATTCGTCTATAGTTTCCCTACAAACAAAACCCTCTCTGCCAGCGACAGAGAGGGAATAATTAATCAAATCCTTAAATCCTCGGTAGGCGTGTTACCTTTAACCATCATCAGTAATACTGAATCCGGACCTGCTGTCTACGGCAAAATATTATGTTGACAGCAAAATGCTGCTCACAAGTTGATAGTATACTATCAAAATATATTAATGTCAACCGTTTTTAATCAAAAATCTGATTAACCCACATACTTGGCTGTGCTTAACTTAACACCAGGTCCCATAGTAGAAGTGAGAACTACACTTCTAAGATAAGCTCCCTTAAGTGAAGATGGCTTAGCCTTAACGATTGCATCCATAATAGCCTGGAAGTTGTCTGATAACTGCTCCTCTGTGAATGAAGCCTTACCAATTGGCACGTGAATGATATTAGTCTTGTCAAGTCTGTACTCGATCTTACCAGCCTTGATATCATTAACAG
>ERZ779851.3609-NODE-3609-length-10049-cov-2.995097_pt1 | contig 10049 bp, 15 predicted proteins | sample MGYA00511094_ERZ779851 | MGnify/ENA primary metagenome ERZ779851 (study PRJEB29588, sample SAMEA2155512) | human gut metagenome | biome: human gut; feature: human-associated habitat; material: faeces | place: Denmark | collected 2008/2010 ... | reverse complement strand
GCCGCCAAGCGTCAAGCCTGCGTTTTTCGTCAACCGAAGCTTGTCCGAGAAGCTTGCGCGACAGCAGTTTGATGATGTTCCAGTCTCGTTCTTTCATGCGTAGGTTCGGATACGTGTTTGTAGGTATAACAACTGACCGGGGAAAACGGGGTAGTGTAGGACAAATTTTTTTTCTTTTGTAAAAATGTAACAGTTCGCCGACGGCCGTTGATGGCCGTTGCAAAAATGCAGCAGCTCATTGAAGGTCGTCAAAATGCTCCTGCAAAATGCAGCAGCTCATTGAAGGTCGTCAAAATGCTCCTGCAAAATGCGGCAGCTCTCCGTAGCCCTTCGGAGTGTTCCCGTAAAATGCGGCGGCTTTCCGTAGCCCTCTGGAATGTTCCCGCAAGTTGCGGCAGCTCTCCGTAGCCCTCCGGAATGTTCCCGCAAAATGCGGCGACTTTCCGTAGCCCTCCGGAATGTTCCCGCAAAATGCGGCGGCTTTCCGTAGCCCTCCGGAATCATATTAATCTGTGTTTGTGTCTGAAAAATTGAGTCGAAGTCCCGGTTGGCCAAGTGAGGATGTTTATAATATGGAAAGAGTGATTAATTTTGCAACATAAAAAATTTTGAGGACGCATGATATTGATTATAGACGATGACAGCTCCATCCGCACATCGCTCAGCTTTCTTCTCAAGCGTGCGGGCTACCAGGTGGCGACCGTGCCCGGGCCGGAAGAGGCTCTGCGGCTGGTGCGTGCGGAGACATTTGAACTGATATTGATGGACATGAATTTCTCGCTCGCCACGAGCGGGGAGGAGGGCCTGCGGCTGCTCCGGGAAGTGAAGGTGTTCCAGCCCCGTGTGCCCGTCATCCTGATGACGGCTTGGGGGAGCATCCAGCTTGCCGTCCAGGGAATGCAGGCCGGGGCGTTTGACTTCGTGACCAAGCCGTGGGACAATCGCGCCCTGCTGAAGACGGTGCGCACGGCTCTAAGCCCAAGATATTCAAATATAATCAACTGTTATCACATTTTCATAAATAGCCGAATATTCAGGATTTTACGCTATTGATTGAGTACGACCGTACCCAAATAGTAAAGCCATTTTCGGGTACTTTTTCGGGTTTTCTATTTTTTACTATTGCTTCTTCTTTCTTCGGAAAAGGTGTCAAATTTAGACATATTTTCCTCTTTAACCGCATCCACTATTTTTATATACGGCTTCATTGCCTTGTAATCACTATGCCCTGTCCATTCCATAATAACGTTAGTAGGAATGCCCAGCCTTATAGCGTTGCAGATAAACGTCTTTCTTCCGCTATGCGTGGTAAGAAGTTCGCACTTCGGCAAAACATTTTCATAACGTTTGTTTCCCTTGAAAAACACTATTCTAACGGGTTCTTTTATTCCAGCTATTTCGGCGGCTTCTTTAAGGTATTCGTTCATTTTCGCATTACTGATAACCGGAAGAGCTAACCCTTTGGGGAAATGAATGTTTTTGTATTTGTCAAGTATTTGAAGTGCGTATTTGTTAAGCTCTATATGCAAACGGTCTTCGGTTTTCATAGTAACGATAGATATAAAAGGCTTGTTTGTCGTCCGTTTGACATCGCAGGGACGTAACCGAGCTACATCGGAATATCGCAACCCGGTAAAGCAGCAGAAGCAAAATACATCACGTACGCATGACAAAGAACTGCGGTTTTCCGGAAATTGATAGTTTAGAAAGTGTTGCAGTTCTTCCCATGAAAGGAAAATAACTTCTTTGCAGTCTATCCCTTTAAAACGCGGTTTATATTGTTCATGCAAAAGCCCATTATAGTAACCGTTGTTACAAGCCCAACGGAGAAACCAACGTACATAACTCATATACTTGCTTACGGTCGTATTCATTTGTCCCGCGTCTTGCAGGTATTTAACAAAGCCTTGTAGCTTTTCCTTTGTCAGTTGGTTAAGTATTTGCTGGGGCATATAAGCGTACAGATGTTTACGCAAACTGCTAAATTTCGTATAGGTAGCCGGAACCCAGTTATTAGCCGTACCAGCTTCTACTACAAATTTGTCGAAAACAGTAAAGAAGTCCGGCGTTACTTCCTTCTTCTTCCTTCCGGCGGCTTCATCGAAAGCCGCCTTAAACTCTTTCGCCGTTGGCGTTCTGCGGTTGTCGAGTTCAAACCGGGTTAAGACTTCTTCAACAATAGATGAAAGGTTTGTAAGAGCGCGATTTATTTCGCCTGCCGTTTGGTTGAAACTATTCTTTGCGCCGACTTTCACGCAGGCGTTATTATTATCCCACTTTTCCGCGTCTATTACATAGCCGGAACGTAAATCTACACGAATACCAGCAAAAGACACCCGTAAGCGTATAGGCACGTTTTCCGTAAGCCTATCCCCTTCCGTTCGCGGCGATAATTGGTACTTAATAGAAAACTTCATTATTCGATAAGCATTTTACCGCGCCCGGTTATAAGCCAGCGTGAGGAAATAGGATAATTAACGACCAGCGAATAAATCGCTTCTACTTCTATATTCTTGTAGCGTGATTGGTAGCCGGGCTTCGGAGAAACGCCATAAGTAAGCCGCATTTCCCTATAACGTGGCGCACTCAAATCGTAAAGCGTGCAAAACGCCTCCAACGCGCTAACCTTACCCAAACTAACAATCGCTTCAATAGCTTCAAAGAAACGACGGTTTATCCCATCGCTTATAGGCGAAGGTTTAGCTATTGTACGGGGCATAAATTCGCACGTTTAAGGTCAGACATCATTTTATTATATTCCCCTTCCGGTATTCGGGTACATTCATTCCCGGACAAATAGGCAGCTTCCAACGCGTCAAACACGACTGCTGGAATAAACGGGTACAAAGCCCGGTTACTATAAAACTTATCTACATTTACTTCTACCATATAGCTAATAGTTATTTTTGTTGATTTTTCAATTTAAGCGCGTTTCGTTCCAAAATGGTATAGTTGTAAGGCGAAAATAAAATAACGCGAAAATGGGCTTAAAATAGCCTTATTTTCGTATCACTTTAATACGGCGATTGTATGATATTATTATCATATAAGTACGTGCGTGTGATACTATGTTATGGAAGCCTTTTTAGAATTTCGGAACTTTACGACCAAATACTAAACGGCATTTGCACATCCAGCACGTTCCACCGTCTGGGCATTGGCTTTTTTGTTTAATTCCGTAAGGCTTTCTATTGTACGCTGCTGGCTTTCTATAATTGAAAGCAAACGCGCCTTTTCGCTATTGGCTTCTTCCAGCAACTTAGCCAACAGTTCGGAAGAAGGCAACCCGCCCGTATTTTGCCGTTGTTCGCCTTCCTTCTTTCCGTCAGACAACAACATTTCCCCCTGACCCAGCAAAAGCCAAAGCGGATTAAGTTCCGGGAAGTGTATGCTAATAGCTTGCATTTTATCCGGTTGAATAGACTTTTTTATAGACATAACATAAGAGGAAGACACGCCAATGCGCCTGCAAAATTCCCTTTCGCTAATATTCAGCGTATCTATAAATTGTTTAAGTCGCTCTTTTACACTTGTTTCCATAAACATAACTGTTTCTAAAAGTTAAAAATCGGCTTTCAGCTAAAAATATGAACACTTTTAGTTTGCATATTGTATGCTTTTACTATACATTTGCATTGTGTTAGTTGTTCAGTTGCAAAGGTAAGCAAAAAGCGAACACTTAGCAATGACAAAAACACGCTAATTTACAGAAATTTATAAAAGCTATATGATACATACAAGCAAATTCATTAACAAGAACTTCCGCATTAAAGTAAGCGGAATAGACAACGAAGGCAACCGCATTAACAAGCTGGTAGGCGTTAGCGGACTTCTGAAATTGATTGGCGAAACTTTAGCCGATAAGTTTGTAACACGTGCTTTAAAAGCAGGATTAGATAAAGTTAAGTGCTGCCTGCGTAGAGGGCTTCGCGTCACTTTCTATGTAAAATAACATAACATTCAGCTATATGGAGAAAGATTTTGAAAGCATTAGAAGCAAGGTTCAGAAACTACAAGCCCTTGCGGAACGCGGCGAGAAAGGCGAAGCCCTGAACGCAAAGCGTTTGTTAGACCAACTATTAGCTAAATACGGCGTTTCGTTGGAAGAAATAGTAGAAGCACAGGAAGAAAAACAGCAGTACACCTTCAACGTAAAGGAAAACGGGTACGGATTTACTTTGTTTACCCAGTGCTATTTCAACGTTACAAACGAAAAACGGATGAGCTACCGCCAGCGCAGAAGATACGTTACCGTTGAATTAACCAAAATGCAGTACGTAGAATTGCAGGCTTTGTACGATTGGCACTACAAACAGCTTACAAAGGACATGAAGCGGATGCAAAAGGAGTTTACGGAAGCGTACATACAAAAGCATAGGCTATTTGGCAAGCATAGTGACGACAACAACGAAGAAGAACGGGAATTAAGCCCGGAAGACATGCAAAGACTTTTGCGTATGCTTAACTACATGGATAGCATGGAAGATACCAGCTATTACAAGCAGATAGGTAACGCTTCTTCTTCCGATTAACGTATTACCTTAATACAAATCAGAGGAACTATATATAAGCCAGCGGAAAAGGAATCCCCTTTGTAAAGGCTATAAACCGATGACTGCGGAAACAGACCGCGCGCGGGACGCTACGGGCGTACGAAGGGCGAACCTTCCCCCGCGCACTATGAATTTTAAATTTTACAATTATGGTAGTAACAACAGAAAATAAGAAAAAAAGCAGGGGCTTCCTTAGCGGGTTGAACCAATTACGAGTAGGCGATTACAAAATAGCGGTAACGGAAATAAAAGCTGCTTTGGGCATAAATAACCGGAATAGCTTCTACGCATACCGGGACGGAAAGATAGAGCCTAAAGTAACGCAGGCTAAAGCCGTAGAAGGCGTATTCAACAAATACGGTATAACAGCCAATATTTGGGACGTATGAGGTTAAAGGTAGAACTAAGCAGACGGGAAACCGAGGTAGCGCACTTGCTGGCGTGGGGAGCTTCCAAGAAAGAAGTAGCGGACATGCTGTTTATTTCGACCCGCACAGTAGAGAACACAGCCCGGAACATCTACGCGAAAGTAGGCATACAGAAGGCTACAGAACTTTGCGTTTGGTGGTTCTGCACAAAACATAATGTTCCGGTAAGCCTTGACCCGTTGAAACGTACATTCGTAGCGGTAGCCCTTCTTCTAATTATACTCCCGAAGGAACTTACCGGAAACGGCGATTTTTTCAGAGTAGGAAGACGTGCGCAGATAACACGGATTGCCAAAACGACGGGAAGACGCAAAGGCGAAAACGATTATAACCCTTTTGAAGTTTGCAGTTATGACTAAGATTTTTAAAGCCCTCGGCATAGAATTTACGAAGCCGCTAAAGTGGTATAACTGGCTTACCCTTGCTTGGGTCGCCGTTTCCTTTGTCCTTCTAAGCATTGACACCGAAACCGCGCCTATATGGGCGGTATTCCTTGTAGTAGCGAATTTCGCCCTTTCGATAAAGGTAGCGGCAAAGACAGTGCCGGACATTAAAGACGACGAAAACAGTTAGACTATGGATGCTAAGAAAAGAATTATAGACCTTACGCTCGGCGAATTTCTGGACGCGATAGGCGAACGTATGGAAGTTTCAGCACAGAAACCGGAAAAGCCCAAATCGGCAAAGCGTTACGTGTACGGCTTGAAAGGGCTTGCAATGCTGTTGGGTTGTTCCAAGACAACCGCAGCGCGGTTGAAGGCTTCCGGACGGATTGATGAAGCGATAACGCAAGTAGGCGCGCTACTGATTATTGACGCTGATTTAGCGTTAAAGCTGGCAGCGGACAACAAAAAGAAATAACTTTTTAAAACACAGCTATATGATTAATAATATTTGGATTAACATTCCCGGCTTTTCTAAATACGAAATAAATAGGGAAAGCAGGCAGATACGAAGCTACTGCCGGGGAGTAGAACCGCGTATATTGAAACCATGCAATAATGCATTGATATTAAAGGCGGATAACGGGGAAAAATACACCGGAAGCCTTAAACGTTTCCTCTATTCGGCGGAAAAGAACATAGACCCGCGCGAGATTAGCCGAAAATACTGTATAGTTGAAACAGCCAGCGGGCAGATAGAACTAATAGACCGTAATACATTCCAAGAACGGATTAGGGAACGTTTGAGAAAGAAAAAAAGCGTTTCCAACATACAAGAAGAATATTTGAATGCCATCCAATTTTGCGCGATTGTGTTACAGGCATACCGAACGGGTGATTTTTCAATGGTAATAACCGAGATTGAAAGCCGTAAAGCAAAAGTTACGGAATACATCATCCGGCACAGAATAGCGGTACAGCCGGAACGCGTACGGGAAGTTTGGGAAGCCGTCTTAGACGTAGCCCTAAACTGCATCATAGAGAAGCGCACCTACATAGTAAACCTTACGGGCTACCTGAACAGCATAGCGCGCTCCTATGCAGCCCAAAAGAAGAAATTAGAGAAAATAACCGTAAGTCTTGACGCGGGATTTTATTCACTTCAAAAATATCAGTAATATGAGCAAAAAAGCAATCATCAAACGTTTAAGCCTTGCTAATTTCAAAGGCTTGCGTAACGTCGTTATAGACTTTAACGACACAGTTACAACCATCAGCGGACGGAACGGTACGGGAAAAACTACCATTATGGACGCTTTTACATGGCTTCTTTGGGGCAAAGACAGCGAAGGGAATGTAGATAGCAAATTCGGAATTAAGACCAACGACGCGGAAGGCAATTTTATTCCCGACCTTGAACACGAAGTAGCCGGAACGTTAGAAATAATAGATACCGAAACGGGAAGCGTTGAAACCGTAGAACTTCGCCGCGTATTGGTTGAAGAATGGAAAACAGAGAAGGGAAAGACGGAAAGGAAGTTAAAGGGACACCATACCGACTACTTCTATAACGGAGTCCCATTAAAAACAAAAAGCGAATACGACGAACGTATAAACGCGATTATACCCGAAGCCGTTTTCAAGATGATTACCAACCCCTACTATTTTCTTTCCCTTCATTGGACGGCACAACGTGAAATGCTTTTGCAGATTGCCGGGGGAGTAAGCTACGAAGACATAGCAAAGGGCAATACAGCCTTTGCCACTTTGATAGAACAGCTTAGCGGGAAAACCGTAGAAGACTATAAACGCGAGATTTCAGCGCAAAAGGAGAAGATAACGAAGGAACTGGAAAAGATACCTACACGTATTGACGAAATAACGCGCGCTACCCCGCTGACACCGGATTATGCCGCCCTTAATACCGAGAAGGAACAGCTTACAAAAGAATTGAACGACATAGACGAAGCCGCCGCATCAGCAGCGGAAGCCAACCGTATCGCCTATGAAGCTGCCGCTAAGGTACAAACCGCCATAAATGACAAACGTAGCAGCCAGCACGCTTTAGTATTTAATGCAAAGGAAACGGCAAGGAACGAAGCGTTCAAAAAGAACGAAACCTACAATAATGCCGACCGCAAGTTACAGCAGGTTATAAACGACGAACGCAGCGAAGCCAGCCGTTACCGTAGCGAATACGACCGTTTGACGAACGAGAAGAAACGGACGCAAAGCACGATAGAAGGCTACAAGCAAATGCAGAACGAACTACGCAAAAGATGGTACAAAGTAAACGCCGAAGAATTTACCGCTACGGAAAGCCTTGTTTGCCCGTTGTTCAAGCACGCTTGTGCCGACCCGGTAGCATTAGCAAAATATAATACCGACCGGGAAGCCGCTCGCGAAAAATTCTATGCAGACCGGGAAGAACGCCTTAACAAGATTAATACGGACGGTCAGCGATTAAACGAAATGATAACATCGCAGGAAGAAGAAGCCAACCGGATAGACAAAGCGTTAGCTGAATTGGAAGCCAGCCACACTACCGCCGTAACAAAGGCGAAAGAAGACCGCGAAGCGTTGCAAAAGGTTTTGAATGATAATCCACGCGTAAATACCGAACCGGATATTAACGGAGAAGACCTCCCGGAATGGGTTGCACTTGAAAAAGAAATAAAGGAACTTTCCGAACAGCTTCCAGCCTTCAACGCAGAAGACGCGGCAAGCAGAACAGAGATACGCCAACGGAAAGCCAACCTTACCGCCCGGCTTGATGAAGTAAAGCGTAAGCTAAACCTTCGCACCATTATAGAAGCCAACGAAAAGCGCATAGCCGAACTAAACGGGGAAGCCGCAAAATTGGCGCAGGAACGCGCCGAAATACAAGGATGCGAAATAGTAATAGCCGATTTGATAAAAGCCCGTATGACGGAAGTGGAACGCCGCGTAAACGGATTGTTTAGCCGGGTTCAGTTCAAGATGTACAAAACGCTCGTAAACGGCGAAAAAGAACCGGATTGCATTTGCCTTATTGACGGGGTAAAATACGCGGATAAGAACCAAGCCGGGAAAGTTAATGCCGGGCTTGACATAATAAACACCCTTTGCACATTCCACAACGTTAGCGCGCCTATTTTCGTGGATAACGCAGAAAGTATTAACGAGTTTATCCCGGTTGTTAGCCAGCTTATAAAGTTGGTAGTAACTACCGAAGACTTCAAAGTAGAATAACAGAACATTATTAACCATTTTAATAAACAAATTTATGGATACATCAAAGAAAATCACGTCCTACGAAGACGCTTGTAAAGTTTTGAACATTCAACCGATTAACGAAGAAGTGTTTAACGCTTTCCCGAAGGAAGACCAAAGAAGTATGTTAGCCTACCACAAGCTGACTGTAATAACCCGCGCGCTTAATAACGGCTGGAAACCGAATTGGGACGACCAAAACGAATGGAAGTATTACCCGCTATTCCGCTATGTAAATGCCGGGCTTTCGTGCGCGGATGCGGGTAGCGCGGCTGCGAATTCGTATGCGCATTTCGGCTCTCGGCTCTCGGCTTTGCTTTCCCACGTCCGCGCTCGCGAAATACGCAGCCGAACACTTTGCGGACTTGTACCGTGACTATTATTGCTTTGCTTCGGAAAACGGAGAAACGCAACAAGCGGAAAGCAGCCAAGAAGAACCCCAAAGCGACTTTTTGAAGACCACCACAGAAGTAATGCAAAAGCATTTAGTACCATTCTGTAACGGAAGCAGTTCACGCGGTCTTATCGTAGTAGGTTGCGACACTGATACGAAGGATAAAAATGGCGAAGGAAGTACCGGAGTAATGGTAGGTTTTTGCGGAAATTATGGAGCCATAATAAAGGGATTGAAAGAACTTCTTACCGGAAAGCAGTCCGCGCCGATAGTAGAACGAGCAACCCGCGAAATAGCTTTTGAAAAGATGATTAAAGGTGGCGGAATAGACGACTTTTTAAAGGACATAATGAACAATAATTAACTAACGATAGTATGAATACCAACACTTTACCCGCTACCGTATTGGCAGCAAAAGAAAAGTTTGAATTAGCATGCAAAGACGCTTCGGCTTTGCAGATAGTAAGCAACTTCGGTGCGGCATTTACAGCCGTAAACGTAATAGCACTTCTTCGCGAAGCCATGACCGATGAAGTAATGGATAAGGTTTTCATGCCTTTGATGAACACGAAAATAGGATTTCTTACAGACCGAAACGGGCGTGCAAGAAGCGGCGGGCGCGCCCCGCTTCCTCTTTACACCCGTGACATAGTGCGCGATTGCATCATAGACGCGGTTACTATCGGCTTGCTTCCGACCGGAAACCAGTTCAATATAATAGCCGAAAGGATGTACCCCACTAAGGAAGGTTATACTTCGCTTCTTCGCAAGCTGGGCGTAAAATACTTCATTGATACCTCATACGACAAGGGGCAAACGCAGAACTTTGCCGAAATACCCTGCAAAATAAACTATGAGTATAACGGGGAGAAAAACGGCTTTAGCATTATTGCAACCGTAAAGAAGGATGATTACAGCAGCCACGACCAACTGCGCGGAAAAGCCGAAAGAAAGGCTAAGAAAGCCCTATACGAGTACATTACGGGGTGCGACTTCGGCGATGCAGACGAACAAAGCAGCGTACCGATAGTGGATGCGG
>ERZ779851.3608-NODE-3608-length-10056-cov-6.525447_pt1 | contig 10056 bp, 9 predicted proteins | sample MGYA00511094_ERZ779851 | MGnify/ENA primary metagenome ERZ779851 (study PRJEB29588, sample SAMEA2155512) | human gut metagenome | biome: human gut; feature: human-associated habitat; material: faeces | place: Denmark | collected 2008/2010 ... | reverse complement strand
CTTCCTGTGTTTTGGTGGATCAAGCGATCCAAATCTAATAAGAAGGAGGAAAAGCGAAATGCCAAACTGTAAAACCATAGCGATATGCAACCAAAAAGGCGGCGTGGGGAAAACCACCACGGCAGTAAACCTCGGCGTAGGATTGGCTATGCAGGGCAAAAAGGTACTTCTCGTGGACGCTGACCCGCAGGGCGACCTTACTACCTGCCTCGGTTGGCAGGATACGGACAGCTTGCCGCAGACCCTTTCCAATAAGCTATCAGTGGTAATGCGGGAAGAACAGCAAGACCCGTTCTCCGGCATTCTCGGCCACGAAGAAAAGGTTGACCTTGTTCCGTCAAACCTTGACCTTTCAGCGTTGGAAATGAGCCTTGTGACTGCAATGAGCAGAGAGAGCGTGATGAAAAACTATCTCAGCCAAGTGAAGGACAGGTACGACTATGTGCTGATAGATTGTATGCCGTCCCTCGGTATATATGAAATATACAAAACCGGAGCATTATATTTGGCAGGATTTAATATTGAACAGAAAATTAATTTTGTTATAATGTATTTACATTCCGCTGGAATGTAAATACATTATAAGGAGAAAGGTAAATGGGCAAAAAATTAAATCTATCCACTGAAAAAGGCTGTCGCAAAACTCTTGCAATACTACTTTGCATTGTATTATTGGCAAGTTTGTTTGCACAACTGATTTCGACAAATTTTGGATCAGTCAAGATAAGCACGTTAACTATTGACTCGCGCGGTGCTGAACTTGACATAGATCTTTATGTAAAAAGAAACGTTTCAGATTCCGACAAATTACCCTGCGTGCTATTAGCACACGGACGAGGAGCAACAAAAAATGTGGTAAGAGGCCTTGCCGAAGATCTTGCCAAGCGTGGATACGTTGTACTGAATGTCAATGCGTACGGTATGGGAATGAGTGAGCAGCCGGTAAGTGATGAAACCGGAAACGGAGCCGACCACTTTAATTTTGGAGACAGTCCATTTGGCATGATAGATGCATTGAACTTTGTCAGAACTTTAAAGTATGTTGATCAGACAAGAATTGCCATGTTCGGACATTCATATGGTAGTGCACGAATTTCCGTTGCGGCTACAATGGACTGCGGATACTTTACTCTGAACGACAAGAAAATAAATATTTTATCAGATATTTTCGGACTAAAATTTACAGAAGATGAAATCTCTCAAAGCGCAGACAAGCTTGCAGAGGAGCGCCTTGACGACGAGCAGTTCAAATACTATTTATCACTTGCTGATCAAGCAGAAAAAGAAAGCTCCACACGTATAAATACGCTTGTTCTCACAGGTGCAACAGGAGGTCCCGCTCCGGCAACAGTAACCGTCGGCGGACATGATGTAACCAGAGAATGTCAGGTGAATGTAACATATGTAAACGGTAGATACGATTCTCTTGGAGCGGGGGCTATGTGGAGCAAAGACGGAACTCAAACAATCCTCGGAGACCCCAAGCCCATAGATATGTGGTTTAGTTCTGAAAACAACGGCGCATCATACCATGAAATAGGCAAGCTCGGAGAAACAACACTTGAAAATTCAAACGAGCTTAAAGAAGCTATTTCCAATCGCACTGCACGTATTGTATGCTATAACAATGAATCACATTCTAAAAATTACTTTTCGAATGCAACAAATGCGGATACCGCTGCAATATTGAAAGAAACATTAAACACTCCCGATAGCACATCAGGAAATTCTACTTGGCTTATTCGTGCATGTTTTAACTGTGTAGCTATGCTTGCGATGTTAATGAGTATTGTTGTCCTGACTCATTTGCTTCTTAAGAAGCCATTCTTCTCTTCATGCATAGCTGAAAAAACTACTACGGAGACATTCCTTAAAAAGCCGGAGGAAACCATTCTTTCAATACTATGTGTCATACTTACCGTCCTCGCTCTTTACAAAGCAAACAGCGGCGGACCGGTATGGGCAAACCCGTTCGGAACGAGAATATTGCCAAATGTTCTCAGGCTCGTTACAACAAGTGCAATTGCGGTATGGTTTGTAATTTGGCTTGCAGTTGCATCTCTCATAATAGTTACAATTAAAGTTGTTTTAGAAAAGAAAAAAAGCGGAAAAATCACCTTGTTCAAAGATTGCTTTGGTATAAAAATTTCCGGTATTTTAAAGTCATTGTTGCTTGGTGCAATCGTAATTGCATTTGCATACTTACAGCTTATAATTATTATGTATAGGTGCAATTATCAACTCTATTCTCCTTGCTTGGTCTTTGGTATGCTCAGCAGGCATTGCAGACGAGTACTATGGACAAAATCTAATTTCAGTTTTGTTTAATGTTTAAAAATGCAAAATAATAGAACGGATGCTTCATATCAGGAGCATCCGTTCTTATCTTTTTTTATAAGTATACTTTTTTTAGTTGTTTTTTCCTTGGCAATTCCTTTTTCAATATCATTATTAAGTACAACAAAAGCATCTATTATCGTATTTATGTCAGCATCGTCTATACTATCCAATGCAGAAAAAAAACCAACAAATCTTTCACTGACAACATTTTCTATATTTTTAATATAAATTGACCTTGCCCTGTCCGTAGGCTTTAGTATAATGTCCTTCTTGTTATCTGATCTCTGGAATCTTTCAAGCAATCCAAAATCGGTAAGTTTTTTTGCTGCTTTTGAGAAAGACGCCTGTGGAATTCCAAGTTTATCAGAAATTAAAATCATTTTCTCTTCATCTGAATTGTGTTCAACAATATATTCCAGTATCTGCCATTCGACATTGTTAATTAAAATTCCATCACCAATATCATGCTTTTCCGTGCTATCCTTTACGGCAACATTTGAAAATCTCATCAGTTCAGAAACAAGAGCTCTGTACCGCCCCATCCACATAAAATCCAAGCGTATAACCTCATTCTCGTCTAATTATAATTTTTTCTTTCATTTAATATAAATATTATCAAACTAAAATATTTTTTTCAATATAAATATATCATATCAAATTCTCTTACCCAAGATGTATTGTGATCCTACAGTGCGAAAGTGGTCTGCGCGTCAATGTTATGGTAGAAAATGCTCGGAAGATGTGATATAATACGCTGCATAAAAATGGAGTTGTCTACACTTTCAGGAACGGGGAGCGCAATGCTGCATCCCGGTGCTTGAAGAAAGTGACGTGATCATGTGGCTTTTGACGGCTCACGCACACCCGATTTTTTTATGGAAGAGAGGAGCAGAAGTATGGAAACGATGGACAATGAACGCCGCATCAGTACCGGCATTGACGGTCTTGACAAGACGATCGATTTTCTTCGTCCGGGCGATACGGTCGTCTGGCAGTGCGAGCATATCAGCGACTATATGTATGTCGCAACGCGATTTGTGACCAATGTTGCCCGGCAGGGCAACCGCATCGTCTATATACGCTTTGCCGATCATGAGGAGATCATGGACACAGCGGCGCTGCGTGAGCGTGGCGCCAACGTTGAAAAATACGAGCTTGATCCGCGTGTGGGCTTTGAGACCTTTGCCGTGCAGGTGCACCGCATCATTGACAAGGAGCCGCTTGGCACGTTTTTTGTGTTCGACTGTCTGTCGGATCTGCAGAAATACTGGTTTTCCGATTTGATGATCTCGAACTTTTTTCTGCTCATCAATCCCTTCCTGATCCGGCGTCAGGCGGTCGCATATCAGCCGATCGATTATGAAAAGCACACCTATGAGACCATTTCGCGCATCCGGAAAGAGACACCGCTGCTTGCCAATATCCGCACGCTTGACGGCAGTGTTTATATCCATGTGGTCAAAGTACGTGGCCGCAGCACGCCAACGACGTACTTCCCGCTGAAAATCACCGGAACCAGGTGGCGCACGTTGACATCTAGCGCAGATACTTATGCGATTTTTGAACGCTTTACCCAGACCGGCGAGCGGCGCGACTGCTGGGACAGCATGTTTGATTCTGTCTCTGACGGCAGGGAGCCGACAGACGAGGATGGACAGCGGCTCAAGGAGAATATCCTGCGTTGCCTGCTCGGTAATGAGCCGACGCGTCTTGCGCTGTGCCGGAAATATTTCTCCATGCGCGACCTGCTGTACATCAAGAACCGCGAGATCGGCACGGGCTGCATCGGCGGCAAGGCGGCCGGCATGCTGCTGGCGCGCAACATCCTGCGCGATGAAGCACCGGAGCTGTATCGGACGCGCATCGAGCCGCATGATTCCTATTACATCGGCGCCGACGTCTTTTATACATACGGCGTTCAAAACGGGCTGTGGTCCTCCCGCATCCGGATGGTCGAGGCGGCGGATTACCTCGAATACGCGGAACCGATCCGCGAGCTGCTGCTCAACGGGACCTTCATGCCAAGCATCAAGGAACAGTTTCTGTCCATGCTCGAATATTTCGGCCAGTCGCCGATCATTGTGCGCTCCAGCTCCATCCTGGAGGATGGCTTCGGCAATGCCTTTGCCGGCAAATATGAGAGTGTTTTCTGCCCGAATCAGGGCAGCCTGAAGGAACGCTATGATGTCTTTGAGCGCGCCGTCAAGCAGGTCTATGCAAGCACCGTCAACCCGGATGCGATCAAATACCGCGCAGAGCGCAAGCTCCTTGACCGCGATGAGCAGATGGCGCTGCTGGTCATGCGTGTCTGCGGTGACGTGCATGGCAACTATTACTATCCACATATTGCCGGCGTCGGCCATTCCAAGAACCTGTACCTGAACAAGCAGAACGCTTCGGCGGAAAACAAGGGCATGCTGCGGCTGGTGTTCGGCATGGGCACGCGCGCGGTCGACCGTGAGGCCGACGATTATGCCCGGCTGCTGAACATGGACAACCCGACTGCCCCGCCGATGGTCGCATACGGTGATGAGTATAAGTATTCTCAGCACAAAATGGATGCAATCGGCCTGAAGGATAACGAATTTGAAACGATCCGCGTGGACGGCATTGACAAGCGTGACCTCAAGGCCGACCCGTCGCTGTTCATGGAGCCGGACTATCCCACCGTCTCACGCCTGCGTGAAATGGGGCTGAGTACGGCGGACGCTCCCAATATTCTGAATTTCCGAAAGCTCCTGCGCAGCACGGATTTCACCGATGTTATGACGGAGGTCATGCGCGTGCTCGAGGAGAAGTACAGCTACCCGGTCGATATTGAGTATGCCTGCAACTTCGACCAGGACGGCAATTACCGCGTCAATCTTCTGCAGTGCCGGCCGCTTCAGACGCGCGGCGTCGGCGCGGCGGGCGTCATGCCGAATGTAAAGGAATTCTATTTCCGCACGAGCGGCAACTTCATGGGCGGGAACGTCTGCCTGCCCATCCGCTATGCCGTCATGGTTCAGGTCGAGCCGTATCTGGATCTGCCGGAGCAGCGCAAGTATCAGGTCGCGCGTAAGCTCGGGGAACTCAACAACCTCCTGCGCGATGAGGGCACGATCCTGCTCGGTCCGGGCCGCTGGGGGACGACCATTCCCAGTCTCGGCGTGCCGGTGCATTTTATGGAGATCAACCGCTTTGACTGTATTGCCGAGCTTGCCTACAGCTCACACGGCCTGCGCCCGGAGCTGAGCTATGGCAGTCACTTCTTCCAGGATCTCGTGGAGGCCGGGTCATTTTATGTCGCGCTCTACCCGGGTGAGGACGGCTGCGTATTTCAGGATGCGCTGTTTGCAGACTGCGAGAATGTGTACGCGCAGCTTATGCCATCCGACACGGAGGACGGGATGGCGGATGTCATCCGCGTCTATGATCTCGGGCGGGATCAGGCGATCCTCTACTCCGAGGTCGGGAGCCAGGCGTGCTTTCTTGCCAAGGTCTGACCGTCGGAAGACCTACAAAATATTGGGACGTGCGCCGGACAAGTGGCAACCGATAGTACCGGGCGGAGCCCAGCACAGAAGTGTGCTGGGCTCCGTTTCATTGGTGCCTTTAGGCGTAGAAAAGAGAGACATATTTCATGACCGAAAAGATCACGCTCTCCGGCGTGCCGGAGACGATGTTACAGACGGTTTACGCCCGCGCGAAGGAGACGAAGACGCGCGGCGCGATCACCGACAACAAGGCGGTCGAGATCATCGACCGGCTCGACTACGATTTTTCGATGGCCGACAAGGACGCGGCGATGCACAGCGGCGTTATAGCGCGCACCATCGTGCTCGATAAGCTTGTGAAGACTTACCTTGCGGGGCATGGCGGTGCGGTGGTCGTGAACATCGCCTGCGGGCTCGACACGCGCTGCTACCGCATGAGCGACTATTCGCACTGGTACAATTTAGACCTGCCCGAGACGATCGCCGTGCGCGAAAAGCTCCTGCCTGAGAGCAGAAAGATCTCGCAGATCGCCATGTCCGCGATGGACGACTGGGGCGGCGAGATCAAGGGGACGAGCACGGACGTCCTCGTCATCATCGAGGGCTTGACGATGTACTTATCGGAGAGCGACGTCAAGCGCATCTTCGACGTCATCGCGGCGCGCTTTGACCGCGCGACGGTGCTTGTCGAGACGATGAACCCGATGGTCGTGAAGCGCTTTAAGGAGAAGTCCATCGAGGCGAGCAAGGCAAAATTCAGCTGGGGCGTTAAAAACGGCGCGGCGCTCGCCGCGCTGCTGCCGGATTTCCGCTTTGTCGAAGAGCACAGCCTGTGCGAGGGCATGGCGGAATTTGCACAGGTCTACAAGCTGCTCGGCAAGATTCCGGCGGTCAGCAATATCTCCAACCGCATCGTTGTGCTGGAGAAAAAGTGAGGAGGAATATCCATGATTTGGAGTACGGTTTGGGTAGAAGCGGTCGTTTTTACGGCGCTTTTCACGGCAATGGTGATGATCCCTACCATCAAGCACCCGGAGATCGGCGTGCACAACTATCCGCCTGATATTCAGGAGGAATATTTCAAGACGCACGAGCACGTTCCGGTCGCGCCGCTCAGCGGCCGCACCATCGCGTTCAAGGGCTTTGGCATCGTGCTGTTCGCGGTGCTTTTGACGTACGCGGCCATCCTTGCCGGGGCGGACAGCTTTTGGACGGGCGCGGAATTCGCGGCCATCCTCTTTCTGATCGTCGGCGCGTGGGACACGTTTTTCCTCGACTGGGTGCTGTTCGCGCATCTGAACGTATTCCGCCTGCCGGGGACCGAGCACATGGACAAGGCCTACGCGCAGAAGTGGTTCCACGTGAAGGGGATGCTCTTTCCGGGCTCGCTGTTTCTCGTCATCATCAGCGTGCTCACGGGCCTTCTTGTGATGTGGGTCAAGTGAGCAAAAAGGAGAAAAAAGCATGTCGTTTTTTGAAAATACCCGCAAGCCCGAGGGCCTTGGCGGGAAGCTGATGCTCTCGATGATGAACGTCGGCCATCGCGCGCTCGCGGATTGGGGATTGCAATTTGCCGAGATCGCAAAGGACGCAAGCATCCTGGACTGCGGCTGCGGTGGAGGCGCGAACATCAGGACGATGCTCAAAAAGTGCCCAAACGGCGAGGTCAAAGGCGTCGACTATTCGCCCGTCAGCGTCGAAAAGGCGAAAAAGGTCAACGAGGACGCCATTTTGAATGGCCGCTGCGTCATTTTGCAGGGGAACGTCGCGGATCTCATCTTCGCGGCGAACCAGTTTGATTTGGTCACCGCATTTGAGACGGTCTACTTCTGGCCCGACCTGTCCGCCAGCTTCCGGGAGGTCTATCGTGTGCTGAAGCCCAGCGGCACGTTTCTCATCTGCAACGAGAGCAATGGCGACTCGGACAGGGACGAGAAGTGGACGGAGATCATCGGCGGCATGACCATCTACAAGGACGCCGAACTAAAGGCGTATCTGGAGCAGGCGGGCTTTCACGATGTGCAGATACACAAAAAGAAAAGCTGGCTCTGCATTACGGCGTGGAAATGAGGGGGCTAAATCATGAGTATCTTTGCATCTATCTTACGCAGCGTATACAAGCTCTCCGGCGCGAAAAAGGCGTTCGCCTTGCCGGAGGATGCACTGCGAAAGGAAATTGAAAAGCAGAACCGGCATCGTGGCGTTTTTACGCCCACCGACCGCAAGGCATATTATGAAACGATCGCGGTAAACGGCTTTCCCTGCCTGATCGTGCGAGAGCATCCGAAGCCGTCCGAGCGCGCGATTCTCTATTTCTTTGGCGGCGGCATGGTGATCGGCCCCGATAAGGGCGACCTGCCTGTGATGCGCAAGCTCTGCCGCGAGACCGGCTGTGATGTGTGGTTTCCGTTTTACCCGCTCTGCATGGAACACTGCATTACTGAAACATATGCGATGGTGTACGAATGTTATCGAAAAATGATTACACTGTACGGCGGCGGAAATGTCAGCACCTGTGGTTTTTCCTCCGGCGGTGCTCTGGCTCTGGGGATCGCGGCGCACAACAACGCGCAGCCCGAGCCGCTGCCGCAGCCGAGACACATCGTCGCCGTATCTCCCGGCGAAGTGCCGTGGAACGATGGCGAAAAATCGCGGATGAAGGCATTGAACGAAAGAGATGTTTCCATCGACTATTCCTTTATGGTGACGGTGGAAAAATTCATGCGGCATGGCTGCGAGAATGTGCCGGACTATATGCTCTCCGGCTCCCGGGGAGATTTTACCGGCGTAGGCGATATCCACTTTTTCTACTCTTCTGACGAGGTGCTCTACGGTGCGCTTCCGGATTTTGAGGAAGCCTGTAAGCGCGCGGACGTTCCGTACACCGCCTTTGCAAGACCGAAGATGGTACACTGCTACTGCATGCTGCCGTGCTTCAGGGAGGCAAAGGAGGACTTTGCAAAGATCGCGGACTTTCTGAAAAGGTAAGGAGCGGAGCGGGACGGATGAAATATTTTGAATTCGGAAAAGAGAACACGGAACTGATGGTCATGCTCCACGGCGGCGGCACGAGCTATCTCGGCGTACTGCCGACGGCGCGGGAGATGACGAAGGTTTATCATGTCCTGCTCGTGGCCTATGACGGCTTCAATCCCGACGAACCGGAGACGGAGTTCAAGTCCCCTATGGATGAGGCCAGACGGCTCGGCGACTACATCGCCGGGAACTACGGCGGCAGGATCGACATCCTCTACGGCATTTCCTACGGCTGCCGGGTGCTGATGGAAGTCCTCAGTGATGCGCGCCTTACGATCACCACCACGATCGCTGACGGCATGGGGCTTCGTGACTACCCCGATATAAAGAGCAAATGGGGCAAGGACGTCTACTGCTTTTTCTTCACCGGACTTTTTTACGCCGTCATGGGGCACCCGGGCACTATGAGAAAGAAGTTTCTCGCAAAGATCACGGGGCGCACCTATGAGGAGGCCGACAGGATCCTTTACGGTAAGGCAACGTGGCGCAGCTGGAAAAATCAGGACTATTACCTGATAGGCAAGAAAACCGACTATTCACTGTTTGGGAAAACGGACATGTACCTCTGGTACGGGATAAAGGGGACGGTCGACAAAAAACTCTCGGCGGGGCTCGATGCACTGAAAGAGAGCGGCTATCCGTTCGAGGTGAAGATATTCACCGAGCTTGGCCACGGCGGCCTTGCCGGGGAGCATTCGGAGGAATTTTCAAAGGAGGTCCAGGCGGCGCATCGGCGCAGTCAGGAAAAGGAGAAGGTATGAAAGACAGCGAACTGCAATTTGACCGGAGCTGCCATGTGCTTTATTCAAAGCCCTGCAAGAAAGAGATACTCACGAAGATCGCCCTGCACTATCCGGAAGCCGAGTGCGAGGCCGTCTGGGAAAAGGTGCAGCGGCAGTATGCGGATTTCCTCTCCGACTGGCGCACAGACCTCGGCGGGAAAAAGAACTTCCATAACGGCGCGGGCGGAACCTATGACTGCATCGCCATCATGAGCTATTACGCCGCGTGCAGGGATGTAGCGACCTTTTGGGAGATAGAGGAGATGGAGGAAAACCTGGTCCTGCCGTCATTCCGCAAGCTCTCAAAGTTTGTCGACTGCAACAAGCCCTTTTTTAAGAAGCTGATGTACAAGGCCTTCTGCACGGCAAAGAAGCGCTGCGACGAGTGGCACGATTACGAAATGGCGGTCGCGCCGTTTGAC
>ERZ779851.3606-NODE-3606-length-10057-cov-10.884323_pt1 | contig 10057 bp, 7 predicted proteins | sample MGYA00511094_ERZ779851 | MGnify/ENA primary metagenome ERZ779851 (study PRJEB29588, sample SAMEA2155512) | human gut metagenome | biome: human gut; feature: human-associated habitat; material: faeces | place: Denmark | collected 2008/2010 ... | reverse complement strand
TTTGGCCCTCTTTCAGTTCGGCAGCGGCAACGCTGCACTGGCTCTGCTCCTGCACGTCCGGCAGAACAACCGCTTCTTTCTGCTTGCCCAGCAGTTTTCCCAGCATTTTCCGCTCCATGGCTTTCCATCCCTCGGACAGCACAACTTTGCCTTTTGCGGAGAACTCTTCCCCGGCGCAGATGGTGGTGAGCGTAGTTTCTGCATAGCAGTGCGGTTCGCCCACAGCGCAGAGCAGCCGTGCAGCAATCAGCCGCAGGACATTCCGCTCCCCGGCAGGGAGGGCAGCAAGGTCTGCTTTTGCCATGCTTTTCGTAGGCAGCAGCGCATGGTGGTCGGTGACTTTGCTGCCATCGATGACCTGCTGCACATGGATAGGAAGCTGTTCCTCCATGGCAAACGCCTTGCCCACATCCGTCACCAGCCCCGGAAGGGATGCCGCCATATCCTCCGTCAAAAAGCGGCTGTCCGTGCGGGGGTAGGTGATGAGTCGTTTTTCGTAAAGGCTTTGGGCATAATCCAAGGTCTGCTGTGCCGTAAATCCCAGCAGACGGTTTGCATCCCGCTGCAATGCAGTAAGGTCATAGAGCTGCGGCGGGCTTTCGGATTTCTCCTTGCGTTCCATCTTCTGTACCGTGACACGCCCCTCCTTTCGGCATTTGGAAAGCAGCAGTTCGGCATCCGCTTTCTGGGCAAACCGCTTGCTGGATGCGGTGCCGCCGTCCGCAAGGGTCAGGGCAACCGTGTAGAATTTCTCCGGCACAAAGGCGGCAATGGCAGCTTCCCGCACCACCGTCATGGCAAGCACCGGGGTCATAACACGCCCCACCGCCAGCGGTTGACCGTACAGGCACGAAAAAAGCCGGGAAGCGTTGATGCCGACCATCCAGTCGGCACGTTCCCGGCAGAGTGCTGCGTTGTACAGCGCATCGTATTCAGTTGACGGTTTGAGGTGGGCGAACCCTTCCCGGATAGCGTTTTCCTCCATGCTGGACAGCCATAGACGAGAGAAGGGCTTTTTGCACTCCGCTTGCTGGTAGACAAGTCGGAAGATCAGTTCTCCCTCCCGTCCGGAATCGCAACTGTTCACAATGCTGTCTACGTCCGGGCGGTGCATCAGTTTTTGCAGGATGCCAAACTGCTTTTTGGTGGACGTAGACACCAGATACTGCCACTTTTGCGGCAGAATGGGCAGGTCTGCGATGCTCCACTTGACATACTTGGCATCGTAGACATTAGGCGGAGCCAGTTCCACCAGATGACCCACACACCAGCTCACCAGATAGCCGTTGCCCTCAAGGTAGCCGTCCTGATGATTGGTGGCACCAAGAACTTTGGCATAGGACATGGCAACCGACGGTTTTTCTGCCACGATCAATTTTGCGATAAGAATCCCTCCAATCTGTTTCGGATTGCAATATGTACGGCGGCAAATGCCGCCAATAGAATTATTCTTCTGCGTTATCCTCCTCGCCGGTCTCCTCCGGCTCATCCTCCACAGGGATTTCAAAGTCGCCCTTGTCCTCAGTGTAGTTTGCATCGGGGTCAAGGGCTTCTTTTTCTGCCTGCTTTTTCTGCTTCTGCTTCATAAAGGTGTAAATGCCACCGCCAGCAACCAAACCGACCAGTGCCAGTACGCCTAAGAACGTAGCAGCATACTTCGTAACTTTGTTGCCACCAGTCTGTTCAGAACCGGATGCCACCGCTTCTTCCGCAGCCTTTTTCGCATCCTCCTCGGCCTGTTTGCGCTCCTGTTCTGCCTGCGCCGCCGCTTCTTTTTCAGCGGTGTAGGCATCGGCATCTTCATCTTCCATCAGGGAAAGAAGGTCGGCTTCGTCCACAAGATTCATGAAATGAACGGTGTTTTCCCCCTTGTCGTTGCGGTCGATGACCAGATAGAATGTGTTGCCAGACTTCGACACCAGCGTGATGAACTGCTGCCCGCTGCCATCCGAATAACTGGTGTGGTAATCGTCCACCATCGTCAGATTGCCCTCCGGGGTCAGAGCACCGGTTTCCTCATCGGTCACGGTGACCACATCTTCTTCATCGGTGGTAGAAGTCAGGACGGGCTGTTCCACTTCCTCCACAGGCTCACCGCCATAGGCAAAAGCAGGAGCCGCCATGCCAGCGCACAGTGCCACCGACAACATCAGGGCACAGAACTTATTCATCATCTTCATTATCAGATTCCTCCTTGTTGAACGTAGCACCGACTGCGGACAACGCAGCCGGGGTCGGGGTGGAAGTTGCAGACTGGCGCAGCAGGGCGGCAAGCTGTTCCGGCGTGACCTTGGCGGTGCGCACCATCTCGTTGACCTCGGCAGCTTCTGCTTCCTGAATCCGCCGTTCAAGGCTTTCAATGCGAGTGTTGATCTTAATGCGACGCTCCCTTTCCTTTTCCAGAGAAGCGCGCAGCTTATCGAGTTTTTCGCTCATTTCTTCCTCCAATCATTTTGAGAGCCGCCCAAAACCGGACAAATATTTCTGCCAGTAGGACGAGTGAATGTTTGCGTACTTGATGGGATCTCCGGCACTGACCATCATGCCGTTGCCGAGGTAGTAGAGTAGGAAAGTGCCGCCTTATCGTATTTCTACGACAGGTTTGCACAGACCTCTCCCAGAACCGTGCTTGCGCCTCTCAACGCACACGGCTCCCCATTTTTTGCTCCATTTCAAAAGTCATTCCGTTTTAGTTCCATGATGAATTCTCATGTGGCATTTGTGGCACACAACGATTGTCTTGCGCCTCTTTGCCAGCATGACTTTCTCCCAATCAGCTTTACCTTTCAGGTTTTTGACCTTGTTTACATGGTGGATTTCATAGCTATCGCTGTCTGTACAGCCGCAGACTTCACAGACTTTGGCCTTCAGACGTTCCTCGAAGGATGTTGTGTTGTGCGAATAGCGATACGCCAAATCGGGCACTTTTTCCGTCAAATCTTTGCCTTTGCAATCGCTGTACTTAGCGAACATCATACGGCGTTTTCCCTTTTTGGTTTCATACGGAACACCCCATGCGCCAGTCCCATCTCTGTATTCATAACGAACCTTAGAAATTCGGGAGCGATGCTTGTTTGCGAGTGTTTTCAGACAGCTGTATTCCATCAGATAGCCAAAGTAAACGAGCTTGTTGAAGTTGCTTGCAATGGCATAATAGTTACAGAGCCCTCGGAGTTCCGCATTATAAATCATTACGATTTCCAAATCCGTGCGGTTCAGCAGAATGGGGCGATGAATAGGAATCAACCTCTTTCCATCCCTTTTAGCGATGCTATGGGACAGTAAATAGGTCTCCACCTTATCTTTCAGTGGAATATTGAGTTCCACTTTGTTGTTCATAGTGCGCATTTTTCGTTTTCCAGAGCGTTTGACACTGGCATCCCTGCGCACCCGAACATCAAAACCAAGGAATCGGGCAGGAGTATTGCTGTGCGTAATGAGGGTCTTTTCTTGACTCAACTCCATTTTCAGAGTGTCCCGGACAAAATCCGTGAGTTTTGCCTTAATCGCTTCGCATTCCTCTCTTGTCCCATTGACTGCAATCAGAAAGTCATCTGCATAGCGAACATATTTCAATCGCTTATCGGTACACGCTTTTGCAGGTGTCCGAAATAACTGCTTTGTCAGTTGCTTGTGCTGAGCAATCAGCTGCTCCCGCATTGTTCCTTCAGCTTTCTTGATTTTCTCATGCAGTGCATCTCGTTTGTGTCTTATCGCGTTGTATTCTTCCGTAAAGTTTCTCGGATTGTATCCGTGGTCAAATTCCTTCTTCAGCTGCGTGATATACCTGTCCAGTTCGTTCAGGTAGACATTCGCAAGAATCGGGGAAATGATTCCACCCTGCGGGCATCCGCTATAGGTTTCATGGAAATCCCAGTCTTCCATATAGCCGGATTTCAGAAACATACGAATCAGATTCAGAAAACGAGCGTCCTTGATTTTTCGGTTCAGCACACCAATCAGCGTGGAATGGTCGATGTTATCAAAACATCCTTTGATGTCGCCCTCAATGAACCACTTCGCTCCGGTAAACTCATGCTTAATCATGGCAAGTGCCGTGTGGCAGCTTCTGCCCGGTCGAAAGCCGTGGGAATAGATAGAGAAAATTGGCTCATAGATGGCTTCCAGAATCATACGGATAGCTTCTTGCACCAGCTTGTCAGCGAATACAGGAAGTCCCAGCGGGCGCAGCTTGCCGTTCTTCTTTTGAATATAGGTTCTGCGTACCGGCTTGGGTTCATATGACCCTGTTCTCAATGCTTCAATGATGGCTGTCACATACTGCTCGCTAAATCCATCAGCCGTATCATCATTCACCCCCTTCGTTCCTGCACCCTTATTGGAGTAAAGATGCTGGTAGGCGATGAAGTAAATATCCGGCCTCAAAAGATAGCGGTACAGTCGTGTGAAAATTTCATCGTGGTTCTTTTGGGAATTCTCTTGTAATTTTGTTAAAATCTCCATTGTTGATTTCATTGAGGCTTTCCTCTCTAATCAATTTCTGATTTTAATGCGCAAAAAACTGCTTCTCTTCGCCATGTGAGCGGCTTTCCCGCATCCGATTTTACGGCTTTTCCTGTCAATTCAGGATTCTCGGACTACTACAGAAGCTCCGTTGTCATGCCGGATTTTCAGTGTCATCTTTCTAGCATAGCTTTGAAATTTATCACATTGCTGCATTACACATAGCTTTTTCAAGCGTTCCGGTTTAGACAATCTCCAGTTGACGATAGTAGTAGGTCAATGTGAATTATCGGATATGCTTTTGTTCCGTTACTATCGGTTCTCCGACGTGCCGCACAGGGGATTAGCAACCCATAGGAAGGAATTTATTTCCTACGGTCCCTGTACCAAAGGTTTCAGACAATTTTCCTTTGCCCACACGTAACAAGGGCTTGGAACTCACCTTAAACAATTCAGTTTTATCCTTATATTCACTTATCCTTGCAGTTCAGTCGTGCCCGATTGTCTTTAGGCAACTTACCGCTTTCCTGCCGTGCTCTTTTCCCGTACATCTTTCGACTTTCGGTAAAGCAGGTGGATTCCCGCGTTGCTTTGCGGGGTAGTACCTTAGTCACAGCCTCCTTTTTCTACTTCTACTATCGTCCTTACTGGACGCACGATTCCAACATGACTTTTCCCAGGCGTATCATACGTTCCCTCGAAGAAAACAAGATCTCCGGGCTTGGCTTCGGCTTCGGAAATATGCTGGCTCTTGTTCCACAAGCCGTTGGCGGTGGTGCGCCCTACATCATAGCCGTTCTGGTTGTACACCCAACAGACATAACCTGAACAGTCGAAGCCGGTTTCCGGGGTAGAGCCGCCCCACACATAGGGTGTGCCCACATACTTTTGGGCTTCCTTGTAGATAGCGGCAAACTCGCTGTCCGTTAAGGCTTCTGCCGGAACGGTATAGTCGATGCCCGGTGTACCAGAGCCATCGGAGCCACCGGGCGGCAAACCGCCGTTAAATAGATAAGGCCGACCACCCAGTGTGTCCTGAAAGATCTCGTACCGTTTCCATTGGTCGTTATTCAGTTCCTCCCGAATGACCACTTCCAAGCCACGATTGACCAGCTTTGTGTGAAAAATGCGGTACTCATAAGGCACCTGCGTAGGGACTGGGATTCCTGCCGGGCTGATGACCCAGACGGTCTTATACCGTATCTGCACCTCCACCCATGTGGTCAGCTTGTACTGCTTTTTGAAGGTCTCCTTCAACTTGCCCTGCACCTCTGACCGGGTGTAATCGTCATAGAGAGTCGTGAGAAAAGAGGTCAACTGCCATGGGTCATGCTCGATGGGGTCAAGGTGATACTGGTACTCGTTGTAGCCGGGGTGGTCGGTGGGGGTGCGCTTGATCTTTTTGTCCAGCTCCTTTTCCAGCTTCTTGTAGTCGGTTTCGGCTCCCCGGATGTCCCGGTCCTCTGCGGTGTAAATGGTCTGACCGGATACCTGCGTGGTGCCTGAAAACAGAATGGAACAGGACGAAAATGCCGACATGACCAGCAGCAAGAGCAAAAGAAAAACGCCCACGATCAAAAGAACGTGCGCGTTGCTTTTTGCAAAATTGGCAATGCCGTTGACTGCGGTACTGACCACCGATTTTCCTTTGTCGATGACCTGTTCCATGCCAGACTTCGCAGCAGTGGTGCCATTGGATACCGCTTTGCCGCCTGCGGTCTGTGCCGCTGTACCCGAATGGGCGGTGGCATAGTGACTTTTACGGATTTCTTGCCGCTGTTTCCAGCGTGAAAGCCAGTTGGAACTGCCCTCGCCGGTGCCGGATGCGCCTGCATCTTGTGCCGCAGGCGGCTTCTGCACGGAAGATTTTGCGGTTCGGGCCCTTTTCTTGCCCTGCATCTTGGCTTTCTTTTTCAGCTTTCTGGCGTAACGGCTCTTGGAAATATCGTGGGTAGTCTCGGCAGCTTTTTCGCCCTCGCTTAAAGCCTGCGTGCCCACATTGTCGTCCTCGTACTGATCAATCTCTCGATGTGCCGCAGACCGGGCGGCAGCAGCGGCATACATAGCACGTTTCTGCTGCTTTGTCATGCGGGATGCTTCATCCGGGGTTATCTCGGCTTTGCCAAAACGCAGATGCTGGGATTTCTCCGCAGCTTTGTCTGCATCCTGTTTCAGTTTCTGCTTTTTGGGCACCGACTGCTCCACTTTAGACTTTTTCGGAGGGGAGCGCGTAGCCGTGCGCTCCTTTTCCTCCTCGAATTTCAGCTTCGGCTGTTTCTCACTCATGCTTTTGCGCCTCCGCAACTTCGGAAAGGCGGGTCGTAAGGATGCGGTAGAGTTCAAGGTCTTTCGGGAAGTGGTCAACAAAGGGCAGGATCACGTTACCGAAAAACAGCAGACCTTCGCCCTCGCCGGAGTGGGTCACATAGGAAAGCTGATGGGGCGAAATATTGAGCTGCTTTGCGAGAATTTGTCTATCGCCGTTCGCCTGATTGAGCATATACACAAAGTCCGAGTTCTCGAAAATGTTCGATACTTCGGGACTTGTCAGAAGGTCCTTCACATTCTGTGTTAATCCTGTCGGAATGCCGCCCCATTTGCGGAAGCGCTTCCAGATCTCCACGGAATATGCTGCGGTCTGTTCCTCCTTCAGCAAAAGGTGAAACTCATCGACGTAGTATCGCGTGGATTTTCCGGCTTCACGGTTGGCGGTCACACGCCCCCACACGGCATCCTGCACGATAAGCATACCGAGTTTCTTCAACTGCTTGCCAAGCTGCTTGATGTCAAAACAGACAATGCGGTTATTGATATCCACGTTGGTGTGGTGGTTAAAAATGTTCAAACTGCCCTTGACGTAGATTTCCAGCGCAGCCGCCACATGGCGGGCTTCCGGTTCATCTTGCGTCAGCAGGGCGTTGTACAGATCTTCCAACAGCGGCATATTTTCCGGGGTGGGATTCTCGAAATACTTGCGATAGATCACATGGACGCAGCGGTCAATGACCGTCTTTTCCACCGGCTGCAAGCCCTCTTTGCCGCCGACCACCAGTTCGCACAGGGACAGCACAAAGTCGGCTTTCAAAGCCAACGGGTTGTCCTCTTCCGAGTAGTTGCTGTTGATGTCCATCGGGTTGATATACTGGGTGCTGGCAGGGCTGATGTGGATGACCTGCCCATGCAGACGCTCCACCAGCGGAGCGTAATCGGCTGGGTCAGCGGTGTTACCACCGCTTTCCCGCCTAAGAACCGTACGTGACAGTTTCCCGTCATACGGCTCAAGCATTTCATCACTTTTTCAAGCGGTTCTCAGCATAAATACGCTGGCAGGAGCAATGAACGTAGCGCATATTACGAACATCTTCCGTGCCAGTCTTTGCCTTTGGTGCAAGGTAGAAGATTTCTCTTTCTTCCGTTACGTCCATCGGCATTCCGCAGTGGTAGCACAGCCCGTTCTGGTTTTTCCAGATAGTCTTGAATTTTCCAGTCAGCCGGTGCATTCCTTTGTCGAATTTCCTCTTTTGGAAATACGCCTCATCGAGGAACGGATTTGCAGACGCTTTTATCTTGGTGTGCCGCACAATAGCTGTGCTGTCCACCCGAATCAGCTCCTTGTTTTCCGTAGAGAACACCCAGTTCCGGTTACCGACACGATGCCAGTATCTCGTGGAAATCCACCACTTGTTCTTCTTTGGGTGCCGTCTTTTAGCCCATCGCCACAGCAGTTCGTACAGGACATAGTCCAGATGCGCGAACGCATCACTTGCGCATACGGACTGGTGGTAATTAGTCCAACCTCGAATTTGTTCATTCAACTTCATAATCAGAACATCTTGCTGCCACGCTTTTCCTCTGCGGAGAATCGTGTCAGAGATATTGGAAACGATAGCCTTAACCGCCTTTTGGGAAGGCTTGATAATCAGCTTTTCGTTATACTTTCTGAAGTTCCAGCCGAGGAAGTCAAAACCATCGTCAATGTTGGTGACAACGGTCTTTTCATCAGAAAGTTCCAATCCGCGTTCAGCGAGAAACTCTCGAATCAGCTCCTTTGCTTCAAGAGCCAGTTCAGGTGTTGCCGCTGTGACCACAAAATCGTCTGCATAGCGGACGAAGTTTACTTTGTGGGCATTCTTAAATCTTGAATCGACCTTACCGAGCGCGTTCGTGTGAAAGCGTTCGACCAGCTTCTTCTCGATACCATCCAGCGTCATGTTCGCCAGAATGGGGGAGATAATACCACCTTGCGGAGTTCCTTCCTCGGTAGGAAAGAGTTCGCGCTGATAGATAAATCCCGCCTTTAAGAACTGCTTCAAAATGTTCTTGTCCATGGGGATGTTCGCCAGAAGCCAGTCATGGCTGATATGGTCGAAACAACCTTTGATGTCACCCTCCAAAACCCACTTCGGAGAAATGTGCTTGCGCGACAGTGCATTGAACAGATATTCGCAGGCATCCTGTGCGCATCTTCCTTTTCGGAAACCAAAGGATTTCCCATCTGCTGTTGTTTCCGCCACCGGCTCCAGTGCCAAAGCATAGAGAGCCTGCATTGCGCGGTCATACATTGTAGGAATGCCCAATGGACGCTTTTTCTTCTTGTCCTTCTTTTCGATATACACTCTACGGAGAGGACGCGCACGATACCCTTTATCTGTCAGCGATAGAACCGCTTTCATTTTCTTCGCCGGGGTGTTCCAGAGAACACCATCCACACCGGGAGTCTTGCGCCCATCGTTGGTAACGACACGCTTAACAGCCAGTGCTTTGGCGTAAAAGGAATGTGTCAGAAGATACTGAAGTCGTTTTACTGCGTTGTAGTCTTTTTGCTGAGTTGCCTTGACAATCCTGATTTGTAGCCTGTTGACTTCCCGCTCTGCCTTATGCCAGTCAATGTTTTTCCATTGGGCACTCAACATAGCTTCGTCCGACAGCTTCTCAGAAGTTTTACCTTCCGTCGTTGAATACTTATCGTTCACAGGGATACCTCCAATCTTGCCATGAAATACCCGGAATAAGTCAGCACCCTTTCAGGTCAGGGCAAATTTTGAACCCCTATGCTCACCGTTACAGTGAACCGTTCGCTTTTTATTCCATCTCATACCCTCTGCGCCATTTCTTCCTCTTGCGAGGTCGATACCTTTGTTCAAGGAACGCATAGGGTTTTCCACGTTCCACGTAATGCATAATTCTCGAATGCCTTAGCCGCCATCTTTGAACCGGGAGGATTTGTGTCCATTTGCTTCGGGGTAGCGAAAGGCCCCTCGGCCACCTCCAACACCTTTTGGTGTAGGTGTATCAGCCTTATTTCACCTATTCCCTGTAACGATCCTTACGATGATTCACATTACGTTCGACATAGCATTCTTTACCCTAACAGTACATCCGCTTTAGGCTGGCAGATTTCCCATATTGTCCTGTGAGCTTCCCAACGCCGGCTTTTGACCAGTGCAGGTCACAGTAGGGTTACTCCAAATGGATAGAGCAGTGTTTATACACAATACATTACGCGACTTCGTGTCGCACTTCTGCTTCCGGGTCGCAGATGATAATATCATCGTCCGTCACCAGAAAAGCGTTGGTGATTTCACGCTTTGCA
>ERZ779851.3605-NODE-3605-length-10059-cov-2.280088_pt1 | contig 10059 bp, 9 predicted proteins | sample MGYA00511094_ERZ779851 | MGnify/ENA primary metagenome ERZ779851 (study PRJEB29588, sample SAMEA2155512) | human gut metagenome | biome: human gut; feature: human-associated habitat; material: faeces | place: Denmark | collected 2008/2010 ... | reverse complement strand
TTCCGGATAAGATTTCATCATCAGAAGATTGCCGAGAACTCCCAGAATGGCGCCGCCCGCATCTGCCGTTTGACGGATTATCCGGTCCGATTCGGAAAAATCGAATTCGCCTTCCCGAGGTTCCAGATTCTTCCAAACAAGAAACAAAGCACCGCTTCCATTGCCGATCCGGATCAGACGATGACCTTGATTTTCCGCCATTTTCAGATATTCCGCATGATCTGCCTGAAGCAGTCTCAGATATGATTTCCCTCCATTCAAATCAGGAAAAGAGTAATTGCCTTCGAATTCCACACCGAAAAGAAAATCCTTTTGGAGATCCACGGATCGTCTGATATACCGTGGGCTGTATCCATACAGGAACGGCATGACTCCGCTGCCCGAAACTGAATAGATGCCGAATTTGCTGCCCTCTGTTTTGAAACTCCGTTCGGCTTTCCCGCCGGGAGGAATCTCCAAAACAAACCGGTGCTGTTTCACAACGTCCCCTGTCGTATCATTTTTTTCCATCAGAAGATATTGTTTTCTGACAGGTTCTTTCGAATGGTTGAGAGCCTTGATCGTGTATGTCAAAGGTTCCTCCCCTTCGATTCTGTTGTATTTTGTTCCGTAAAGAACGCTTTCCACTGATGCGTATGCGGTATAAGGTGTCATTTTCGAACCGCGTTCGAACTGCATGGCATCCAGCCAGACTGTCGCATCATTTCCGTTCCCCCAGGAGAAATCCACCAGATAATGCTGAAAACGGGGATCTCTCTTTTTGTGCTGGAACTGGTATCGAGTCCATTCCTTGTTCAACTGAAAGCAGAGAACGGTGTGGTTATCCCAGGAAAGTTTTCTTTTTTCTCCGGTAATATCTTCAATGGAAAGCACCATGATGCGGATCCGGACCGGACGATCTGCCTTCGCATAGAAAGAAAAAGTATATGTATCGTTTTCCAGTTTCACTTCCGGTGTACGGACCCCCGTAAACTGGCAGTGTGGATTTTCGAACCGGAGACTTTGCGCACCTTCGATCTTTTCGTTCGAATCGATTGCAGGCGGCAGATATTTCAAGGTCTCCGGCTTCCGGATATCACCGAAACGGTGAAAAGTCCAGTCTCGTCCTTCTAGTTCAAATCCCCCATCGGGAAGCAGATTCGCTCCGGAAAGGACAAGCGATGAGAAAAGTAAAAACATCAGAGGATATTTCATTTTCCAAGCCTTTCGATGACGATACCTTTGATCAGCAGGGTCTGATTGGGCGGCAGCAGAAAACGCAGACGGGCGAGTCCGCGGCACCGCTCTGCCGCATCCGCCGGAGTTTTCAGTTCCAGTGTCTTCTGCTGATACTCTTTGTCAGCAGAGAATTTGAATGCGGAATACCAATGTTTCTGGTTTTGAGTCCATCCATCCACCCAAAGGGTGTAACGGCAGCCTTCCGGAGATTTGGTCCAGAAAGTGATTCGGTATTGGGAGTCGGGCAGAAGCGGGAAATTGAAAGTCTGGGCTCCGCCGTTCCGGTCCGAGCCGTTCCGGATCTGCACAGCCGTTCCGCCTTCCAGATGATCTTCCGCGGAAACCATGCTGACTTCCTCTTTGAAATAGCACCTCCAGCTCTGATTTTCGTATGGCGAGCAGTCCAGTTTCTTAAAATCGGTACTCTTTTCCAGTTTCAAATCGGAAATGATCAGGGAGCCGGGCGTTTTTTCGCTTTTCCCGAAAATCTGCAGTTTGATCTCGGCACCTTCCGGCGCATAGCAATAATGGATCCGATTCCCGGATGAAACCGTTTTTTCGTACGAATACAAGTTGCTGTTTTTATCCGAAAATCCGCTGGTGCAGCACAATAAACCGCTTTTCCCGTCTCCTTGGACCTGATAGGTGATCCGCAGATATTCGCCTTTCTTCATCGGGAGAACGGAACTTAAAATTCCCGTTTTCCCCTGCTCAGTCGAAAGAACATAAGCTCCGTTTTTCTCTTTCGCCCAGTAATTGTTCTTTATTTCAGGTTCCGCGCCGAAAATCATTACACCGGAAAAGAGTAGAAGCCATGCCGACAGATATTTTTTCATGTTCGCAAATTCTTTCATTGTTTGTTTTTTCAAGACCGGATCGGAAATACCCCTTTTATTTCAGTACCCATATTGTAGCGGAATCGCCCAAATACATTTCCTTGCTAAAATCTTTGCTAAAGTTCCGGTCGATACGGTAAGAACGCGTACCTCCGCTCGCCAGAAGCGTCGGCATATATCCTTCATGGACAAACATTTTCTTTCTGCTGTCAAGAGATTTGATCGTGGAAAATGTCATCGGGTCGTTATAACCGAACCGCTTGTTGTAGCTCATCCAGATCGGCTCCATCTGGGTCATGATGATCAAATCTCCACGCAGTTTTGGAATGAATGCGCCGTACCACCAGCCATCAGAGGTCTTTTCTCTATAATAACCGCAGCCCTGATACGCTCCGCCCGAACTTGACAGAGCATTGGCCCATCCTGCCGTTCCTGTATAAGTCCCAGTAAATGAAGTCGTTGAAGTCTGTTCCGGAAAAGTCGTCGGATATGAGGGACACCACAGGATTTTCGGTACTTTGGTCGGCGGATCCTGAAGATTCATATAGGGTCCAAGCAGATAGGTTATGAAAGAGTTCGGATTGCTCTTGTTGCAGATCGGCGGAAGTGCATCCATCCAGTCGTTCGAGTACATGATCAATGCGGAATATATCTGTTTGTAATTTCCTATGCAGTTTGTCGTTTTTGCCCGCTGCATGGCTTTGTTCAAAGCAGGAAGCAACATCCCGGCAAGGATAGCGATTACAGCCACTACGATGAGGAGTTCTACAATCGTAAAACGGCTTGTCGCTTTACACTTCAGGTATGAGAGAGGAGTTTTTTCTCTCACCGTTTTCCATATCCGTTTTCCTGTTCGCCATGTCTTCATTTTCATGATCCTTTCTTTTTTCAAGCCGTTTTTGGACCCGGCTCTGTAGTTTTTTATTTTTTATGAAGTCGCGTAACACTTTGTTCCAGAAGACCCGCAATGCCGATCGTCTGTTCCGCCGGGATATTGTTCTTCCCGGTCTTGAAAAACCGGAGCATATCCGCAAGCAGATTCTGAAATGTATTCGTCATCGTACCGAATACGACCGCCCCCTCCGCACCGGAGGCGGAGAGCGTAAACGGAAAACGTTTGTTGTAATTCAGAGAAGCCAGTCTCCCATCGAAATATTCTAGCGTGCAGACCAATTTCTCCGCATCGCCCGTCATATCAACTTTGCGGACATCGCATCCCATCATCGAAACGACCATTTCCATCTGATGAATGCCGTATTCCTCGAAACTGCGTCCGCCGCCCGTCGTGCAGATGATCTGCGGCTTGAGTGCCTGAACTTTTCCCGAAAGAAGTTCATCGCCGTAGCGTAGTGCCGAGGAAGACATCAACGGCGTATGATATTTTTCGGCAGTTGCGAAAATGCGCTCCGCAACTGCCTTGCTGGGAGCAAACGGTTTGTCGATGTAGAGCGGTTTCCCGGATTTGAGCGGAATCTCCGCAAGAGTCTCGTGCACTTCCGGGTTAGCTGGCGCAAGAACGCAGATGCAATCCGATTTTTCAACAACTTCTTCAATGGATTTTGCCGGGATCATCTGAAAATCGCGGCACCAGGTATCGAGAGTCCGCCCGCCGTGACTCTCCTTTTCATAAGCATAGCCTAGCTCGAATTCCCCGCCAAGCGGAGTCTCCTTGAACCATGCAGGATAATGATTCGCGTGCCATTCATCAATAAAAAGATCTATGAATCCGATTTTTTTCATAGTAGATCCTTTCCTGTTTTGTATGTCATACTGCGTTGTGATTTTTTTTAATCAACGGCTCCAAAATGGAAAAACAATAGAATTTGCTTTTTTAGAATATTTTTTATTCTCCTAATGAGTTTTCCGATAATAATCGGGGGTTGTTTTCATATATTTCTTGAAGAGTCTCGAAAAATAATATGGATTGGAAAAGCCGCACTGATCCGCAACGGATTTGATCGGCTCATCCGTCAGCAGAAGCAGAGAGCACGCTTTTGAAATTCTGTGCTGAAGCAGAAAATGATGCGGCGACACTCCGTAAGCCTTGCCGAAAATCCGCAGAAAATGTTTCTCCGAAATATTCAAATTTTTTGCCGTTTCCTTGAAATCCCAATCCTTTTCCGGCTCCTTCAGAATTTGTTGAGTCAACTGTTCCAGTTTCTGTTGATAAAGCCCCTTTTCCTTCAAAAGGATCTGCTGATCCTGGATCGTAAGAAGCAGATGCTCATAAAGACAGACTGCCAAATCGTTTTTCCCGCCGTTGCGAATCAACATGATAAGATTCAGCATTTCCGTCAGAAAGAGACTCGGATAAAGGATTCTGCAATACGGCTTCTTCTGTTTGACTGCCAACGGAAAAAGACCGAACTCGATATAGCGGTTCATCCGTTCACCGCTTGCACAGATGTAATACTGCTCGCGGGAGGTATCCTTCGGGGAACCGTATGAGAAAACCGTATCGGAAGATGTGAAAAAAACAACAGGTCCTTCCAGGAGATGCACGAGACCTCCATTGACCGAAAGGTAGATCGGTCCTTTGTGAACATATTGGATCCCGTAATAGGTCGGATGACTGTCCGTGCAGGAAGTGGAGTTGAAAATCGCTCCTGTCAATTCAAACTTCAATCCTGAAAAGAAGCCTGATTTCATGTTATCTGCCTCCGACCAAAGTTTTTACGGGATTCAGCTTCTGATCAAGCAGAACGATATCGGCAAAGAATCCCGGTTCCAGTTTTCCGCGAAGCGGAATGTTCAGACTTTTCGCCTGATTCCACGATGTGGCGCAAATCGCTTCGCTCAGCGGCATTCCCGTAAGACGCACGAAACGCTGGAAACCATGAAAATACCGCAGAGTGCTGCCGGCAACCCGTCCGTTCGCTTTCACGATTGCCTTTCCGTTTTTCACCAGCACGGGAAGTCCGCCCAATGAATAATCGCCGTCCGGCATAGCGGATGCCCTCATCGCATCGGTGATAAGCATGATCCGTTCCGCACCTTTCATTTTTGCGATCAGACGGATCATCTGGTCGCAAAGGTGTACTCCATCGCAAATGATTTCCACGTAAACATCTTCATCCATAAGCCCGCCGCCCACCATTCCGAACTGCAGATGATGCACCGGAGTCATGACATTGCAGAAATGAGTCAAATGCTTCATGCCCGCGGCTCTATGAGCTTCAAAGCACTCATAATCCGCATTCGAATGTGCGCCGGATGGCATGATCCCGCGTTCAACGAGAGCTTTCGTGAACTCAAGCCCTCCGGGAAGTTCCGGAGAGAACGAAATCTTTTTTACCGGAGAGATCGCATTCAGTTCATCAACGATGGTGATATCCGGATTCTTGAGAAAGGCGGGATTCTGGGCTCCGGCACAGGGTGGATTGATGAAAGGACCTTCCAAATGCACACCCAACAGGGATGCTCCGTCCGCCACATTCCGCTTGTAATGTTCTGACTGACGGCTGAATTCCCGCAGATCATCCATGGAAACGCTCAAGGATGTTGCAAAGAATCCGGTCACACCGTCTTTCCGTTTATCTCGTCCGATCGTTGCGAATGCTTCCGGAGAGATGTCGCAGAAATCGCAATTGGAGCGTCCATGCGAATGAATATCGATGAATCCGGGTGCTGCGATCAGATTTTCGGCGGAAATGACCTGATCGAAAGTTCCGGAAACATTGCCGTGTCCGACCTCCTCGATTTTATCGTCAAGGAGAATCAGAAAACCCTCCAGAATATCGATTCCGGGAGAGATGATGCGGCAATGTCGGATCAGAGTTCTCACAGCACACTATCCAAATTGATTTTATCGGTAGTATAGATAAGACGGAAATCATCATGTTCCAGCAGATACGATGCGGGCAGAGCCGGAGTCGTTTTTTTCCCTCCGATCATGCGGCGCAGCGGTTCTTCCTGTTCGGAGAAACATGCGAGAAGCAGTTCGCGTTTGGATTTCAGGATCGGCCTCATGCCTGTTGTCGCGGCGAAGCGCGGAACGAGCGAACTGTCGCCATTTGCGGTGATTTTCGTGTTCTGATCAATCGTTTCTTTCGAGAGCGGCAGAACACGGGTCGACAGCTGACCGTAATCCCGGACTGAGATCTGCGAAGGATCCACCGGTTCGTTGAAAGCGATATGACCGTTGAATCCGATCCCGAGAAGCTGTAGATCAAGACCTCCGGCGGCTTCCAGTTCACGATCAAAGCGAGCCGGATCGGAAGGATCGGGGAAATGCGCCTGAGATTCCTTGAAATTGCGTTCTGGCAGAAAACGGTCGAACAGGTTTTCATGCATATATTTCCAGTAACTCAGCGGATGGTCATGGGGAACGGCATGGTTTTCGTCGATCGCATATTCATCCAGATTCCAAGTCTGAAGCCTGGAAAGATCGGCCTTCTCATCGTTGAACATTCCCGCAAGGATTTCATACAATTCGATCATGGTGTTTCCTGTCGCCAAACCAAGATTGAAATGCTCGCCGCGCGAAAGTTTTGTCATAACTGCCTCATGGATAATTATGGCTCCTGCCACGCTCATTTCATGATAATTTCTTACTTTCAGGACTTTCATTTGAACATCACGACCTTTCCAGTTTCAGCTGATTCCATCATGCCGAGACAGAAATTCATGGCGTTGATCGCATCTTCTGCTCCTGCGAACGGTTTTTTATGATTGATAACACAATCGACAATGGCTGCCATTTCCGTGGCATACATGCCGCCTGTGATCTTCTGCTGCAAAGGCCCGAGAATCCCATCATCCACATCGATTTTGGTTTCCACTCCACCGATATCATAGAAAAAGAGTCCGTTTTTGTCGGAAACTTTCAGAGCTCCTTTTTCACCATAAATGGTCATGGAAGAATCGGAAGGACCGCCGCGCAGCCAGGAACATTCCATATTGCTGATGTAATTGCCTTCGAAGACTGCAGTGCAGCTGACATAATCGCGTGGATGTTCCAGATTCTTCGGCAGCCGGAATGCCTGTGCATAGACGCTGACCGGCTGGCCTGCAATATAGTTCTGCAGATCGCAGTGATGAGCCAGCATATCCAGCATCACGCCGCCGGATTTGTCATAATCGGCAAACCAATCGCCCCATTCTCTGCGGTAGGCTCCGAAGAGACAGCAGACCGATCCGCAGATCAGTTTCCCGATTTTTCCTTCCCCGATCAGTTTTTTCAGCATGATGACACTCGGAGAATAACGGCGGACATAGCCGATGGCAAACAGATTTTTATAATTGCGGATCAGCGGAACCAGTTCATTCAGATCTTCGCGTGTGCGGCAAAGAGGTTTTTCACAGAAAATCGGTTTCCCTGTTTTCAATGCGGGCAAAAGCCCTTCCTTGTGACAATATGTCGGAGAAGTGATGATGATCAGTTCCACTTCCGGACTGTTCACCAGTTCTTCCGCGCTTTTCATAATTGAAACAGATGGAAACTTTTTAAGAAAAGCCTCCGATTTTTCCGGGTTAACATCGTAGATCTCGGAAAGTTTCACTTCGGGAAGTTTTGAGAGGCTCTCCGCATGAGCATTTCCCATACGTCCAGTTCCGATAATACCGACTTTCAGCATTTTGAATTCCTTTTTGCGTTGTCGTATTCAATGACAAACGGTTTGTATTTTGCAAATTCATGTGTTTTGACCATCGTTTCAACGACGGCAACACCTTGTTCGACAGTCACAGGATACGGAGCGCCTCCGTGGAGCGCCTGATAGATATGATACCACATCGTATCCGGATAAGTATATCCTTTGTCGGCGTCCTCCTTGCCGGGTTCGATCTGTTTCCCCCGCTGAAGGATGTGCCCGTAACCTTGTTTCACCGGACGCGTTTCCTCTATGAATTTCAATGTCTCATTCGGATTGCCGTAAACAAGAGGAAAATTCCCTTTTATTCCGTCAAGACGAGAAAATCTGATTGACGGATCAAGATATTTCAGATTCATTTCCAGTCCATTCGACGGAATGACCAAAGAGCCGCGGCTTCCCCAAATCTCATACAGATTGCCGTAAATTGTCAGGACAGTCGAAATTTCAATATCGACCACGCATCCGTTTTCACCCGTCAGAACGAGTTTGACCTGATCATCTGCATCCCCGCCGCTGACACAATGTGCCAGATTGCACCAAAGATCCTTGACAGGAGAATTCAGGAACTGCAGTCCCTGATCCACAAAATGCGGTCCCCAGTTATTGAACAATCCTCCGTGACATTCGGAAAGGGTCTGCCAGTCACAGCGGCGGACATAGCCGGGATGACGATGGATCTTGATCATGGAGATATTTCCGAGGATCCCCGATTTCAGGACTTCCATGATTTGCAGGAAAGCCGGTTCGAAGCGGCGATTGCAGCGCAAAAAAAGTTTGCCGGGATATTTCTTCGATGCATCAAGAAGTTGGTGAGCCTGTTCTACGGAAACGGCAAAAGGCTTGTCCACAACAGCGATTTTTCCGGCTTCCAGAGCCATCAGGGCATGTGGAGTATGATCCGCATTGCGTGTTGCGATCGTGATCATATCTAGCGAAGCATCCCCCAGCATTTTCTCGTAACTGTCATAAATTTTTACATGACTCAGCTGCTCCGGCAGATTTTCTCTGCGGTCGGCGGCATTGTCGCATCCTGCGGCGATTTCATAAAAATCCGGAAAAAGAGCGATTTCCGGTGCGTGCATATACCGTCCAGCTCTCCCCAACCCCAAAATTCCGACTCTGATCTTCTGATTCATACTTGCATCCTTTATATTAGTCCGCAATGGACTGTATCAGCTTGACGGCTTCCGCGATATCCTTTTCCTGTTCCGGCCCCGGCGGAAGTTCGCGTTCGATGATCAATGGTCCGCAGAATCCTGCTTCCAAAAGTTTTTTCAGCAATACAGGGATATTTGCAGAACCGCATCCCAACACAGTTTCTTTCCCGAAAACATCTCCATTCACAGCACGGTTTGCATCTTTGCAGTGTACCACTCGAATACGGTCTGCCAGCTGATCGACCAGTACGGAAGGATCATCTTTCCCGTAAATCAGCAAGTTCGCGGGATCGAAGTTGATTCCGAGATTCGGTTCGCCGATGTCATCCAGAATATGTTTCAGACTTGCAACGGTTTCCGTTCCGGTTTCAAAAAGAAACTGCTGATCACTGGATGCAGCGAATCTTACAAGCTGTTTCATTTCGGCAACAGTATTTCTGATTGCCATAAGCATTTCATGACCTGCCGCATTATCGCTGACATAGGCGATTACTTCCGTTTCGCCCTCTTTTTCCTTAATCAGCTCATCATCAACATAATCCCAATACTGTTTATTGTTTTCAAGAAAATCTTTAAAATCTTTTTCGTCCTCAATTTCAAGACCTGTTATCCCAAGCTGATACAGTCTTCCGCTCAAAGGCTCAATACCCTCTGATGTCGTAAATATAGATACTTTAATCCAATCCATAATATCCTCCGTGTTTATAAAATCATTTGCAAAAAGCAATACACTTTCGGTATTGCTTTTTTGGTTATTAATCAAGAAAATCTTTTAATTTCTTGCTTCTGCTCGGATGACGAAGTTTTCTTAGTGCCTTTGCCTCAATCTGTCTTATTCTTTCTCTTGTTACGTCAAATTCCTTACCTACTTCTTCAAGCGTTCTTGCACGTCCGTCGTCAAGACCGAAACGAAGTCTTAAAACTTGCCTCTCTTTCAGACAACGTTTCCAAAACCGCTCCAAGCTGTTCCTTTAGAAGTACAAAACTTGCCGCCTCTGACGGTGCAGGTGCGTCCTCATCCGGAATAAAATCGCCAAGATGGCTGTCCTCTTCTTCGCCGATAGGAGTTTCAAGCGAAACAGGCTCTTGTGAAATCTTTGAAATTTCACGCACTTTATCAACAGGCATATTTAGTTCTTTTGCAAGTTCTTCCGGCGTAGGTTCACGGCCAAGTTCCTGTACAAGCTGTCTTGAAACCCTTACAAGTTTGTTGATGGTTTCAACCATATGAACAGGTATTCTGATTGTACGCGC
>ERZ779851.3598-NODE-3598-length-10073-cov-2.172090_pt1 | contig 10073 bp, 6 predicted proteins | sample MGYA00511094_ERZ779851 | MGnify/ENA primary metagenome ERZ779851 (study PRJEB29588, sample SAMEA2155512) | human gut metagenome | biome: human gut; feature: human-associated habitat; material: faeces | place: Denmark | collected 2008/2010 ... | reverse complement strand
GAACTTCCGCAAAGGACCTTCGGGTCCGCACAAGGCAAAGAAAAAGCGCGACTGACATTTCATCTGCCGGGAAAATGCGCACGGTGTTCCGTATGAGGAACCCGTGCGCGTTTCATTTTACCGGAATCCCCCGTTTCAGGCATGTTCAATATCAGTATGATCCGATATTTCCGAATTGCAGGTAAAGAGATCCGAAACATTCAATTCATGTACATCCCGATGTCCGGTAATTCGCGCGAACTGCGCAATTTCCTCTGTGCTGACACGCAGGAAATTAGCCACCCGGCGGGCAGCATTTTCCACATCCACCCGTTTCCGCAGTTCGGGATCCTGTGACGTCAATCCCATCGGACAGCGTCCACTGTTGCACATCTTATACTGTTGACATCCCAACGCTATCAACGCGGAAGTAGCAATCGCTACGGCATCTGCCCCCATCGCCAGCGCCTTGGCAAAATCCGGAGAGATCCGCAGTCCGCCAGTAATCACCAATGATACACCTTTCACTCCATGAGAGTCCAAAAATCTCCGTGCACGTGATAACGCAAAGATCGTCGGCACCGATGTTGCCATCTTGATATACTTCGGAGCAGATCCCGTTCCTCCAGCCCGTCCATCCAATGTGATGAAATCGGGTTCGGCGGAAAGAGCAAAATCCAAATCAGACTCAATATGTCCAGCTGCAATTTTAATTCCAACTGGTCGTCCACCTGAGACCTCGCGCAACCAGGCAACTTTTTCCTGCAACTCCGCACGGGTACGGATATCGGAGAAATAAGCCGGACTGAGAATATCCGTTCCCGGCGGGAAACCACGTACGGCGGCAATCTCATCCGTCACTTTGGAACCCGGCAGATGCCCCCCCATCCCCGGCTTAGCAGACTGTCCGAATTTAATCTCAACAGCATCCGCTCGGCGCAAATTCTCTACTGTAACGCCGTAACGGTTCGGCACATATTCAAAAATATAACGATATGAAGATCCGATGCTCTCTTCCAGAATCCCCCCCTCACCGGAACACATCGCAGTCCGCACAGCTGCGCTGCCTTTGGCAAGCGCTATTTTCGCCTCCCGGGAAAGTGCTCCAAACGACATGTGGGAAACATAAACCGGACTTTCAATCACCAACGGCTGTCTCGCCTTTGGTCCAATTACGGTTCGTGTTGAAACAGGTTCCTCCTGAAGCAATGGAAGCCGCGCTAACTGACATCCTTTCAGTAAAATGTCATCCCACGAAATGACCGGCAGACGCGTCCGCATCGCCTCATCAATCGAATCCCCCTTCTCGGCGATCTCATGAATATCGTGCATCCAAACTTCCAACTCGTCACTGCTTCTCAAATACTTTGTCAGAGGCTCCGTCTGATCCACTGCAGAAACAGCAGCCTCCGCAGCCTTCGCTTTTGTCTCCTCCTTACACCGATAAACCGATTTCGGAGCCCCGCAGACGGGACACTCCCACAAATCAGGCAAGTCAGCAAATCGAACCTTCTCCACACTTTCATCGTAAACGTAATGACAGTCTCCACAAATATAAGTAGCCATCTTCATCCTCCTGTTGTTTCTGAATTTAAAAATAATACTGATTATCAAAAAAGCAAACAGAAATATAAAAAAACGCCGGAAATTCCGGCACTCTGTTAAGACATGGAATGATTATCCGGCAAAGGAAACGTAAATCGCAATCACCACAAGGATCAGCAGTCCGCCGACATACGGAGCATATTTCCATGATGTCATATCCACCGCTTTCACGTCCTCCTGAACAAACGCGGTCACCCGTCCCGCCACCCGGCCCCAAATATACATATAAAGGCACAGAGCAAGGAAGACGGCGCCGACAAAATGGAACGCATTCATCGCATCCACCCACCGGCTGAACGGCGGAACAAAATACCCGATCGCGATCAGCACGCATCCGGCGACCAGAGCGGTTTTCGCCGCGATTGCAGGGACATATTTTGACAACATCCCCATCAGAACCACTGCAAAAATCGGAATAAAATAGATCCCGTTCATCTTCTGAAGATAAGCAAAAATACTGCCGGTATTCACAAGCAGCGGCGCGATCGTCATCGACGCGATCGCAAGAGCAAAACCGAAAATCTTGCCGGAGCGAACCTGCTGCGCCTCGTTCGCCTGACGGTTGAACACCTCCTTGTAAATCCCGAGACTGAACAGCGTACAAGTCGCATTCAGCGCGGAGTTGAAGGAACTCAAAATCGCTCCGGTCATCACTGCGGCGAAAAATCCGGTCAGCGGCGCCGGAAGGACCGTGGACACCAGCTTGCCGTAGGCATTGTCGGAACGCAGGCCGGTATCCTTGAACATATAGAACGCAATGATTCCCGGAAGCACCAGATACAGCGGACCGATCAGTTTCAGAAACGCACAAAGCAGAACGCCTTTCTGTCCCTCCGCCAGAGAACTCGCGGCAAACGTGCGCTGAATGATCTGCTGATTCGTGCACCAGTAGAACATATTGATGATCAGGATCCCCGTAAACAATGCGCCGAACGGCACTTCGGATTTCGGACCGCCGATGGAGTTGAATTTATCCGGCAGCGCCTCCACAAGCGTATCAAGTCCGTGCATCCATCCCTGACCTCCGCTGATGGCGTGAAGCCCGAAATACAGGATCATGAATCCGCCGACCAGAAGTCCGACGCCGTTCAGCGTATCGGAAACCGCCACGGAACGCAATCCGCCGAACAGTGCGTAAACCATGCCGACAATGCCGATGAACCAGACCATCAGCCAGATGTTGCCTTCGTAGCTTTCAATTCCGGTAATTGCGGGAACGTTCATAATCCCGCTGAGCCCGGCGGCTCCCGTATACAGAATGATCGGAAGCAGGATCACCATATAGGCAATCAGGAAAATGACATTGGTAATGATTGCCGTGGTACGGTCAAACCGGATGTGCAGATACTCCGGCAGAGTCGCAATGCCGCTCTTGAGAAAACGCGGCAGAAAAAACAGAGCCATTGCCACAAGCGCAAGCACGGCGACCACTTCCCATGCCATCACGCAAAGCCCCTCTTTGAACGCCGACCCGTTGAGGCCGACCATCTGCTCCGTCGAAAGATTCGTCAGCAGAAGCGACCCCGCTATGAACGGAAAAGTCAGCGAACGCCCCGCCAGAAAGTAGCCTTCCCTTGATTTTACATCCGCTTTCCGCGTCATGATCCATGTAATGAATGCAACAAGCGCCGTAAAGAAAACAAAAGATGTAATCGTTATGATCTGATTCATGATCCCCGCCTCCCTGATTCATAAATTTAAAATTATACGACAGCTGTAAACTTACTTCCGAATCGGGAAAAATCAAACGGAGATTTTCATCAAATTCCGATATTTTCACAAAAATTTCCGGTCAGCGGTACTCTCCTGCGTTTCCGGAGCGCCCAAACCGCCGCTACCCCATTCGGAAATGACGGCGGAAAAGCGCTGCAATGCGGATATTGCCGCGACGGGATCAGGGATGAACGGCACTGTCAGGTGAAGCCGCGGTTCCAAGAACGGCAATATTGTCCAGCCGTCCATGAAACCCTTTCCCGATGAAGACCGTGCAGTTTCCGTAAGTCCGCAGCAGCTTGGCCGGAACAGCGGCATCTGTCCTGCCGTTGAGGTAGAGCTTCAGTTCCTTTTCATCAAAGGTAATGCGGACGCGGGTCCATTGATCGACAGGAAGCGGTCCGGAACTTTCCAAAACAGCGGAATTCCTCCTTCCGTCATCACGTTCCACACGCAGGCGACCGTCCGCAAGCAAGCGGAGGACCAACCGGAACGGACAAAGAGTTCAGCGTCTTTTCCTTTTGAAGCAGCAGACGGCTTGATATGAAAATCAAGGGTCATGCAGTTGATCGGCCAAACGCGGCGGGGCATCCGCAGGAAAGCCGAACCATCGAAAAGCAGACAAGTTCCGCCGCCGAGTCCGCCCCTGCCGAGAAGTCTGTCAGGAATCTCCATCGGAGTCTCTCCGAAAGAATCCGTTCCGCGCCGGGAAAAGGTCCAGCGACTCATCCGGACGGATCCCGGATGCAGATTTACAGACTGAATGGCAAAAGGCAGTTCTATGGTTTTTCCCGACAGATCCGTATCATTTCGTCCGGGGCGTCCGGAGCTCTGTGAACTCGTGTCCGGAGTAATGGAGGTCGCAAGCAGCGGTGTCGGGATCCTGATTCCGGATGCATAGGGAAAGACCGGAAGAGTGCGTGCGGTAGAAACGCCCCGAACTGCGGTAACATAGTACATGTCGCCGGGAGCGGTATCTTCCCAAAGTCCGAATACATAACGCCCCGGAGCCGCAGGTGTCTGCGGTCGGTTGAGAAGTCCCGCGCAAACCGGAACTCGTGACAATTCAAGTCCATTGAAACGGCAGGGCTCCTGCAGCATCAACTGTTTCATGGAGATGCGGCTCTTTTTTCCGGCACAAATCAGCGAGAATGATGTATCCGCCTCGGCCTCGACCGTAACTGCAACGGGTTTTCCGGGAGAATTCTTCCGCGAAATGATTTGAGTTTCACTGACGGAAAAATCAGGATGTCCGGCAGCGGTCGACCGGCGCAAAGCCTGCCGGATCTTCCCGTTATGGACCTTGAACGTGAAATTGCCGCGTGTCGGCTGAATTTGCAGATTCAACAATTTCTTTCCGGAAATATCTGCACTGACCGCGACTGCCGGACGATCGTTTTTCCATAGAATGACAGATTCAAATGCGGTTCCGGAATCAAACTCGAATGAAATCTCCGTCAGACTTTCCTTCCGGACGATGTCGAGTTTGGAAGACCGGAACGGGATTTGATCCCGGAATGCGACTTTTTGAGTGACCATATTCTGCAGCCAGCCGCTTTTCAGCAACACGGCGGGCAGACGGCGGGTGCTGGAACCGTTTTTCCCATGCATGGTGATTTCCGGGATCAGTACAGGAGACTCCGCCAGTTCAAGGGTCGGAATCAGCCATTCCGCACGATCGAAAAAAGAGCTTTTGAGCCGTCTTTCCGGCAGAACCGCGACTTTTTCCCCTGCCAGATTGAGCAGAGCTCCGGAAACCGTCACATCTTCCGCGGATTGTACAGGCAAAGAGAGCGCCTCTATCCGCAGCAGGGTTCCCGCAAGCAATTCGCGGAAGTAGGAGAACATAATGTCCGGCTCCGTTCCTGAAGGCGGAAGACCTTTGAACCAGTCGGTATAAGCCTTGACGATGCGGGAATTCGCCGGGGTGAAGACCATGGGACAAAGCGAGCTTTCATCGTGATCGTTCCAAGTGGTCAGGTGCAGCCATGAGTCCTTTTTCCGGTCAAGAGCCAGAAAGTTTTCATGAAGCTGATCGAATCCGCGAAAAGGCTGATAAAAATCGTTGCGTCCGTTCAGCCAGGCGCCATAGTAGCCGGGCCACAGCGAAGACATCCATCTCATCCCGTTTGAAAGAGCGAAGCTGCGCAAAATGCGGATATTTTCTCCTGCTGGAGTTCCATTGAGCCCAGCCTCCGCGAAACTGTACGCCATTTCAAAAATGCCGTTGTAACTTTTCATCAGCTCCAGGTTCACCGGCTTGAAATCAAACCGGAAATGTCCGATCATGTAAGGATGAAAGCCCGCGGCATGAACGCCTTTCAGAATTTGCCGGAACTCCTCTGCGGTCCAACGGGCTCTGCCGGCATTCACGCAGGTATAAGTGGCAACGACCGGACGGCCGTCAACATGGGGATAGTTCGGATGATGCGCGGCAGCTTCCAGCAGCTTGATCAACTCCGCGGTCTGCTTCTCCACCGTGGTGCGGACGTCAAGACACGGTCCCACTGAAAAGTCGAGCCCTTCAGCGGCATTCAAAAGCACCAGCATGGATGTCACATAGTTTGTCGGAATATTGCCGGGCTTGTGAACAATGTCAACGAGAAAACCGTCAATCCCCTGCGCTTTGGCGATCAGGATTTCATTACGCAGATCCTCCCGGTTATCTCCGGTCGGATGAAAAATTGGAAAATTATAGTATTTCAACGGATTGAAAGAGGCGTTTCCGGGCGTATGCCAGGCGGTGTAATGCGCAAATACGACTTTCTTCCCGGCGAGCTCACTACCCTGAAGAAGACACCCGGCGGCGATCAGTCCGGCGAAAAGCAGCAATGCGGAAAAACGATGAAACATTTTGCATATCTCCTTCAGTTATCGTATCCATACCAGAACACATTGCTCCCTGCCCGTGTCGGAAGCGGATAAGGAAGCAGAGCGGTATGACCGTCGGAAAACAGTCCGTTCATCTTTCCGAGATGGGAAAAACGGGGAAAATAAGTGTTTGATTCATGCGAAATGACATAACGGGCGCTTGCATCCGCATTGGTTCCGTCATACTGGATATCTCCGCCGGAAAACGTTCCTGAGGGACGCCGGATGCGGGAGAGCTTGTTCCATTTCGTCTGCCAGGATCCCGCCTTGTGGTAGTAAATCTGAATATTCAGTCCATAATTGTTGTAACCGTCCGCTTCATTGACAACCAGCGAACGATAGGAAGGACAAAGGAACTGTTTCGGATTCAGACGTGCTTTGTTCGCATTGAGCATAAGAGCGACAAAACCGACATTGGATTCTTTGGCTTTTCCTGAAAGATACCATTTTGCGTAGCTGCAGTTGGTACTCGGCAGATAACTGTCGTATGTATTGGTGTAAAACACAACAGAAAGTCCCATCGTTTTCAAATTGCCGGAACAGATAACGGTACGCGCCCGGTCCCGAGCTTTACTGAGCGCCGGAAGCAGCAGACCGGCAAGGATCGCGATCACAGCCAAAACAACGAGGAGTTCTACAAGAGTGAACTTAAGAACGGACCTGTCCCTCCGGCGACAACAGTTTTTCATTCTTTCCATTTTGTTATTCCTTTCTATCTGTTTTTATCCGATCCGGATTTCAAACGGCGCTCAAATAAATGGTCTCCGATCCAGAACATTTTTCAACGGGATCGAACTTTCGAGTTCACCAGGCAGAGCCAGCTGCAATTCCGCCAAAGCAGTAACAGCACCGAAAAGACCATGCAGATCTTCAAAACCGGAAGTCTTGCAATACGTTTCCATTGCAGGGATGTACGCAATGGCGAAGTCGCGCAAAACCTCATGGACCTCATCAAAACGCCATGAAGTTTGACGGCAGGCACGGTTCAGAGCAAAAATCCAGTCGATTTCCATAAAATTCGGCACGCGGCCGAACGCCTCGGGCATCCGGTGCTCCCGGTAAAGCCGCAGACATGTGTCGATCAGGCGCGGAGCATACGGGAAAGGACGCCTTGCATAGAGATAATTGAACAGATAATGAAACCATCCGAACAGATGACGGGCAGGGTCGGCGCCGCCCGTCTGTATTGCGCCTTTCAGGCTCATTCCGTATTCGGGATCGCAATGTTCATCCAGCCAGTCGAAATAGACATTTCTCCAGGCGGTCGCGGCATTGCCGGTCAGCGCAAGCGCCGCAAAAAGACCGGCGCCCTGATGGGATTGGGACCATGGAGTGCCGGACCAGTCAAGTTTCGAGAGAAATGTCTTCAGGACTTCCGGTTCCAGATATTCAATCAATGTCACGGGCGGATAAAGCGCACCGGCATCAAAGAGTTCCAATGCCGCCAGACAGTGCGCGGTTGCATGAAGCGGATGATGTGTCTCTTCCGAAAACAATCCGGTTTCAGGATCCTGAAAAGCCTGAAGCCGGGTCACTGCCGCCGCACGCAGTTCGGGAACACGTTCAAAGTCTCCGATGGTATAACGGATATTGGCGGCGTCGGCACAGCCGTATTCATCGGAAGTCATTCTGCCGCGTCCGGTAAAGCGGACGTAGCCGCCCGATTCCTCCGGAACGGCATGAGCATGCACCGCCTCCCGGATCATTTCGATCAATGGGTCCAAATCTGTTTTCATCAGGAAATCCCTTTCTCTGCTTTTGCGGATCCGGACCGCGGGGCAGTGCTTTCGCGCAAAGTCAATCCGCCAAGCCTGATCAGCACCCGTTCCGGTTTGTTTCCATTACCGTTGTTCATAAGGAGATCAAGCAGCCGGACGCATTCCTCCGCTGCCAATTCATAATCATATTCCACCGCGGACAGTACGGGAATGAAATTCAGCGCTTCCCAGTTCGCCGCGCCGAACGCCGCCACGCTGACATCCAGAGGAACGCGATACCCTTTCTGCTGGAGCCAGGAAACAACACTTTTCACCAGAAGCCCTCCCCCGGCAAGGACTGCGGTCGGAGGATTTTCCTGTTCAAAAAGATATTCCATGCCATGCAGGACCCGTTCCGTCAGCAAAAACTCCGAAGTCGGCGCCCAGTATAATTCCCTCCCGGCGGGAAGTCCGGTTTCCGCCAGACCTTGAAGATAGCCTTTGCGGGCATCCTGATAGACCTGATAATGCTCAAACCCGTTCAGCATGGCGATTCGGCGATGACCAAGCTGAAACAGACTGTGAACAGACCGGTTCAATGCATTCTCCCAGTCAAAGCAGACACAATATCCGTCGTTTCCATCCAGCCGGACATTGGGAAGCGCATTGCCTCCGGCAAGATGATCCCGGACTGCGCCATAAAGTTCACCGGCAATGATCACACCGCCCACCAGCCCCTCTGTCAGTAATCCGGGAAGCTCATCCGGCTGTTCCTGCGGAGAAAACCATTCGGTCTGATGACGGATCCCCATTTTCTTGCAAAGCTGCATAAAATGGAAATTAAAGTCCATAAAACCGACGTTGCGGCGCAATTCATCCGACGAACCAAGCAGCAGAAGCCCCATATCCCGGTTTTTTCTGGCTTGAAGCAGACGGCCGACAATATTCGGCTGATACCCCATCTCCGCCGCAATTCTGCGAACCGCATCGCGCTTCGCCTGACAAATCTGCCTGCGCCCCGATAACGCCGAAGAAACGGTATAGACCGACATATTGGCTTTTTCCGCAATATCTTTCAACCTGACTCTTGCCATGACAGAATCCCTTTTATAACCGCCATAAACGTTTATGGCTTTGAAAAAGAATATCTCGCCATATTTACAAATATCAAGCCATCTTCCGGAAAAAATAAAAATATTTGAGAATTTTGACGATTGTAAAAGCAAACGAACACGGAAAACAAAAAATGTGTGCATTCAGTCCTGTTCCCGGAAAGAGCGTTTCCCGTAAATCAAGTCAGGAAACAATAAGACAAAATTGCCGTTTACAGGACTGAAAACACAGGATCCGGATGGAGCACTCACCGGGACACATTGGCAGAATTGACTATCCAGACCGGTTTCATATCCCGGAATCCGAGATTGCATCCGGGGATCCTCCTGCCGAATGCCGTATTGACAAGCCGATTGTCCTGAAGTTTCACTCCGTCCGCGGCGAACAGAAAGATCCCCGCAGCGGGACAGGTGTCAATCCGGTTGCCGGAAATCGTGATGTTCCGGTTCCCTTTGAATGAACCGGAATAGTCCTCCAGACGGGCAAAGACACTGATCGCGCCGTTGGCATAGGAATCCGGCTGAAGCATCATATTGCATCCGACATCCCGGATCCGGTTGCTGCGTATCTGAATATTCTCCACCCAGCCGGCCTCGCGCCAGTAGCCGTATTCCGCGCCGACCGTAATCGCGGCATGCTTGATACGCTCAAAACGGTTGTTCTCAATCAGACCGTTGGATGCCATGATACGCAAACTCCGTCCCCGGTGATCGTGAAAATAGGAATCACGGATCACATAATCATTAGCGCCGATCGCGGGAATATCAAAGAAAAGCCCCTGTTTCAAAGGAGTTCCGCCCGGCTCAAGCACGACCTCGTAAGCAGTCCATTCATGAAGCCCATGTCCACGGTCAAAATAAAACCGGCTGAGTGTTTTACGGTCATAGGAACGCGGAGAAGGACGGAAACTCCGGATCACAGCCTCTCCCGCCACCGAGTAATCCGACGGATCAAGCAGACGCAGTTTATCGCCGGGACGGATCACTCTGGCGAACTCTTCCAGACGATAAGGCCGGAGCGTGTCAAATGTTGTCCCGTTCAGGACTTTGACCACAGGCAGAGCAACAGAATGCAGATTCACAGAGTCATCCCCCA
>ERZ779851.3595-NODE-3595-length-10083-cov-4.630933_pt1 | contig 10083 bp, 9 predicted proteins | sample MGYA00511094_ERZ779851 | MGnify/ENA primary metagenome ERZ779851 (study PRJEB29588, sample SAMEA2155512) | human gut metagenome | biome: human gut; feature: human-associated habitat; material: faeces | place: Denmark | collected 2008/2010 ... | reverse complement strand
AACGGCTCGGTAACGTATTCCTACGACAGGGCGGGGCGCATAACAGCGCTTAACAACAGCGTGGGCACTGCCTCGCGCGGATATGCATATGAGTATGACAGAGCCGGCAATCAGACAAAGAAGACGGAGACCGGAAACGGAGAAGACAAGGTCACGGTGATACTTCAGAAAAAAGATCCCGGCCCGATCGAATTTAACATAAGCTATAAAAGAGGCAGTTTCTATATCGCCGTTCCGGAGGCGGACGTGTATTACGTCGTCTTTGAGGCAGAGGAGGACAGCGAGGTCGTAAGCTTCGCCAAGATGAAGGTCACGGTGGACGCACCCGGCGAAAGCCCGGTCGTTTATCCCAAGAGCCTTAAATTCACTGGCACTGTCACGGCGACGCTTTGCGACAGCGAAATGAACGGGATCTGCACGGTAAAATGCGAGGCATGACATAAAAAAAGCTTCTCCGAACTGCTTGGCCGGAGAAGCTTTTTTGTCTAAAATGACGGTTGAAAAATATTTTCATCGGTGCTATAATAAATAAAGCCATATAGCGAGGGAAAATAAAAATATTTTTGAGGTGATGAAAATGGACTTCAACAAACTTGCCGATTTCATCAAAAACATCGGGAAAAACTATTCCGTTCCCGGGTGCGACATAAGCGTTTATTATAACCACATCAACGTTTTCAGAATGCACAGCGGATTTTCGGACGAGGCGGGAAAGGTCAAGGTCTCGCGGAAGAACCTTTATTTTATGAATTCCGGCGCGAAGATAATGTGCTGTGCGGCACTGATGATGCTGGCGCAAAGCTATGCACTCTCGCTGGGCGACCCTGTTGCCCGGTTCGTTCCCGGCGTTCCGGCCGGGATCACGGTGCGCGAGTTTATTAAAAAATACAGCGCCGAAAACCGCACGGAGGACGAGGTTTTCGGGTTCGATACCGTGAAAAAGCTCATTGCCTCCGCGAGCGGAAAGAGCTTCGACGAATTTTTGGAGAGCGCGATAACACGCCCGTTAAAAATGAAGTCGACGACATTTAACTTAAATTCCGCGAACGAAAAGCTGATCGCCGCGCAGTATAATTATATGGGCGAGGGCAAGACCCCGATAGAGTGCGCGACGGACGTGCGCGCTCTTCACGATAAGCACACGGGCTGTCTCATCACGAGCGTGGACGATTATGCGCTCTTCACCGAAACGCTGACGGGCGGCGGCCTTTCCAAGACCGGGAAGAGACTCCTCTCGCGCGAGAGCACGGAAAAGCTCATAGGCGACCTTGTTTATAACGAGACGGAGAAGGACGGGGCGTTCGTCTCCGTCGGCAACAACGGAAGCCTTGTTCTGATCGATATGAAAAAGAAGATCTCAATCGTTTATGCGCAGCATATGAGAAATATGGACGCGTCGGTTCTTTCGATGTATCCCGAGCTTCGCAAAACGGTTTATGAATGCATCGGAGCGGACACATGGTCGCTCGGGTATAACATTTTCCCGTAATACGTTAGGAGAGCAAAAGAAAAATGGGATATTTATTTTTGTCATTGGCACTTTTGGCCGGTTCGACCAAGGGGTACTGCGGAAAGAAGACGAGCGGCTTCGTCAGAGAATATAAGGACGCGATGTTCACAAACTTCGTCCGTATGGTGCTCTGCATTTTAATAAGCTTTCTGCTTTTGGCACTAAGCGGCCGCCTCTCGCTTTTGGCGGTTGATCTGAACGTCGTACTGATCACGCTTTTGTCCGGCGTGACGACGTCGGTCTTCGTTGTGGCGTGGCTGCTCGCCGTCCGCCGCGGAGCATATATGATGCTCGACGTGTTTTTGATGCTCGGCGTTATCGTGCCGCTTTTATTATCGGAGTTCCTGTTTGACGAAAAAATCCGCTTAAACCAGTGGGCAGGTCTTTTGGTGCTCCTTGTCGCGGTCGTTATCATGTGCTCATACAATAACCAGATAAAAGAGAAAATGAGCTTAAAGTCGCTCGGTCTTTTGGTGCTCTGCGGCATCGCGAACGGACTGACCGATTTTTCACAGAAGCTCTATGTAAAGACTGTGGCGGACTCTTCGGCGGCAGTGTTTAATTTCTATACATACATTTTTTCCGCGCTCGTGCTTTTAGTCTTTTATCTCGGCGCGAAGGTGACGGATAAGACGGGCTCCTCCTCGGAGACGGACGTGCTTCGCCGCGTCGGCGGATATGTCGCCGTGATGAGCGTGTGCCTTTTCTTAAACTCGTATTTTAAGACGATGGCGGCCGGCATTTTGCCCTCAGCGATTTTATATCCCTTGAGCCAGGGCGTAAGCCTGATTTTGTCCTCGTTTATGTCGATGCTGTTTTTCAAGGAAAAACTCACCGCAAAATGCATAACCGGTATCGCACTCTCCTTTGCAGGGCTCCTGATAATCAATCTTTTGTGAAAAATAAAACCGCAATCGGTCGATTCATAAATCAACCCTACGATCCCTCAGAGGGAGCAGAAAGCCTGAAATTTTCGACAGTCTAAATAAATAAAACCGCCGTCAGGCGGGTTTATTTATTTGCTCCTGTTATAGGCCGAGATCAATGCTTCCATTGACGCGGTGTTGATGTTGGTGCTGATTCCGGCGCCGTAGAATAAAGCGCCGTCGACCCTTAAGGTGATGAATGCCATAGCGCGCGAGCTTGACTTTTCTTCCAAGGCGTGCTCGGAATATGAAACAATCTCAAGATCGGCCTTTAAGTTTTTGCGAAGAAGGTTGTTAAGTGCGTCCAGAGGTCCGTTACCGGAGGCGGTAAATTCGCCCTCGAGCTCTCCGCCGAATGAGGCTGTTATGCTCGTCTCCCCGTCCGACGAGGAGACCTTATAGTCAAGCAGAGCGAGGTGATCCTGACGCGAGACATAGTTTTCGGCGAACGATAAATAGATCGCCTCGTGCGAGAGCTCGGACGCCTTTTTGTCCGACATATTCTTTATTAAAAGCGCGAACTCCGTTATCATATCCTTAGGCGCATAGATGCCGTACTTGCTCTCCAAAACATAGCGAATACCGCCCGCGCCCGACTGGCTGTTGATCCTGATGGGCTCATAGTCCCTGCCGATGTCCTCCGGATCAATGGGAAGATAGGGGTTCTGCCAGACTTTTAGGTTCTTTGCCTTTGAATATTCAAGGCTCTTTTTAATAGCGTCCTGATGAGAGCCGGAAAACGCGGTGTAGACAAGCTCGCCGGCATAGGGGTGGCGCGGCGGAACGGGCATTTTCGTGCTGTCCTCATAGGTCTTTATAAGGTGCGCCATATCAGAAAGCTCTAATTTCGGGTCGATGCCCTGTGAAAAGAGGTTTAATGCGAGCACCATAATGTCCGCGTTGCCGGTGCGCTCCCCGTTTCCGAAAAGCGTGCCCTCGACCCTCTGCGCGCCGGCTAAGATGCCGAGCTCGGACGAGGCGACGGCACAGCCGCGGTCATTGTGCGTGTGAATGCTTAAGATGACATTTTCGCGGTTATGCATATTTTCTGAAATGTATTCGACCATATCGGCATAGATGTTCGGCGTCGAAAGCTGAACGGTCTCGGGAAGATTGATGATGAGCTTGTGATCCTTTGCCGGTGAGAAAACGTCGATTACGGCGTTCACCGTGCGAAGCGCGATTTCGGGCTCGGTCGCCGAAAAGCTCTCCGGCGAATACTCGAACGTGAGGTTTTCGACATGCACAGTTTTCGCCATTTCAAGGCACATCGTTGCGCCCTTTTCGGCGAGGGCGACGGTTTCCTCCGGCGTGAAGTTAAAAACTGCCTTTCGCTGAACGCGCGAGGTGGAGTTATATATGTGCACGATGGCGTTTTTCGCGCCGTCGATGGCTTCAAACGTCTTTTTTAATATATGCGGACGGATCTGGCTCAAAACCTGGATCGTGACATCGTCCGGAATGAGGTTTTCCTCAATTAATGTGCGGATGAACGAAAACTCCGTGTCCGACGCGGCCGGAAAGCCGACCTCGATCTCTTTGAATCCGAGCTTTACAAGATATGAAAAAAAGTATAGCTTTTCCTCCGCCGTCATAGGCGCTACGAGCGCCTGATTTCCGTCGCGAAGGTCCACACTGCACCAGATGGGAGCGTGCGTGATCTCTTTTTTCGGCCAGTTTCTTTCAAAGGGCGGAACGGGAAAATATCCGCGCCCGTAATGTGAGTAATTCATATGCATTCTCCTTTATATTTAGGATATACCAAGAGAAGTTTTTTGTCAAGAAATATGTTGCATAGGAGAGCAAGGTGTGATACAATGTTTGAGAAAGGGAGGAACAGATATGAACGCATTTATTTATACGACGGAGCAGGGCTCCGAATTTGTAAAAAGAAGACTTTTTGATAACGGCAACGTTTTGCCGGGAGCGGCCACGCTCACGCTCGGCGACGAGGTGAACGGCGACTTTCGCGGTTTCGGAGTCGCCCTCACGGGAAGCTCGTGCTATATGCTTTCCAAGATGGACGGTGAAGAAAGAGAAAAGCTGTTAAGAAGCATCTACGGCAAAGAGGGGTTAAACCTTTCTGTCGCAAGGCTTTCGATCGGATCGAGCGACTACTCGCCCGACGTTTATTCCTATTGCGATGAAGAGGATGAGTCGCTTTCCGCGTTCTCGATAGAAAGGGACTTTGAATACATCATTCCGATGATAAAAGAGGTCATAAAGATAAACCCGGGCATCCGGTTTTTCGCGTCGCCCTGGAGCCCGCCCGGCTGGATGAAGACAGGAAAGAATATGTGCGGCGGCTATATGAGAAGACAGTTCGTTCCCGTTTATGCGCGCTACATAGTAAAATTCTTAAAGGCATATGAAAAAGAGGGCATTTTTATTTCCGCGGTGACGGTGCAAAACGAGCCGGAGACCCAGCAAAACGGCGTTATGCCGGCCTGCATCTGGCACCCGGATATTGAGGCGGAGTTTGTTAAAGAGTTAAAGGCCGAGCTTTTAAAAGAAAATATGAAAACCGAGATCTGGCTTTACGACCACAATTTTTCCGGCTGGCAGAGAGTTATGTATCAGCTTGAAGAGTTCCCGTTTTTAGCGGACGCGGCAAGCGCCGTTGCCTTCCATTATTATGAGGGCACGCCCAAGATGGCGGAAAAGATAAAGGAAAAATATCCCGGCCTTTCGTGGAATTTCACCGAAGGAGGGCCGAGGCTTTACGATAACTATGATTCGGACTGGTGCAAGTGGGCGGTGACTGTGGCAAGAGCACTTTCATCGGGAGCGGATTCCTTCACCGGCTGGAACCTGCTGTTAGACGAGCGCGGCGGTCCGTTATCAGGCCTTTTCGGCTGCGGCGGCCTTGTGACGCTTGACTCACGGACGGGCGAGATCACAAAGAGCGGTCAGTATAAGGCGTTTTGCCACCTTTCAAAATTCATCCGCCCCGGCGCAAGGATCTATAAGCTTTCGTCCGATACGTTCGGAACGTCGACCTTTGCGTATCCGGCGAGGGAGATCCCGGTCGAAGGCGTCGCCGCGGTGAATGCCGACTCGTCGCACGTTTTGGTGCTTGCAAACCCGGCGAAGGAGAAAAAGGCCGTGGAGTATTCCTATAACGGAAAGCACTATTTTGCAATCCTCTGGCCGAACAGTGTTGCGACTGTTGTTTTTGAATAATTAAAGGGCGGCGCACAAAAATGCGCCGCCTTTTTAAAATAATGCTTGATAAATTGAATATTTTGTTGTATAATAATATGGTCGTACAAGTCGGGGAGGCAGCGGCGCCCTGTAGCCCACAATCCGCTATAGTGGGGACTATCTTTTCCGGAAGGGTTTTCACAGTGTATGGCAGGCTGATTCTTATGGCTGTGACGGCCGGGTCCCGCGCAATGGCATGCCGTGAACCTTGTCAGGTGGGGAACCAAGCAGCAATAAGCGGTTCTTTGCTATGTGCCGCGGGGAAGCCTGACCTGAGCTATTCAAGTTTTTGTACCGCATATGCTTGAAAATTCGACCGGAAAAGGTGCGGCTTTTTTAAGGGGGATTGGTTATGAGCGAGCATATCGCCTTATACCGCAAGTGGCGGCCCTTAACGTTTTCCGATGTTGTGGGTCAGGAGCATGTCACAAGAACGCTCGAAAACGAAATTATGTCGGGCAATACGGGGCATGCTTTTTTGTTCTGCGGCGGAAGAGGAACGGGTAAGACCACCACGGCGAGAATCTTATCGCGCGCTCTTAACTGCACATCGCCGGTGAACGGAAACCCCTGTAACGAATGCGAAAGCTGTAAGGGAATCTTGTCCGGCGAGATAATGGATATAACCGAGATCGACGCGGCGAGCAACAACGGCGTCGAGAATATAAGGGACTTAAGGTCGGACGCGCGCTTTGCCGCAGCAAGCTCAAAGTACAAGGTCTATATCATAGACGAGGTACATATGTTAAGCCAGGGCGCATTTAACGCGCTCTTAAAGCTTTTGGAGGAACCGCCCTCCGGCATCGTCTTCATTCTGGCGACGACCGAAACGCACAAGGTTCCGCTCACCATCATTTCGCGCTGTCAGCGCTTTGATTTTAAGAGAATAACCGCCCGCGACATTGCGTCGAGAATTTTATATGTATCGGGCGAGGAAAACATAAAAATAACCGAGGGAGCGGCAAATATGATAGCCCGCGCGGCGGACGGCGCACTGCGTGACGCGCTGGGTCTGCTCGATCAGTGCCGTGCCGCGTCCGACGGGGAGATTGACGAAAAAACCGTTTCGGAGATACTGGGGCTCACCGAAAAAACGTTTTTGTACCGCGTTGTCCGCCGTATCGCGGAGGGGGACGCGGGCGAGGTTTTGTCCCTGACGGACGAATTTATTTCCTCCGGCAAGAGCCCGGCGAGATTTATCGAGTCGTTTATTGATTATTTTTCGTCGCTTCTCCGCTACAGGGTGTCAAAGACCGCGTTTTCGGACTATTCGGATTCCGAGAAAGAAGAAATTATGTTAGCGTCGGACGTGATGACGACCGAGCGGATGATATATGCGCTTGATACGCTCACAAAAACGGCACAGAGCCTTAAGTTTATGCCGTCCGGCAGGGTGCTTTTGGACACAGCGATGATAAAGCTCTGCCTTCCGGAATATGCCGAGGGCGAGGGAGCGCTCGCTCTGAGAGTTGCCGAGCTTGAAAAAAAGCTTGAGTCGGGCATAGTTTCGCCTAAAGCGGCGCCCGAAGAGAAAAAGGCCGCGCCCGCGCCGAAAGAGAAAAAGAAAGTTCCGCTGACAGGCGAATTTAAGGAGATCGAGGACAAGTGGAAGGAGATCTGCTCGTCGACAGATAATTTAAGGCTTTTGATCGCGCTTGAAAAGTGCAATATAAGAGAGGACTCCGGCGAGCTCGTTTTGACGTTTGACGATACGGACAGCATAATGCTCGACATTTTGAACGACGATAAGACCATGGAGACGCTTTCTGAGCTTATCGAGGAGCACACGGGTGTCCGACCGGAGATAAAGCTCCGCTTAGAGAGCTATTACGAGGATGAAAAAGAGGAGGACGAGTCCGACCCGTTAAACTCGGTCGATCTTTCGGAAGACGAGGAAGAGGAGGACGATTCCTTTGCTTTTGAAGAAAACGAGGAGGACGGCAAATGAAGATTATAAATAAATCCGTTCCCGTGAGGCGCATTTCGCCGGCGGACGGGGAATATTTTTTCGGATATTACGACCTTCCGGCGATGAGGGGAGCGCTTCACCTTGCGCACAAAGCCCCCTTTGCGGACAGGTTCTATTACAAAAATCACCCGGAGGACGACGGAATATTTTTGACTGACATAAAGACCGGCAAAAGCAAAATGATAATTTCTCTTGACGAGCTCTGGAATTTTGCCGGCAGTCATTTTAACGGTAACGACCAAAAGATTACGATAAACCACATAACGTTCAATACCGACGGGTCGCGCTTTTTGTGTCTGGTGAGAAATTTCGTGAAACCGGGAGAACAGCTCATCACCGCGACCGTCACTGCAAATGCGGACGGGAGCGATATGTTCCTTCTTTCGGACTTTGCGATCCAGTCACACTATAACTGGCGCGACAGGGAAAACGTGATATTCTACGCGTCGGGGAAGGAGCTCTCGTGCTCGAGAGGCTGGGCGAATAACTATATTCTTCGCGACAAGTCGCATTCGGGCGAGCCGGTGGCGGATTATTTCTTTGTCGGCGACAACCACATGAGCTATTCGCCCGACAGAACCCTTCTTCTGGCGGACACATATCCCGACGGGAACAGGATGCAGGCACTGAGGATATATGACTTTGCAAAGGATATGCTCATTAACATAGGGAAGTTTTACTCTCTCCCGAGAAGCGTGATCGACATTCGGTGCGACCTTCACCCGAGGTGGGACAACGAGGGGAAGAGAATAAGCTTTGATTCAACGCATGAGGGCATTCGCGGAATCTATATGACGGATATTGATAAGGAAAAACTTTTTAAGGAATAAGAAAGGATGATATAAATGGGTAAAGGTGGATTTCCCGGCGGAAGATTTCCCGGCGGCGGAAATATGAATCAGATGATAAAGCAGGCGCAGAAGATGCAGGAGCAGATGCAGAAGGCACAGGACGAGATCGAGGTTGCCGAGTTTGAGGCGACTGTCGGCGGCGGAGCGGTAACGGCGAAGGTTTCCGGCAAGAAGACCTTGCTGGATCTTAAGATTTCGCCCGAGGCGGTTGATCCGGACGATGTGGAGATGCTCCAGGATCTTGTTATCTCCGCGGTCAACGAGGCGATCAAGAAGGCGGACGAGGCGGCTGTCAGCAGTATGACGCGTCTCACCGGCGGAATCAACATTCCGGGTCTGTTTTAATTATGTACGCGGCACCGTTAAAAAGCCTGATCGAGCATTTTGAGCATCTGCCCGGAATCGGGCATAAAACCGCGGTTCGGCTTGCGTTTTTCGTGTTGTCGGAACCTGAAGATGTGGCAAAGGACTTTGCCGACGCGATCGTAAAAGCGAAAGAGAGCATCCATTGCTGTAAGGTCTGCCAGGATCTGACGGATTCCGAGATTTGCAGGATATGCTCAAATCCCAAGCGCGACAGGAGCACCATCTGCGTAGTGGAGGACCCGAAGGACGTGCTTGCGATGGAGAAGACAGGCGAGTATCAGGGGCTTTACCATGTGCTCCACGGCGTCATCTCTCCGATGAACGGCATCGGGCCGGACGATATTAAGTCGCGCGAGCTTTTGGAGCGTCTGTCCTCGGACGAGGTCAAAGAGGTCATAATGGCGACCAACCTCACGGTCGAGGGCGAGGCGACGGCGTCGTATCTTGCGAGGCTCATAAAGCCGTTCGGCATCAAGGTCACAAGGATCGCGCGAGGCGTGCCTGTCGGCGGCGACCTTGAATATGTAGACGAAGTAACGCTTTCCATGGCGCTTGAAGGACGAAGGGAAATATAATAAAAAGCCTTCCGGAAAACCGGAAGGCTTTTTGTTATACGTTAAGCTCGGCGGTAAGACCGACCTCGTCTTTGTATTTTGTGAGCACGGGCTTCACATATTCTTCGATGAAATCCGTCACCTGCATCGGCGCACAGCCGATAAAGTTTTCGGCCTTTAACATCGAGTCAAGCTTCTCGGGAGCGATCGTGAACGCCGGGTCGGCCTTGATACGGTCGATAAGATCGTTCGAAAGCCCTTCCTCTTTCACGCGCTTTGCCGCCTCCATCGAGTGAACTCTGATGCGCTCGTGAAGCTCCTGGCGGTCGCCGCCGGCCTTCACGCACTCCATCATGATGTTTTCTGTCGCCATGAATGGAAGCTCCGCCTCCAAATGCTTAGCGATGACCTTGGGATAGACAACCAGCCCGTCGGCAACGTTTAACATAATGTCAAGAATGCCGTCGCAGGCTAAGAATGCCTCGGGAACCGAAAGGCGCTTGTTTGCCGAATCGTCAAGCGTGCGTTCGAACCACTGCGTGCCGGCGGTGAATGCCGGGTTCGCCTCGAGGCTTATAACGAAACGCGAGAGCGCGCAGATACGCTCGCTTCTCATCGGGTTGCGCTTATATGCCATCGCCGATGAGCCGATCTGATGCTTCTCGAACGGCTCTTCTATCTCTTTCATGTGCTGGAGCAGGCG
>ERZ779851.3590-NODE-3590-length-10098-cov-3.610575_pt1 | contig 10098 bp, 9 predicted proteins | sample MGYA00511094_ERZ779851 | MGnify/ENA primary metagenome ERZ779851 (study PRJEB29588, sample SAMEA2155512) | human gut metagenome | biome: human gut; feature: human-associated habitat; material: faeces | place: Denmark | collected 2008/2010 ... | reverse complement strand
TTTTCATATAGGTTACTGGCTGTATAACCACTTCACTTTATTGTCGTATATATAGGATACGGCTTAAAGTGAAGCGGTTTGATGTGTCCCTGCAACCACTTCGCTTTATCCTAATATATAGACCCGGAGAATAAAGTGAAGTGATTGCAGGAAGCGTGTCAATAGTGGAAATCCGGTTCGTACCTGTACTTCCTGCCGTTCTCCTGCACTATCATCCGCTTGTTCTTCAACACTGTGATGAGTTTGACCAGCTTGTTGTCGCTTAACAGAACACCCACCAAGGCATACGACTCTTTCAATGCTTTGCTCAGTTCCTTATATCCGTATTCGTCCTGTAACGAAAATGCTGCTTCCAGTGCTATCCGGTGTTGTTGCTCGGAAATGTCCTTGCAGGCATCGAACCTTTCGCCTTGGGGTCTGCCGGGTGTTTTGGCTTCTGTCTGGTAATCCTCTATCAGTTCAGGCAGTGCCTTGTCATTGACGCGGAAGGCAAACGGCTCGAAGTCCATTGCACGGATGTGCATGGCGGAAACCTTGCTGATGTCCCCGTTGCTTTTGTCCTTTTCAACGAGCAGCACGGTTTCAGCCTTGTTGTTCAGTTCCGTGCCGATATGTCCCCTCGCGTTCTCATCGCCCTTGTTCTGGTGGAGTATCGTGTGGATATGTATCTGCCTGTCGTCCGTCCACTGCATCAGTTTCGATATGATGCGTGTCGATTCGCTGGGGCTGTTGATGTCATACACCATGTCACGGATACCGTCTATCACCACCAGACCAAGGTTCGGCGTATGGTAGATTGCCTGTTCGACAATCCTTATGCGCTGCTCCGGCGTATATTTCCGCAGGGCAAGGAACTCAAGGTTCTCGTTGTCCCTGTCATCGGGCAGCCCTGCCATGCGCATGATGCGTTCCATTACATTCAGGCAGTGGTGGGGGCTTTGCTCCGTATCCACGTAAAGCACTTTCCGCTTGGCTTCGGGAAGTTCAGCCGCATACCTGAGCACCGTGCCGTTCTTCAATGCCGCAGCCACGATAGCCGACACATTGAATGTTTTCTTGCTTTTGGCTTTGCCGATGGATGCGCTGAAATTTCCCAACGTACCGATTACGGAACCTTTCACGCTGAGGATTTCGGGCGCTTTCTCGTATTTTCCCGACAGGCTCAACCGTGAGGCTTGCCAGAGGATTACCGCCTGTTCGTCCGATATTTCCCGGATGTCTTTCGTATAGTCCATAGCGATTCCTCCCGTTACTTGCGTCCGCCTGTTTTCTTCCCTGCCAGTTCAAGGGCAAGTTCCGCGTCCACGATAATCTTGCGCCCTATCTGGGTGATGGCCTTGTCTATCTTTCCGCTTTTCTTTATGCGGTTGGCAGTAGGCAGGCTGCATCCGAACAGTCTGGCTATACCTGCCAGTCCATACACATAATGCCTGGTGGCATTCCTGTCGCTGTCAGAAGTGACGGGAGGTCTTTCCTCTGATTTCTTCTCGTTGATGATGGCAAGGAATTCCTCGCCAGTCATTTGCCACAGGGGTTTGTTCTTGAGTTCATTGATATCCATAGATCGTATATTTTATGTCCCATATATCAGGGTGATTTGTAGGTAAGTCCTACGATGCAAAATTAGCATCAATGATAAGTGGAGTGTAGGTGGAAAATGACGGAATATGAAATTCATAAACTGTTGATTCGCTGTCAATAATCTATGAATGACAAATTTTTATTGGGTGGAATGGGTGGATGCCATGTGGATAAAAACGAGTGGATAACCATTTATGACTAAAATAACCCCCAAAACAAATCGAGACCGCACGGTTTTGTGCAGCCTCGATCATGTAAAATTTTCTGCCTAATCTCAATCGAAGAGACTCATGGCATTTGCCCTTACGCTGTCGGCGATGTCAATATAGGGTTTCATTGCCTTGTAGTCGCTGTGGCCGGGCCACTTCATCACCACATTAGGCGCGATACCAAGCGACAGAGCTTTGCATATAAAAGTTTTTCGCCCAGTGTGGGTGCAAAGCAACTCATACTTTGGATATACATTGTCTATACGCTCGTTGCCACGATATTGAGTTATCCTGATGGGCGTGTCAATCCCGACCAGCTTGCCAAGCTCCTTGATGTAAATGTTCATCTTTTGGTTGCTGATTACCGGCAGAGCCTTGTTATCCTTGAACGGGATGTCAGCGTACTTCTCCAAAATGGCACGACTGTGTTTGTTCAATTCGATTGTCAAACTGTCCGCAGTTTTAACGGTGGTCACTTCTATATGGTCATCCTTGATGTCACTTCGACGTAGATTCTCTACATCTGAATAACGAAGTCCCGTATAACAGCAGAAAATCAGGACATCACGAACTTTTTCTAAAAATTTCTTCGATTCCGGTATCTCAAAATCAATGATTCTCCTAACTTCTTCGTCTGTCAAGAATATAACTTTCGCCTGTGTGGTCTTCAGCTTTGGCTTGAATGTATTGTAATCCATAATGGCGTGATAGCCTTTAGCTGCCGCCCATTTCAGGAACCATTTGAGATAACCCATCTGTTTGCCTATGGTGCTGTTTAGCATATCGCAATCTTTCCTGAAAAATTCAACGAGATCATTTAACCCTTTCTCTGTAAAGAAATCAAATGAAGGATTTTTTGCAAACTTCTTAAATGCTATAAGGTGATTCTTGAAAGCTGCGAATTTTTCGTAGGTGGAGTGTGTCCAGTCGTTCTTTCGCCCACATTCTTTCACGAATTCAGCATAAACATCCCAAAAAGTTTTTTCAGGAAGTTTTTCTTGAGGAGGCTCCTCACTAACCGTTGACACCACCTCGGCGACCTGCTGTTTGAAGACCGTCTTAATGTCATCCATCGTGGGCTTCTGCTCGGTATATTCAAATTCACGGAAAATATCTTGAAGCAGATTTTCAAGACGATTAAGTTCCGTGTTAATCTGAATAGCCGTCTCTTTCCGTTTGTTGGTACAACCGTTTTTGACACGTTGCTTCTTCGCATCCCATTTTGATGCATCTATTCTGTATCCGGTAGAATAATCGAAAGCTTTGCCTCCGTATGAAAGGCGCATACGGATAACGAGATTCTCGGTGACAGGCACCCCGTCTTTCTTGCGAGAATCCAGCCAAAAATTGATATTTCGTTTAAGTATCATATCGTATCAGCTTGTGAAACTACGCACGAAATTACGCACGATCTTTGAGATATGCAAGTATTTTCAAAGAAATTTTATTTTAGCACGGATTTGTATAATGCTATGTTATAGATAGTTTTAGACACTTTATCATTACGATTGATTATACAGGTTTTAATCTCGTCCTCTCCGCCAAGACAAACCTGACGTTACCCTGTAAGCAACTTCCTTACAGGGTAATTTTGTTAATTCTCCTACAAAAATGAAAAATCGGATCACTCTCCTCATACTTTGCTTCACCGCCATAGCCGCAATGGCTCAGACGGCTGATATAGAAGTCAGATATGAATACACGAGGCCTTCTCTCTCCGGCGGCTCTTACAAGGACAAGATGACATTGCTCGCAAATTCTGCCGGATCAAAATATTTCAACGACATCAGCCTCTGGACCGATTCACTCGAGTCAACACCGGAAGGCAAAGCCAAACTGGACGAAATCATCAGAGCGAACTGTCTTGTCCAGTCCCCCGAAGGATATGAATACTGGGATCTTACGAAAGGTCCGGTCAAAAACATCTATACCTATGTTTTCAACAATAATTCCGACAATACGCTGACAATCTATGATCAATGGGGCGACGAGCTGAGATTCTACACAGAACCTTCCGATGAAATGCAGTGGACGCTCCTCCCCGATTCGACAAATCTCATTCTCGGATATGACTGTAATCTGGCTGAATCCGACTATCATGGCCGTCACTGGAAAGCATGGTTTGCTCCCGAAATTCCGTTGTGCTTCGGACCTTGGAAACTCCACGGTCTTCCCGGTTTGATTCTTAAAGCTGAGGCAGATGGCGGTTTCTCATTCAACGCGACAGGCCTCCAGCATAGCGACAGGATAATGTCGCCAATGTATTCCGCTGAAGAATATAAAAAGACAGACCGACGCAAAGCTCAGGCCGACAATGAATATTTCATCAACAATCAGGAAGCGATCCTGAAAGCGCAAAACGGAGGAATGGCCAAAATCACATATTCCGACGAAGATGGCAATGAAATCGCCGCGCCGGTATATGATGCCGCGAAACACAGCCTCGAACCCGACTACAAAGCCAAATGATCTTGCGATTTCCGAGCCCACAATCTCTTAGAGACAACCGCTTTGAACACAAATAAATCTTCGCAGTTCAACTCATAATTACTCCTACACACCTCAGCCCTCTCCGAAAAAATAACGCGTCCCTATCTTTTTTCAACATTTATTGATACAAAAGATATATATTTGACTTATATTTGCATTGAATACTTAATAGGCTGAATAATATAAACTGAACACTTGCATAAAACCGACACATTTATTTTCTGCCAAAAAGGCATTAACCGATGAAAAAATCATTCGCACGGAAATTTCGCAAATAAATTATTAGGAAGATTCCTGCTTTAGAAAAACTGACATGAAAAGATTTATTTATATAACGCTTTTGTTTCTGTTCTTTTCTTCTGTTTCAGCAGAAGAAAAAGACATGGCAATTCTGAAGGCCCAATATACTGCGTGGAAGAATTATCATGGCGAGAATCATGAGAATCCACGGAGGAATGAAAACAAATACATTCTGCAAATAGGAGAGGGCTCATCATATTATTACGATCCCCAGTCCTATTACGTTGATTCTATTGAAAACGATCCCACGGGACGTGCAATCTTGGAGCAAGCGACTCGAGATGCTTTCATGCAAACCATTGAAAACGGCAAGAATCCTTTCGAGATACTGAAAGCTAAAGGGTTATTGTCGGGAAGCAGTTATAAATGCAGAAAAAATTTCGCGTCACAACTAATAACGGTCTGGGATAGAAGTGGCGATTTGTATCAGTATGATGTGGATATGAATGATCTGTCATGGGAATTGCTCGATTCTACAACGACAATTCTTGACTATGAATGCAATCTTGCAACGGCTGACTATCATGGGAGGAAATGGAAAGCATGGTTTACTACAGATATCCCCGTTAATGATGGGCCTTGGCAATTATGCGGACTTCCCGGTCTTATAATGAAAGCTGAAACTGATGACGGAGATTATGGATTTGAAATCATAGGAATCCAAAAATGTCATGAACCATTCAAACCTACTCTTGTGAACCCTGACAAGGTCTTCAAGACCAAACGGATAACATTTCTGAAGATGAGTGATTATACCCGACGCAACAGAAGTGCGTGGATATCCGCAATGACAAATGGAGCCGTAAATGTCAAAGCCGATTACAAAGGGAATTTCGATTTTATTGAAACGGATTACAGATAATGAGAAGGACATTCGCAACAATTATTATATGCCTTTTGACGGCTACGGCAATGGGACAGACTGCCGAAATCGAGGTCAGCTACACTGCTCTATCTCCAAATTTCAAAAATGGAGAAGTTGATGTGAGTAACCAATATGTATTGCTTGCCAATGCAAAAGAATCGAAGTTCTTTTCGCCAATCACCGATTATATTGATTCGTTGAACTCGACGCCTGAAGGAGCTGCCAAATGGCGTGAAATGACAAGATCTGCTGCAATGAAAGGCGACTTTGACAACATGCCGAGAAAAGACGGCAGCTATTACATTGTGAAATCCGCAGAATCCAACACTCTCAGATATTATGACTCGGCCGGGCTGGATGAATATTATTACGAAGAAACACCTGAAGACTGGTCTTGGGAAATCTCTGACTCTGTCAAAACCATCATGGGCTATGAATGTGTAAAGGCCTACATGGATTTTCATGGCAGAAAATGGAGTGTTTGGTTTTCAACAGACATTCCCGTTTCCAATGGACCGTGGAAATTCGGCGGCCTTCCTGGCCTGATTCTGGAAGCGTCGAGTGATGACGGGAAATACAGTTTCTTCGCCAACGGCATTCAGCAGACAGCCAAACCTATTGGCCCCGTTTATCTTGCCGAAAAATATGAGAAGACAGACCGCAAGAACTTCTTGAAAGCCAAGCGGGCATTTCTCGACAATCCTTTAGGAAGCATCAATGCCCAATTTGGAGGTGATATAAAGATTTCAGAAAATTCAGGCGATCAGATATTCGCGTCCTCCGATGTCGTTGACCTGATAGAAACGGACTACAGGTAGCCGGCTGAAGATTCAGGCCCTTCTAAACAATCACATAGCGACAAAACAGTTTTGACACATCCTCATTCCAGCCCTCGGCAATGATTGCCGGGGGCTGCTGATAAAATATGGAGCCCCATTGAGACTTCCGGATTGTATCATCGATTCTTGTCCGTTCCTTATATTCGTAGAATAATCTGCTCACCAAGAGCGTCTAATCCGGATATTTTTTATATCTTTGCGCTATCCGATGGAAGAGAAATGCCGTTGGAAAAGAAAAGTGTCAAGCTTTCTTTCTCAGCAAGACGAATCGCCAATTCAATAACAGACTGAGATAGAGTAAGATTAGACGCTCTTTCTGTTTTGTAGTATCTGCTGATGCGGCCATTGCCGTCGTATCTTAGCATACTCAATTCAGAGGGGCAGTTTATTCTACCCTCATATATCATTCAGTCTGTAGGCTTTGGCGAGCCTGTCTTGCTATGATAGAGGTGCGATAAATTCCCCTCTTTTCTTTTATCCATAGCAAACGCCGAATTAGGGAGTCAGGAGGCACGAAATAATAAGTCTCATGTCTTCTACGGATGAAGTAGCATTATTCTTACGAAAAAGCATCATACGCTGTTGGGGTGGAGATCTTAACAGCTACGATTGTGTGGGTCTGTCAGACACGCATGGTATTTTGGGTGCATTGGGTAAAAAATTCGATATTGATGACAATATAATTAGTACTAACGATCCTATTATCAGAGAGCGTTTTGGAATATCTGCACTTGAAGACATATTTTTTCTTCGAGATACTTCCTCTTGGTGTACTATAGAGTCAGGAACAGCAATAACTCAAGAGGGAATATATCTTCTTGATAAAGAAGGTTCCGGTGTTATAAATTGGAATATTATTCAAAGAGTGGAACATAAAGGTAAAAATTTCATTTTCTTTAAATATCCGAATGAGGAAGGTACTCAATATTATCAAACAATAAACCAGTCAAATTTCATAAAGACTGGGAATCCCTCTGCTGCTCTTATCAATAATCTCCTTAAGCTTTTCAATAAGGCAGCCGAACTTGCGGCTCCAGTTGAAGAGGAAGATCCTAGTGATGCAGTAATCAATAATATCGAGGCAAATGAGGATAATCCTCAAGAGATTATCAGTATTTCCATTGACGCTTTAGATGAGTATCCTTCAATTTCAGATTATCTTAAGTTTGAGATTGGAAGAAACTATTATCGGTTAGGTGATTATCAAAAAGCAAAACGATACCTTCTTGAAGCGGATAATGGAAATATTTCAGATTACTATCAAACATGGATAAATTCTTTGTTGGGTGATATTTTGGAAGAATCAGACTTTAAACATTCAAGACAGAGAAGACTTAATGCTTCAAAAGGCTCACAGCAACTTGAATTCAATGACGAGGATCTTCCTGCTACGCAAGTCGCTTTGAAAGACCTTTTCGAAGCAGATGCAAAATACTTTTCTTCGCTAAACAGCCATCAGTATGCAGAACATAAGTTAATATATCCGGTCAACGACATATCACGACTTTCGACTCTCGTTCAAAACCAGATGATGGTTGTTTCATTGCAAACATTAAGAGATGCTAATCTTGATTTCCCAATGGGACATCCAGTCGCGAAACAATTATACGTATGCCACCCATTCTGTCAAAATAAATTCATCCCATACGAAAACTACGAGTTAGAATTCTTGGAAGATAGAATCAGAGAGTTCTGTGCAATCGTCCAATGTCTTGGCGCATCTTCAATACATATCGAAGCCATCAATGAAGAATCGAAGGATGAGAAAAACTCTATTGATGGGTCTATTGGCTTAAAGGGTGGCAACCGTGCATACTCCGGCAATATTAATGTGCATGGTAAATCCTCTGATAATATTGTAGATCAACTTCGCAACTCAATGGAATTTGAGCAGCATTTTTCAACTCCTGTAATACCCCATGTACCTGAACACACGGTGTGGCTTGCAAAAGAACCTTCTTGGCAGAGACTTATTCAACAGCGTATGCAGGGCAACCTAAGCCGACACAGAGAAGTAATCAGCACTTCCAAGAGTAGATTGATTGAGGGAAATGCTTTGCTTGAATTAAACGGAGAGATTAAGTCAGTATATGCTGATATGGGACTTAACTTTTCGGTTGAATTGTCGAACAGGTTGCAAACAACGCAAAATGCTTCACTGTCGATAACTGTTGAGTTTTTCCCTCTGCATCAACCGAAAGAGAACGATGCTCAAACGAGAGTAGAGCAAGATCCAAAAGAAAATAAAACTTCGTTTTTCAAACGTCTATTCAAATAAATCATAATACATATCAATATGCCACTTTTTAGAGTAACAGTAAAAACATCGAAGAACACCAATGGTGTTCGTATCGAACGCGGAATGACAGTAGATGTTCCGTCCAACTCCATGAGCAACCCTGTAACAGTCAATGGAGGTCAAACAGTAGCAGACGCATTTATGAGAATCTACGGCATTGACATCAAAAAGGCGGGTGCCCTCAATATGGCCTATCTTGATGTAGAGCGAATCGGATAACTGAGATTAATAGGGATGGTCTATATCGTTGCCTATAAAAATTCAATTAAAATGAATAACATGATCTATTCATCCACTATTAATACCAAAGTTTGCTCCATCATCTTTTCATTGTTATTGATACTAAATTGCAGTTGCAATTCTGACAAGACTGGAAAACAGACTCAAAATGAAATTGAATCTGCGCCCGTGACTCTTTCTAATTGGGAGGATACGCTCGCATACTCTCTCGGGGTACGCTACTATCAGGAGAAATCCACTGGATATAGTCGCCTTTTAAAGGAATATTTAGAGGGGAATATAATAAGAATCTATGGTATTGATACCTTCAGTGAACATTTCCAAAATATCAGTCAAAAAGGCGTGACGGATGCTGAGAAAGGTAATTCTATACTTCCGCTTCCATTTGTAGGGACATTCCTCAATTTGGTCGATTGCGAAAATCGTATCCTTGAATATGAAAAGGAAATTCCGATTGAAAAGGAAGGAATCACAGCCTTTAGGATGTCTATCTTAATGAACAATACGTATAAACGTATTCAGTTCATCTTACGCGATCAACCGTCCTTCACATATTCATTTAAGAGAATAGAGAATTATAAGCATAAAAGAGACAGCATTCTTGCGCTGCCTCCAGAGATGTTCATATTACCATCTACCTCTAACTCTTCAATTACATCACAATCAGAAGTTGTCAAAAAGTCAATAGGGAGTTGGTCTCTAAAAGACTCTCATTACGATTCCCATATCATTAAAGAAGAATATGATGGTCAAAACAATGTTAGGTTCATATTATCAAAAGGCAAAATCGAGGTTGTATTTAGCGAAATAATTGAGGCAGAATACGAGATGAAGCTAATTGTAAATGGTAACGAGCACACCATAACAGGTAGCCGCAATGGGAAAATATTTACAATTACTTCAAGCAACGAAATCTCCACTATTCTTGCTGTACTTGATCGGGGGAATTTCACGTTCCAGTATATGTTCCTTGACCCAGGGGCTTCTCATTGGGGCTGGTCTGATTATCCAATCACCTCACAATTGAAACAGGCCTCAGAAGCATATTCGGCGATTAATTCTAAATAAGCAGATGAATAAATCAAGCAGCTCACTTAAATCGGGTGGGCTGTTTTGCTTTTGGGGAGTAAAAGAATTTACTGACTTCGTTTTCAATACTTCCAATCGTAATCGGTAGCTTTATCTTCAACGCCACTACGACCCGGGTAATATTATAAGCAACCTCGTGGGGATAGGAACTATAACCTGTTACAATGTTAGGGGGGAATGAATAAT
>ERZ779851.3584-NODE-3584-length-10121-cov-2.315021_pt1 | contig 10121 bp, 6 predicted proteins | sample MGYA00511094_ERZ779851 | MGnify/ENA primary metagenome ERZ779851 (study PRJEB29588, sample SAMEA2155512) | human gut metagenome | biome: human gut; feature: human-associated habitat; material: faeces | place: Denmark | collected 2008/2010 ... | reverse complement strand
AACAGCATACTTGCCGTAAACGGCAAGCTCGGAAACCGTGCTCCCTCCGGAACGGCAGATCACAAGATCCGCGGCGGAATACAGGATATTCATATCCTGACACGCTTCCAGAATCAGTTCCCGCGCAGGAGATCCGGCATAGAGCGGGCGTATTTTTTCCAGATTGCCCGGTCCGACAAGGCGAACCACCTGCAATTCCGTCACGCCATGCAGTTCCGACGGGATCTGAACGGTCGTATTGATCGTCCGGGCGCCAAGGCTTCCCCCGAACACCAGCAGGATCGGTTTTTCCGCAGAAAATCCGACATTCCAGCGGCGGTTGATCTCCGCAACAGCCTCCGCTTTCGGCAGGATGCCATTCACGATCTCCTGCCGCAGAGGCATACCAGTCTGAATCGTCGGGCACTTACAGCGGGAAACATCTCCGACCGGAAACGACAGAGCCAAAGCCTTCGCCCAGCGGCTGAGCATCCGGTTGGCACGTCCGATCTTTGCGTTGCCGTCGTGCAGAAACAGCGGAAAATGGTTGATGCGGGCACAAAGCGCGGGAGGGAAAGAGGCAAAACTGCCCATGCAGAGCAGTGCCTGACAGCGATAGTTCCGATAAGCGGCTTTCGTCTGCATGGCTCCCGTAAAAAGCCGTTTGAAGAAAATCGGCAGACGGAACGGATTCTTTGTCAGCGGAACCGCTTCGATCTTTACGGATTCGATTCCGTATTTTGCGGCTGTCTCCGCCTGTTTTTCCACATGTTTTCCACCGAGGATCAAAACCGGTGTTCCGCCGCGCGCCTTGAGTTCGCGGGCAATACTGAGACCGGGGTTGAAATGTCCGCCGGTTCCGCCGCAGCTGATAGCCAATCGGGTAAGTGTCATTCAAATCTCCGTTGTAGAATCGTCTTTGAAATAGCGGAAAACATTCCATTTCCGGATCTTCTCTAGAAGGAACTGCCGGACCGCATTCTGATAATCCGGCCACGCGGAATCAAACGCCACACTGAGAATCAGCCCGGCGGCGACCAGACAAGTCACAAGGCTGCTTCCGCCGTAACTGATAAACGGTGCGGGCATCCCTTTCGTAGGCAGAGCACCGCAAATCACTCCGATATTGATGCATGCCTGAATTCCGATGAACGTTGCACAGCCGGCGGCGACCAACATCCCCTGCCGCGTCCGCGCATACCGGGCGATCCGGAGCGAAAACAGCAGGAACAGCGCATAGGCGCCAAGCACCAGCAGAAGCGAGACAAGTCCGAGCTCCTCGCCGACGATCGACAGAATAAAGTCGGTATGCGCCTCCGGCAGATATTTCATTTTCATGCGGCTCTCCGTAAAACCAAGTCCGGTCCAGCCTCCGGAACCAAGCGCCAGCAGGGAGTTCCAAAGCTGATACCCCTCGTCCATCTGGTGCGGCTCCGGATTTAGAAAGATCGTCAAACGGTCCCGGCGCATCGGATCGAAATTCATCAGGTAGATATAAACGAGGATTCCCGGTCCGATCAGCAGCGGCAGCAACAGTTTCCATGTCACTCCCGCAATGTACATCAGCGCAAAAAACAGCAGGATCAGCAAAAATGTGGTCCCGAAATCATGTCCTGCCAGAACAGCCGCCATCACCGTTCCGCAGCAGCAGCCTCCGAGAACAAACACGCTCCAGAACGGAGCCTGCCAGAACGCGACACGCATCGGCGAACAAAACCGGAACAGCGGCCCTTTTTCCAGATAACGGACCCGGTCGGAAAGAAACTTCGCAAGGAACAGCGTCATTATGACTTTCGCATATTCCGACGGCTGAATATTGCCCACTCCCGGCACTTTGATCCAGCGGTGCGCACCATTGACTGCGGGAAAATAGAAATCCGCCACAAGCAGCAGCAGCAAAACAGCCCCCATCATCCAGCCGCTCCAGCCGGAAACACGCTTGTAGCCGAAAAACAGCACACCCAGCGCACCGGCTCCGCCCACAAACGCCCACCGGAGCTGTTTCAGGAAATAGGCGGAACCATCCGTTCCGAACGACGTGGAAGACAGCATCGTCAGTCCGAACAGCAACATCGTCAGCATCACGCCGCCGAACCAGACTGCTGTCGGCAGAATATCGCCGGTCTGCTCCCGCCCGGCGCCACTGTGTTTTATTTTTCTGAATACCGGTTTCATAACTCCTGCCCTCCTTGATGCCGGTACACTAATACGGGATCAGCAAAATAACAACCGGAAAATCATTTTTTTTTCGATTTTTTCCCGATCCCTCTGGACGATTTCCTTTTCCATGCTACATTTTCCGGAAACAGAAGGAAAAACATACTATGCCAGTCGTCGATTTCATTCCCGTCCGTATCCGGACCGCCCCGGTCATTTCCCGCACAATCAATCCGGAAACCCGTTTCTTCGATTTCGGCAACGATGCGTTCGGACAGCTTGAATTCATCTGCACGGCGGATTCCGGCACTGAACTGGAATGCGCGATCGGGGAAGTCCTGACTCCGGAAGGACGGCTCAACCGGGAACCGGGCGGAAACCGCATCTTCTTCTCCAGCCGCATACAGGTCCGGCAGGGTACCGCCGTTTACCGCTTCCCGATACCGCACCATCCCGACGTCCAGCCGGGGTCCGTCTCTCTTGCGGAAGAGATCGCGCCGTTCCGGTACGCCGAGTTTTCCGGAACAGGAGTCTCCGTCGAGCCGGTCCGTATCACCATGCACGCGCCGTTCAATGACCATGCAGCGGATTTCCGTTCCTCCAATGAGACCCTGAACCGGGTCTATGAACTGTGCCGTCACACGATCAAGGCAACAACGGTTTTCGGCGTTTACATCGACGGCAACCGGGAACGTCTTCCGTATGAAGGCGATGCCTACATTAACCAGCTCGGACATTTTGCGCTGGATGCCGATTACACCATCGCACGGCGCACCATCGACCATCTGTTCCAGTTTCCGACCTGGCCGACTGAGTGGCTCCTTATGATGCCGCTCATCGTCCATGACTACTATCTGCATTCCGCCGACCGGGAAAGCCTCAAGTGCTGGTTTTCCGGTCTGACCTCGAAACTTCTGCTGAACTTCTCCCGTGCCGACGGACTGCTCTCCACGGCGGGCAACCAGAATCCGCGTGACATTGTCGACTGGCCGCCCGTCGAACGCGACAACTACGAATTCGGAGCGGTCAATCTTGTCCCGAACTGTTATCTGCACCGGGCACTGCGCGATATGGCATTCCTCGCCGGAGAACTCGGACGGACGGGCGAAGCGGAGTACTACCGGTCCCGCGCCGCACTGCTCCGGACCTCCATCCGCGAAACCATGCTGAAAAACGGACGTTTCACCGACAATCCCGATTCAGACCACATGTCGCTTCACGGTGCGGTCTCCGCCGTGCGGTTCGGGCTTGCAGAACCGGATGAACTGCCGGCGCTGGCATCGTTCATCCGCTCCCGCGGCATGGCATGCAGTGTATTCACCGCCCAGTTCCTGCTGGAAGCATGCTGTCAATGCGGCCTTGCCGACTACGCGCTGGAACTCATGACCGCTGACACCCTCAGGAGCTGGATGAATATGATCCGCAAAGGCGCGACTATCACCATGGCAGCGTGGGGCGATTCTTTCAAGCCGAATCAGGATTGGAATCACCCGTGGGGTGCGGCTCCCGCAAATATCATTCCGCGCGGGCTGTTCGGAATCCGGCCGCTGAAACCGGGATTCACCGAATTTGAAATCGATCCGAAATCCTGTCTCGAAACAGCATTCTGCCGCTATCCGACGATCCACGGACCGATCGAGGTCGAACTGTTTCCGGACAGGATCGGACTCACCGTCCCGGCAGGAACTCTCTGTCAATTCCGCGGAACGGTTCTGACTCCGGGACATCATTCCGTTTGCCGTTCATAAAACCGCGCGGAGAACAGGTGTGCCATTTGCGGAATTCCGTGGAAAAGTTCAACGGATTGTTGTAACCGACTTTCTCCGCGATCTCCTTGATGGAACAGACGCGCTCCTCCAGCATCCGCTCCGCCTGTCGCATCCGGAATCCGGTCAGGTACCGGTAAGGCGTCGTTCGCAAATGGAGTTTGAACAGCCGGACCAGTCCGGCGACGCTGATCCCTGCTGCAGCAGCGAGAGCCCCCACTGTCAAAGGCTCCGCATACCGGCGTGCGATCACGGACAGCGCCTGTTCCAGCGGAAGCGGTCCGATGCGGACCTCCTCCGGAGCGGCAAGGAATTGAAGCATTTCACAGCAAAGACCGGAGATCTCCAGCCGGACCGCATGGCGGTACGACTCCGGCAGTTTAACGGAAATCCTGCTGAAATACTCTTCCAGACGCTCCGGCGCACGCAGGGAAATCACCGTCTTTTCCGCCAGACCTCCTGACTGAAGCAGAGCGGCAAGAGAACGTCCTCCAACAATGACTGCCGACTTTCCGCATTCCCGCTCCGTCATGAACTCATAATCCGTTCCGGGATGAAACAGAACGGCGTCGCCCGGTTCCGCGCGGAAACACTCGTTGCCGCACCGGACCGCCGTTTCTCCGGAATGAATCAGCATCACCGTCAGAAACGGCGGATTGATCCGGTGATGATAATCTCCCGTCCAGGAACGGGTCCGGCAAAACAGACTGCATTGCAGAAACAATTCCGGATCCGTTTCCACCGGATGCTGACAGCAAAGAAAAAAATGACGCTCCAGAGTACTGTAACGCCGTCCATCGCGGTCAAAATACACACGGGCGGCTGTTCCATCGAATAAATTCCGGTCTGAAAACGGTTTCATTGATTGTTTACCAAATGTTTTTATTGTAAATCAAATGTATTATAGCCTGTTTTCATAGATTTTACAAATAAACTGTTTTATATTTTTCCAACTTTCAAAAAAAGGAGATGACTCTATGGAACTGACCGCACAAGACAAAATCAAAACACTGATGCGTTTTTTCGACCATCCGAAAGCCGGTACCTGGGAACGCGTGGAACTGGACATCAAACGGAACCGGATGGGCTGGGGCACGCTGTTTCTTAAAGACCCCGGCGGCAATCCGCTGAAAAACCGGGAAATCAAAATCCGGCAGCTCAACCATGATTTCCGTTTCGGCTGCAACATCTTCAAACTCAAGGATTTTGCCGAACCGGAAAAAAACACGGCATACGAAGAGTATTTCAAGCGCGTTTTCAATGAAGCGGTCGTTCCCCTGCTCTGGGATTCGACAGAGCCGGAACAGGGAAAACTGAGATATGCGGCAAACAGTCCGGCAATGAAGCGCAGACCGTCCGCCGACATGGTGATCGACTGGTGCGAACAGAACAATATCGCTCCGAAAGGTCACTGGCTTTTCTGCGACAACTTTGTCCCGCGCTGGCTTCCCTCCGATTCCCGCAAAGTCATGTATCTGCTGGAAAAACGGATCGCCGGACTGGCGGAACGCTACGGGGAACGCATACGCAAATGGGATGTCGTCAACGAATCGTTCACTTACCACCCGCGCAGATCCGCCTTGATCGGCGACGCCGCCGTCCCGCCGGACTATGTCTGGCAAACCTTCAAAATGGCGGAAAAATACCTCCCGTTTCAGGATGAACTGATTTACAACGACGGAACAGACATCAGTTTCCGCGCATTCGCACACGACAGTTCTCCGATGTTCCTTCTTGCGGACCGGCTGCTGAGACGCGGCGTCAAACTGAACGGAATCGGGCTCCAGTTTCACATGTATGCCGATAATGTCATGCAGCACGCGGAACCGAACGTGAAAAACTTTTTCGATCCGGCGCATCTGCTGCAGGTTTTGGACCAGCTTGGACAGCTCGGTCTTCCGCTGCACATTTCCGAGATCTCGCTGACAACGTATCCCGATCTCCCGCGCAACCTCGCGGAAGAACTTCAGGCTCAAGTCCTCCGGAATTTCTACCGGATCTGGTTCAGCCACCGGAACTGCGGTTCGATCGTCTACTGGAACCTCTGCGACCAGACTGCCTACGGTAATGAAAACAAACACAACGCCTGTCTCATCGGAGCGGATTTTCAGGAAAAACCATCCTACAAAATGCTGGATCAGCTCGTCAACAAAGAGTGGCACACGGAAACCGCGGTTGTCACCGACAGCAACGGCGAAGCCTCATGGAACGGTTTTTATGGCGATTATGAACTCGACATCGCCGGAGAAAAACGGATTGTTTCCATGAATCCGCGGAGTGAAAACGAATATAAAATCAATCTGTAGTTTCCGGTTCCGGCGCTCTTCCATTCCTCCGTCAGGCAGAATGAGAAGAGTTCCGGAACAGCACACCGGCGAATTGATCTCCCCGTACCATCGGACAGGGAATCCCCCTCCGGCATGTCATAAAACCGCCATCAGACAGCGGCCGGAATCAAAGCGTAACGCCGTCTTTGAAAATGGAGATCTCTTCATAACCGTTGCGCTCATTTGCGACCTTCTCCCCGTTGGCAGCGGAAAGGACTTTCGCAAAGAATTCGCGGTCTACCGCGGCAGGCTCTTCATTCAGAACACGACCGGCGTCAAAATCGATCCAGTTCGGCTTGAATTCCGCCAATGCGGTATTGGAGGAAATCTTCAATGTCGGCACCACCGATCCGAACGGCGTGCCGCGTCCGGTGGTGAACAGAATGATATGCGCACCGGAAGACGCCAAAAGGGTCGAAGCAACCATATCGTTGCCGGGCCCCGTCAGCAGATTGAGCCCTTTCTCCCGGACATGCTCACCGGGCTGCAGGACATCGTTGACCGCGGAACTGCCCGCTTTCTGCGTACAGCCGAGCGATTTATCTTCCAAACTAGAAATTCCTCCCGCCTTATTGCCGGGAGAAGGATTTTCGTAAATAGTCTGTCCGTAACGGGTGAAATACTGTTTGAACTCGTTCACCATCGTTACACACTTGTCAAAGCCTTCACGGTTGCGGCAGCGCGCCATCAGCAGCGTTTCCGCACCGAACATCTCCGGTACCTCGCTGAGGATCGTGCTTCCGCCGCGCGCAGTCAGCCAGTCGGAAAAACGTCCGACAAGCGGATTTGCCGTAATCCCGCTGAGACCATCCGAACCGCCGCATTTGAGTCCAACTACCAGTTCGCTGACAGGGACTTCCGTACGGACATCCCGTGATGCGAGGCTGACAAGCCCGTTCAAGATCTCCATTCCGGCGGCGACTTCATCCGATTCTTTCTGCGAGACCAGAAATTTGACACGGTCCGTATCAATCACGCCGAGCTTTTCCCGGAAAGAATCAATCGTGTTGTTTTCACATCCGAGTCCGACCACGAGCACGCCGCCCGCGTTCGGGTGTTTGACAAGCCCGCAAAGAATGGCACGCGTCATTTCATGATCGCCGCCAAGCTGGGAACAGCCGAACGGATGCTCCATCGCGATGGCGCGGTCCACGCTCCCGGCGGGAAGCGTGCGGTTCAGCCGTTCCGCCAGCGTATGCGCCAGCTTATTCACGCAGCCGACTGTCGGAATGATGAAAATATGGTTGCGGATCCCGACCGAACCGTTTTTACGGCGAAATCCGGAAAACGTCTCCGTTCCGGCAACCGGCTGAACCGGAATTCCGACCGGCTCATAAGAATATTCCAGAATGCCGTCGAGATTCGTTTTCATATTCTGCGTGTGGACATGCTCTCCCTTGCGGATCCCGCACGTCGCACGGCCGATCGGCATACCGTATTTGATGATGTTCTCACCGGCGGCGATATCCCGGAGCGCGAACTTGTGCCCGCGCGGGATTTCCGGTGACGAATCATCCAGCATGACCGCCACATTGTCCAGAGGATTGATCCGGATGCTCTGCATAGTCACGGTTCCTTACAACACGGTTTTCACGGCGTCACGGATACCGATGCCGTCAATCGCCTCCAACTTCGCGGTCACATATCCGGTCAGTCCGGGAATGGTGTTGAGATCCATTTCCCAGAACGCCGTATTTGCCAGCGCCTTGCGGACATATTCCGCAACCGGTTCTCCGGCAATCCCGGCGAAGAAGGCGATCACATCCTCCGAATCGGAAACCGGCCATGTGATGCCGTTGTAAGAACCGGAAGCCTTGCCGTCCTCACTCACTGTCAGCCGGTAGAACCGCAGCAGCGCGGCAAGCGAAAACGCGAGCACGGCAGGCAGTTCGCCTTTGAGCTTCGTATAATCAAGCAGGCTCGGCAGAACGCGCACTTTCCATTTTGAAACGGAATTCAGCGAAATCGAAAGCAGACGGTGCTGTGCAAACGGATTCAGGAAACGTTCCACGATCGAATCCGCAAAAAACTGTTTTTCGTTTTCCGGCAGATCGACCGTATGGAAGATCTCGCCGTAAATCGCCTTGCGGACCATTTTCCCGAAAACAGGATCATTCATCATTTCATCGACAAACGTAAGCCCGCCGAGAATCGACGCCAGCACATTCGCGGTATGCGCACCGTTCAGGAAACGGACTTTGCGGGTGCGATACGGAGTCTGATTGTCCGTCACGACCACATTCAGCCCGCACTCTTTCAACGGCAGTTCCCGGAGAACGGATTCCGGCCCTTCCATCACGAAGAAATGGAAAATTTCGCCGCAGTCGAGCAGATTGTCCTGATAACCGAGCTCTGCGCAAATTTTTTCCGCCTCGGCACGCGGATAACCGGCAACGATGCGGTCCACCAGCGTGTTGATGAACAGACAGGAGTTCTCAAGCCATGCGGAAAATTCCTGCGGGAAACCCCAGTCAGAAGCGTAATGGAGCATGTGCGTTTTCAGTGTCGCGCCGTTCTTGTCGATGAGTTCGCAGGGAATAAAGATCAGCCCCTTTGCGGCGTCGCCGCCGAATGCCTTCCAACGTTCAAAAACCAGACTGGTCAGCTTGGCAGGATAGGTATTCTGACAGACGCCCGGCGTATAGGGTTCCGGTTTGTATTCAATACCTGCCTCGGTTGTGTTGGAAAACACAAAACGGAGATCCGGATTGACCGCCGCCTGAACAACCGCCGCCCAGTCGGCATACGGATTCAGACAGCCTTTGACGGATTCAATGACTTCACGGTTTTCCACGACCTTGCCATCAGAAATACCGCGCAGGATAAGCGTGTAGAGACCATCCTGCGCATTGAGGAGGTCCGTCAGCCCGGTCGGGAGCGGCTGGACAAGCTGGACAAGTCCGTTGAATTTGCCCTGTTTATTCATCTCATGGATCATCCAGTCAATGAACGCGCGAAGGAAATTTCCTTCGCCGAACTGGAGGACCTTGACGGGAAGAGTCGGGGCGGTTTCGCGTTTCAGCAATTTCATAATCGTATTCCTTCCTGTTCGGACTTTATCAGAATTTCACGAGATCGCGAGTATTCACGGGAAGTCCGGTCTTCATCGAAATGTTGGCGGAGATCCCGGTCAGAATGGAACGGGCGCCATCAAGATACCCCGCGGCATGTCCCAGCGGATCGTCCTGCGCACCCCGGAATACATGGTTGAGCAGACGCACATCTCCGCCGCCGTGTCCGCCCTTGTCGCCCTCGTCGTAGGTAATGACCCGCGGCTTGCCCCAATGCGGCTGGAAAATAATTTCGGGAACAAGCGTCTTTTTGTCGCCTTCCAGCTCGCGCATTCCGGGCTGATTGAAATCCTCGTGTCCGCCGCTGACATAGGATTTTTCCACAACATTGAACTCAAGACGTCCTTTTGTTCCGTTGAAGCAGACCCGATAGCCTTCCCACGGGCAGTGCGCGTTGAGGGAATAGGTCATAACGACATTGTTTTCGTAACGGACCATCACTCCCATGTTGTCCTCGATGGAAATGCCGTCGCCGAATACGCTCTGATCGCGGAAATAGCCGTCCTCGTGCTCGGCATTGTAATAAAGTTCCTGAAGCGTGGTATCTTTTTCGGTCACATGCAGAGCGAACGGATCTTTGGCGGCGGTTTCGTTTCCGCGGGCGCGGCTGTAAAATTCGGTCACGCCGCGCTTTTCGGCGTTTTCCTTGCCGTAGAACTTGAGATCGCCCATCGCAAAAACGGTCTTCGGAGCGGAATCGATCCACCAGTTGACAAGGTCGAAGTGATGGGTCGCTTTGTGGACCATGAGTCCGCCGGAATTATTTTTGTTGCGATGCCAGCGGCGGAAATAATCCGCTCCGTGACTGGTGTCAAGCAGCC
>ERZ779851.3578-NODE-3578-length-10148-cov-2.312395_pt1 | contig 10148 bp, 7 predicted proteins | sample MGYA00511094_ERZ779851 | MGnify/ENA primary metagenome ERZ779851 (study PRJEB29588, sample SAMEA2155512) | human gut metagenome | biome: human gut; feature: human-associated habitat; material: faeces | place: Denmark | collected 2008/2010 ... | reverse complement strand
GCTCTTGAGGGAGCGATGGGGCTCCATCGTGACCGAAAGAGATGAAGAAAAGCGCCAACGAGTGACCGGGGCGCAGGTAACTTCCGTCCCGTCAACTGAATATATGTGGCTTAATGTGACCGTCAGCAGCCTGCGCAGAAAGACCACGAGATTCGTGGATTCGCTCCACTTGCGGAAATGATAATAAACCGTCCCGGGCGGTGGATAGTATCGGGGCAACATTTTCCACTGACAGCCGGTGTAAACAAGATATGCAATGGCTGTGAATACCCTGTAGAGGTCTGTCCTCTCCTTTCCGTGAAAGCCCGACAGGAACCTGCGGATTCGATTTCGCTGTCTGCGTTTAAACTTTATTTTCATGGGCTCAATAATTTGTGTTACTGAGATATAACACAGCCCAATACCATTTCCCCTTTGGGTTGAATGGAAATTACTGCCGCATCGCATAGCGCTGGCACTTTTCAGCCTGTTCGTCAGTCGTGTACATCCAGTACACTCCTTCCTCACAGACTAAAAATCACTCCGCACTATGCGACCCTGACGTTAGCATTTATTATCGAACCGGCTCTTATTTCTTCTCCACATAAATGAGCCAACCCTTCCGGGGCTCGAGCTTCAGGCTCTCCCCCTCTCCTCATCCACTATCTGCAAGCTACACGATCCCGTAATCGTACTTCATCTTCGCGCTGATAGCGGAAGGAATCATAATCATGGCAAGCGCCACGAACATGGCTAAATTCTTCCTCATCGTTATTTTGTGGATAATGTGGTTATGATACGAAAAAAACAAAGTCAGCTCCGGCTGTCAGAGCTTGACTTTGTTCAAAAAGTTATGCTTCGGCCCACCTGAATGGGCCGCGGATTTATTTCGTGATTTCTACAGAGGCAGGAGTGGCTATTACCTCGGGAGTGACCACGGGTTTGGCTTCCCAGCCGAGAGCGCTTGCAGATCGATGCCCTCCGCCAGAAGATCGGTCAGCGCCTCCAAGGCGGCATCCGCCTCCTTCAGCTCGCTAAGGATGACTTTCACTTTGCCTTTCCAGATAGAAAGCATGTTTTTCTCCATTGCCTCACGAACCGGTTTGAGCAGGAGATCGCCTGCCTTGGCAAGACCGCCGAAAAGAATGAACGCCTCGGGAGCGGAGAACACAGTGAAATCGGCCAGAGCCTCGCCAAGCACGGTTCCTGTAAACGTAAACACGTCGTTGGCGAGTTTGTCGCCGTTGACGGCTGCGTCATAGACATCCTTCGAGGTGATTTCGTCGGAAGGAATGTCGCGCAGAAGCGACGGAGTGTCGGTCAGCTCCAGATATTCGCGTGCGGTGCGTGCAACGCCGGTAGCCGAGCAGTAAGTCTCGAGACAGCCCGAGCGTCCGCAGGCACAGAGGCGTCCGTTGTTACGCTTCACTATCATGTGGCCGAGCTCGCCGGCGAAACCGTCGTGGCCATAGACAAGCTGTCCGTTGATGATGATTCCGCTGCCCACGCCTGTGCCGAGTGTGATCATGATGAAATCCTTCAGGCCGCGTGCGGCGCCGTAGGTCATCTCGCCGATGGCAGCGGCGTTAGCGTCGTTGGTAATGGCAACGGGCACACCCATCTTTTCAGAAAGCATCTTGGCGAAGGGTATGGGCGTTGGCCAGGGTAGATTGACTCCGTCCTCTATCATGCCGGTGAAATAATTGGCATTGGGAGCGCCCACGCCTATGCCGTAGATCTTATCAACCAAATTATTGTCTGTTATCAGACGGTTAAGCTCCGTGCAGAGCTCGTTGATGTAATCTTCAAATTTGGCATGCTTGCGGGTCTTGATCGAGTTGCTTGCCACGACCAGACCGCGGGCATCGACAATACCGAACACGGTGTTTGTACCGCCCATGTCTATGCCTACAACATAAGGCTTTGAGTTTGTCATTGGTTATTAGTTTTTTTGTAAGAATTGATATTTTCCACAAAGTTAATCAATTTCTTCATCCCTCCAACCCTCCCCGCCGTTTTTTTTCATTTCGCCCTGAAATCTGGCGACGTCCCGCTCAGCGACGTCCGGCTTTAAATTCAGATTCCTTAACACTAACCAAGCTCAATGTTATTTAAGGTTAATGCTCGTTAAAAAATTGGGGGGGTAAAATTATGCCTACATTTGGCAAAAGTTTTGGGAAAAGCATTGTTTTTTCACACCTGAAACCTGCAACTTTTTTCAAAAAAAATCGCATAGAGAACGACTCAACTGTAAGCCATAAATATCACAGAACCATAGATTAAATACCATAAATTAATTAACCAATCAAAAGCAAATGTAAAACATGAAAAGACGACTTTTCCTATTCATGGCATTTATGTCACTGCTTGCCGGAATCGCATCGGCCCGTACCGTCAGAGGTACAGTCACCGAGGCCGCTACCGGAGAGCCAGTCCTCGGCGCATCCGTGGTTGTCAAGGGCAATCAGAAAGTCGGCACTTCGACGGACATCGACGGCAAATTCACCCTTGATGTACCGGACAATGCCAAGACCCTCGTTGTATCCTACATAGGCATGCAGCCCGAGGAAGTAAAAATCCAGGACAACATGGAGATCAAGCTCATCGAGAGCGCCAGCAACCTCGATGAAATCGTCGTTGTCGGTTATTCTACCTCGACAAAACGCGATCTTATCTCCTCTGTCTCGACCGTGAAATCCGACCAGATCACCAATCTTCCGGTCACCAACGTGATCCAGGGTATGGCCGGCCGTTCACCCGGTGTACTCATCCAGGCAAGCGGTGGCGGTATCAACTCGCGCCCCAGCGTCAGCATTCGCGGCGGTGGCACTCCACTCTACGTCATCGACGGTATCATCCGCAGCGAGGATGACTTCGCAAACCTCGCTCCCGACGATATCAAGGACGTCTCTATCCTGAAAGACGCCTCGGCAACAGCTGTCTATGGTTCGCGTGCTGCCAACGGTATCATCCAGGTTACGACTAAAGCCGGTTCGCAGGGCCGTGCGACTATCGAGTATGACTTCAACGCCAGCTGGGCACAGCCCAACATCTGGCCCGAAAAGATGCAGGGCTACGATCGTGCCGTGTGGTACAACAAAGCTCGCGCCAACGACGGCCTTGATCCATATTGGTCAGACGAAGCCATCCAGGCCATGCGCGACGGTTCAGATCCCGAGCACTACTCAAACACCGACTGGCGCAAACTCGTGGGCGCCCCAGACCAAGCACGCGCTGCGTCTGACCGGCGGCAACGAGATGAACCAGTTCTATCTCTCACTCGCCCACACTGACCAGCAGTCGCTCTACCGCAGCGACAACCACTGGATGAAGCGCACAAACTTCCGCATCACCGATAACATCTATCTGAAGGAATATGGTCTCCACATCAACGCAACCATCGACGGATACCATCAGAAACAGACCCATCCCTACACCTCGACAGCTTCCAGCTACTATCAGGTGTTCTCCCACATCAACAACCAGAAGCCCTATCGTCCCGGTTACAACAACTTCGGACTTCCCTTCTCCGGTATCACCGACAACCCCGTTGTTGAAACCGCAGATGATGCCGGTTACAAGCTCAACAAATGGAACGTCATCAACGGTAAGGGCGACCTTATCTGGGATTGCCTCTGGGTCGAAGGCCTTAAGCTCCGCTACTCGGCCAACTACCGCTACTATTCAAACACTCAGAAAGAGTGGCGCAAAGATGCGGCTGCTTACGCTTGGGATTCGGAAATGCCCACTTATGCTAACAAACCCCTTCTTTACCACGCCGCTCAGTCAGGCTACGGTTTCACCAATCAGGTGTTCGTTGAATACAACCGCCGCTTCGGCAAGCACTCCGTCTCGGCTCTCGCAGGTTACGAGAACTACTATGAATGGGGCGAAAACTACTGGGAACAGCGCGAAAACTATGACTTCCCCATCGATCAGATCGGAGTCGGTCCGCAGGAAGGTGTGACCAACGGCGGTTCCGAGGCCGAACTCGGACGCGCTGCCTGGATATTCCAGGCCAAGTACAACTACGACGGCCGCTACCTTGTTGAAGGAAGCCTTCGCCGCGACGGTTCCGACCGCTTCGCTCCCGGAAAGCGCTGGGGTAACTTCTACAGCGGATCTCTCGGCTGGCGCATCACTCAGGAAAAATTCATGGAAGATATCGTCGAGCGCAACATCTTCAACAACCTGAAGCTCCGCGCCTCTTACGGTGAAACCGGTCTCGACTCATCAGCCGGCCGCTTCCAGTATCTGACTTCCTACGACCTCAACAACCTCGGCTATGTCGTCGGCGGAAAATACGTGCCGACTTTCTCCGAAGGCGCCATCGCTTCGCCGGACCTGACATGGTACACCACCAAGCAGACCGACATAGGTCTTGACTTCGCTTCGCTCAACAGCCGTCTCTGGGGTTCTATCGACTACTTCTACTATTCCACCAAGGGATACCTCGTGGCGCCTACCGGCGACAGCTACATCAACAATATCATAGGTATCGGTCTGCCCCGTGTAAAATCCGACAGCGAATTCCGCCGCGAAGGATGGGAATTCCAGCTTGGCTGGCGTGACAAAGTCGGCGATTTCACATACGACATCTCCGGTAACTTCACGCTCTACAACAGCCTCTGGGCACGCATAGCCGATGAAGCCGAAAGCTCCTATATGAACCCCTACACCCGTCAGCAGCAGCGTAAGCAGAACTACTACGGAAACATCTACCATGTTCTCGGATTCTACCAGAGCGCTGCCGACATCATCAACAATCCGGGCTTCGTCTCTGCAATCAACTCAGGCAACATGACTGCCGGCGACCTCATGTATGAGGATACTAACGGTGACGGTCAGATCACCGGCGCCGACGGACGTCTCCGCGGACATCAGTCTGCACCCAAAGGCCAGTACGGTATCAACATGAGCTTCGGATTCAGAGGTTTCTATCTGACCATGCTCTTCCAGGGCTCAACTGCCTTCGACATGTATGTTCCCGGTGAACTCGGTCTCCAGACCGGTCAGTCAACAGACATGCCCGTCATGTTTGACTTCCAGACCGACGTATGGACTCCGGACAACCGCAACGCCATGCTGCCGCGTCTGATGAGCAACACCGCCTCAAATGCAAACCAGAACTATGTCTCCAGCGACTTCTGGCTCGTCAACGGCCAGTACCTCCGCATGAAGGACCTCCAGTTCGGCTACGATTTCAAATATAAACTCCTGCGCAACCTCAAGTGGATTTCTCGCTGCCGTCTCGGCTTCTCCGGCCAGAACCTCTTCACCATCTCGAAGGCCAAGAAGTACGGTATGGATCCTGAAACCGCTTCGACAAGCAACTACGGCTATCCCGTTGAACGCGTACTCGCCGTAACTCTCAACTTAGGTTTCTAATACAGTATATTGAACAAATCCACATGAAAAAGAAATATCTTTCCATAGTCGCAATCGGTCTTGTTGCAGCCGGTCTATCCTCCTGCAAAGACACGCTCGACACTCACCCCACTTCCACCTTCGACGAAGCCACCGTGTGGGGCAGCAAGGCCACGGCCGATGCGTTCGTACACGGAACGTATGACGTAGCCATCACCAACCTTGGACTGGCCGGATCCGGTTCCTGCACCAGCTGGGAGGCACGCACCCCCAATGCTGCCCGCTGCTCACAGGTCGCCGAAGGCATCGATGGCGTTGCCACCGAACTCGGCCTCAGCACCAGCACTGACTTCGGCATCAGCCGCTTCAGTCTACTCCGCCGCTGCAACCTCATCATCCAGAAAGCCCAGGAGAGCGACGCTCTGACTCAGGAAGAAAAAGACGAACTCATCTCGCAGGGACGTTTCCTCCGCGGACTCGTCTTCTTCGACCAGGCCCGCAAAATGGGTCGTTTCGTTCCCCTGACTGAGGTACTCGAACCCGCAGACTCCCTGAAAGCCAAGATTCCGATGACAAAGACTGTGGCCGAAAGCTACAAATATGTCATGGAAGACCTCGAGGCCGCTATACCGGCTTTCCCCACCTCTGCTGAACCCGGACTGCCCAATAAATATGCGGCCGAAGTCATAGCCAGCCGCGCTGCCCTTCAGGCTTACGCCTACACCGGCGACCAGACTTATCTTGACAAGGCTATCCAATTCGCAAACGACGTGGTGACCAACGGTCCCGCCCTCTCAAGCAACTATGGCGGCATGTTCAACGAGACCAACGACATGGACGCTGAAATCCTCTGGGGCTACTACCGTCTGCAGACCAACACCACCATCGGCGGCTACGAGGAACTCATCTACACATATCCCAACATCGGCCCGGGCGATCAGACCAACTCACTCTGTCCGCAGCCCCTGAAGATGAGCTCCGGCGCCCCGACTTTCGAAGCCTGGGCAATCTACTTCCCCACTCAGGACCTCGTTGACCAGTATCTCGTGGTGGATGAAGCTACCGGCAAAGCTCTCCCCTGGTACGAGACCAGCCAGTACAAAAACAACGTGACCGAGCACAATCCCCTCTCAGTCACACAGCCCGGCCAGATCGACCAGTACGAACAGGCTAACGGTAATCTCCGCAGAATTCCGACTCCTCAGGACTTCCAGGAACTCAACAACGCACATCCCGCAGCGACACGCTATGCGACACTCAACGCCGGCGTTACAGACCGTGACATTTCCGACATCATGTATCAGAACCGCGATGCTCGTTTCTACACCAGCATTGTCTATGACAAAGGCACATGGGTAGGCGAAACCGTAGGGCTGAACCTCGCAGGAAACATCTCGATGGGCGTCCGCGACAAAGAGGACGGCGGATGGTACAACACGACTACCGGTTACTACTGGGCAAAATGCAACATCAAGAACCCGGAACCCCGCGCCTACTTCAGCTGTAAGGTAGCTCTCCACTACAACATTGCGCGTGTCGGCGAAGCATACATGAACCTTGCCGAAGCTTATCTGCTCAAGGGCAACGTTACCGAGGCTGTCAAAGCGCTCAACGCAACCCGCACCCAACACGGCAAGCTCCCCGCTTCGACAGCCTCGAACCTCGCCGACGCTTGGGCCGACTACATGCGCGAACGCCGCGTCGAAATGTGTCATGAAGGCGGTGACATATACTTCAGCTATCTCCGCTGGGCTAAATATGGAGGCTACTCCAACTACGGCCGCCCCGCAGGCGACATCATCTACGACCTTGACCGTCCGGTATATAAGATCGAGATCAACCGCGACCGCACTGCGTTTATCATCAATCAGCTGACACTTCTGAACTCAGCCAACCGCACGTTCACAGAACGTCGCTATCTGTTCCCCATACCGCAGGGATTCCTCGATACTCGCGAGGCATACGGTCTTGACTTCGAACAGAATGACCTTTGGTAAGTTTCTAACCCTTTTAACTGAATAAATCAGATGAAAAATTATATTACAGCGCTTTTCACCGCCATTTTTGCCATGGTCACGCTCTCGGGATGCCTCGAGCATGGATTCGAGGACCTCGACACCTACGAGAACGCGGACATAACAAGCATCCAGGGCGTTTACTACCGCTACACCACATCGGACGTAAATCCCGGTAGCGGAGAAAACAAAGTCATGCAGGCAACCCTCAGCCGTTCGAATTATCAGAAAAACGATGAAGCCGGCACGGTTTCTGTCACCGTTGCTCCTGCCTCAAACTTCCCGGCTGACCAGCTGGCAAACCTCAGTTCAACGAATCTGGTGGTCGTTCTCAACATCTCGACCGCCGCTGTCATCGAACCGATCGAAGGCGCTCCCCGTCTCGGTGCCCCCGGTGACTGGAGCAAGCCTAACCGATACAGAATAACTGCTGCCGATGGTACGAAGAAGGACTGGACTGTCACTGTGACACTCCAGAAATAGGTTTCTAAATAGATTTTAAGTGCATTATTATTTTGGTTAGGTAGCAGAGGGGCTCGGGATATTGGTTATTCCGGGCCCCTGTTTTTTCCTCCCGACAAAATAAATTCAGCTAATTTGTCTTAAGAATTCCAATTTTTAACGAAAAAGCTCTCTTTTAGAAAACAATGTATTATCTTTGTATAAATCTTAAGTCTGAAACCAATAACCATCAGCGATATATGACAAAACGAAACATCTTTTCCGCGCTTGCGCTGCTGCTCTGCCTGCTGGCAGCGGACGCCGCGTCGGCCCAGTCGGTCATTTTCCCTCAGGAAACCCAGCCCGGCACCGCACGCGTGACATCAGCCGCCAAAGGCTCCACTCTTACACTGCGCAACACTATCCTCAGCGCCTCTTTCACCAACAAGGGAGGGAAAGTCCTTTTCGGAGGATGCCCTCAGCTCGGACTGACCCCCGGCACTGAAATTTTCACTGTCATACTTCAGGACAGCACCGTCCTTCCAGCCTCTTCCTTCAAAGTCTCCGGCTGGCGCATGGCCACCCTCAAGGGCGATCAGAAAGCCGCCGTCGGTTCGCAAAAGCTCCCCGGCAAAGCGATAGAGGCCACCTTCACCGGCCACGGCCTCAGCATCAGATGGCGCGCCGTGCTCCGCGACGGATCCCACTATCTCCGCACAGAGATGGACCTCACGGCGCTCCGCGACATCGAGATGCACGCCATCATTGCCATGGACTACAACGGCAAGCCTCTGAAAAGCACCGAGATGCCGAAAGTTGTCGGCAACACCCGGGGCGCAATCATTGCCTCACCCGAGATTTTCGCCGGGCTGGAGACCCCTACCGGGAATAATTCCGTCACCGAGGCCGACAACGGCGCCTTCCGTCTTCAGGGCCTATGGAGCCGCCACACCCTCATGCAGAAAGGCACTACGTGGGACATCAGCGCCGTTGTGGGCATCGTGGCTCCCGGACAGCAGCGCCGCTCTGTCCTCGCCTACAGCGAGAGAGAACGCGCAGTGCCCTGGCGTCCAATGAACATCTACAACTCATGGTATGAACTCAACATCGACCGCAACAACTCGCCGACATACGCCGACCACATGACCATCGCCGACTGTGAGCGAGTGGCCGAACACTGGAAACAGAAACTGTTCAAGGAAAACAACTCCTCATTAAAACGTTTCGTTGATGAAGACACAGAGGACAGAGCCGCTATCCTGATTGTTCTAAACAACCTGGAGTTTTTGTCTTCTGGCGTCAACATGGGGACGTTCGACGAGGAAGTTTTCAAGCGTATGCAGTACAGCAACGTCATGCGTTCTTGGCAAATGACAAAAGACTTCATTGAAACCCTGCGTGCATCTCATGGCAACACGACATATTTTCAAGATTTCGAGCTCCTTGCCACGAGATGGAAGAAGCACCCGCTAAAAACAATTAGGTCTAAGTAAGTCATGTCTGCATTCACCCCGCTCTCGCGGGGTTTTTCATGTCTAGCGGCTCTCCGGCATGTTCGCCATTCTTGGTGCGCGCCGCGGCAATCCTTCTCTGGGGTTCCACCAATACCCTTGACCTTGCGTTCGTCTGGCTCGATCCTGCTGCCGCTTGAAGTAACCGGGACTCAGGAATTCGTTGAGATCGTTGAGCACGGCATGATCCAATACCGTCTTGACGTACCAAACATTGACGAACGGCATATTTCCGCGAACGAGTCGCAAGGCTTTTGCCTCCGTGCTTGTCTCTTCGTTGTAGAGGCCGACGGCAACGTCCCATGTGTCAAATGCCGTTCCTGCAATCGGTCCCAGGAAGTTAAGAACATTGGGGCTGCCGTATTGGCTCTCTGCAAAAACGCCGTTGTAAAGCATGTCGCCAAAGACGCCCAGGCCGCCGCCTTTCATAACCGCATTGCCCCAGAACTTTGCGTCCGTCATGTCTTTCACATCACGCCCGGCAAGCAGATCGGCAGCAGCCAAAGACAACGCGCCAAGCATTGTCGTCGTGGTGAGGATTGCCGCTCCATAAGCCACAGCTCCGGCCTTGTACCCATTTTTTCCAAGCATCTCAATTCGGCGAAAATGTCGCGTCATCATGTCAAACGGGAAGCTTTTGAAAAGCATGAAGCTACGCCAGAACTCGCCGCTGCCTGTTCCTTTTTGCGCGCCTCTGCTTTGAGCTGTTCGCGTTGCGAGGGTCGGATCAAGAGAGGCGTAATGCGCCTCTGAATTGATGTGCGAAATAAGGCGAGTCGGTGAATGTCAAGTGATCTTTCGCCGATTTTGTTCTTAAAAAGTAGGTTGTAGTCTG
>ERZ779851.3575-NODE-3575-length-10155-cov-14.098515_pt1 | contig 10155 bp, 9 predicted proteins | sample MGYA00511094_ERZ779851 | MGnify/ENA primary metagenome ERZ779851 (study PRJEB29588, sample SAMEA2155512) | human gut metagenome | biome: human gut; feature: human-associated habitat; material: faeces | place: Denmark | collected 2008/2010 ... | reverse complement strand
CTATTTCTTTTTAATTTAAAATTAATTAGTAATGATATTAAAAATATTATACCTGTTATTAAATATATTAGTTTCATATTAACCTCTCTATTATATAGTTATTATATCATATTTTGATAATTAAAAAAGGTGTACGAGACATCTTATAATGTTTTTGTTATTTGAGGAGATTTAATTATATTACCATCTATATATTCTCCATAATAATAATCTGGTGGCCATACTGTTACTGATTTATCAACTATTAATCCAAAATATATTTTCATACTATCTGTATTACAGAATTTTGCAATTTCATCTACAAATCTTAATCCTTCACTTATTACTCCATCATCATAAGTAAAATTATCTTTGTAAAACATTAAATTTCCATTCATATAATAACCACGAGTTATTTTATTAAATTCTTCTCTTGTCATTCCTTTACTACTACAATATTCAAAATGTGACATACCACTATTTTTAATAAATTCTATTTTATTATCATATATAATAAAAGCTATTCTTTGTTTATGAAAATCTCTTGTTTCATCTTTTGTTTCATATCTATAATCCATAATATCACCTACCACAAATATTATACAAAAAAAAGATATAGAAAATCTATATCTTAAATTCTTCAAAGAAGTCACTCATAGTAAGTTGTTCTCTTGATTCTTTTTTAGGTGTTTCTTTTTTTTCTTCTTTTATTTCTTCTACTTGTGTTTCTTCTTTTGGCATTTCTATTTTAGTAATATCTTTAAGTCTACTAACAACAAATATATCTTCTATATTCTTTTTAGTAATTTGACTTCCTGTACTTAATTTATCCATGATATTTATATCACTTGATTTCATATATCCTATATCACCATCAAGAATGCCAAATATTGTTTTACTATTTGTGTTATAGCATCTAAATAAATTATATTGTTTAGTTTTAGGACTCTTAATAATTAATGAACCTTTTTTAGCTCTTGTTGTCTTTTGTATTTCATCTACTTTTATTCTTTTAGCAGTATTTCTATCTGTAAATATTGTTATATATTCTTTATTAGGATCTACATTAAATGAACTAATTACTTCATCATTACTTCCTAGATTTATTGATTTAACACCGCTTGTTCTAAGACCAACTAATGGTATTTCACTAGTAGAATATTTTAATGCATAACCCTCTTTAGTAACAACAATTGTGTCTTCATACATTTTATTACTTACACTAATTACTTCATCATTGTCTTTTAATTTAAACATAGCAATAGGTTTAGAATATCTTGATACTTCAAAGTCTTTTAAAATCATTCTTTTAACCATACCATTTTTAGTAAATGCAGTAATTATTGTTTTATCAAATTTAGATATTCCAAATGATTGAATTATTTTTTCTCCATCACTTACTTTAATATAATTAGATATATGACTACCTATATCTTTATATTTAGCTTCATTTATATCTCTTACTGGTAAATATAAATAGTTACCTAAATTAGTAAATAATAATACTGTATCAACATTATTAATCTTAAAGAATCCTGTTATATAATCATTTTCTCTTACTCCTGGATACTCATTAGGTGTTGCATTATATGATTTCATTGATACCTTTTTAACATATCCACTATTAGATATACATACGATAAAGTCTTCTTTACTTATCATATCAAGTGTATCTATCTTAATTTCACTTACTTCATCTTTAATAGTAGTACGTCTTGGATCAGCATATTCTTTCTTAATACTTCTAAGTTTATCTTTAATAACAGATAATAATTTTTCTTCACTAGAAAGTATTTCTCTAAAATATGCGATTTCTTTAGTAAGTTCTTCAAATTCATTTTTAAGTTCAGTTACATCAGTATTAGTTAATTTATATAACTGCATCATAACAATTGCTTCTGCTTGAGCACGAGTAAATTCATATTCATGCATTAAATTTTCTATCGCATCACTTTTATTTTTACTTTTACGAATTGTTTTAATAACTTCATCAAGTATATCAAGTGCTTTAATGAATCCTTCAATAATATGAATTTTCTTTAAATCAACATCTAAATCAAATTTAGTTCTCTTTATTACTACTTCTTTATTATGAGCAATGAATGCATCTAATATATCAAGTATTCCAAGTGTTTTTGGAGTTTTATTTACTATTGCGACCATATTATATGCATAGTTTACTTGTAAATCAGTATTCTTAAGTAAATAATTTATTATTAAATCTCTATTAGCATCCTTCTTAAGCTCTATAACTATACGAAGTTCATCATTTCTATCTGATTCATCTCTTACTTCAAGTATTCCATCTATTTTTTTATCAAGTCTTATTTCTTCTATTTTACTTATTATATTTTTCTTGATAGTATCATATGGAATTTCTGTTATGATTATTTGATTTTTACCTTTTGTATTATCAAAATCATATCTTGCTTTTACCACTACTTTTCCTTTACCAGTTGTATATGCTTTTATAAGAGCATCTTTTCCTTCAACTATACCACCCGTTGGAAAATCTGGGCCTTTTACTATATCCATTATTGTATCAATTCTACAATTAGGACTATCTATTCTTTTAATAGTTGCATCTATTACTTCACCTAAATTGTGTGGTGGGATGTTAGTTGCATATCCAGCACTTATACCAGTTGAACCATTTACTAAAAGATTTGGAAAGTATGCTGGTAAAACTGTTGGTTCATAGCTATAATCATCAAATGTTAAAGCCATTTCAACTGAATCTTTATCTATATCTTCTAAAAGTACATTACTTATTTTAGCAAGTCTCGCTTCTGTATAACGCATTGCGGCTGGTCCATCTCCATCAATTGAACCATTATTTCCTTGCATATCTACAAGTATTACTCTTTGTTTCCATTTTTGACTAAGTCTTACCATCGCATCATAAACAGATGTATCTCCATGTGGATGGTAATTACCTATAACATTACCTACTGTTTTAGCAGATTTTCTTGTTTCTTTATCATATGTATTTTTATCTTTATACATTGAATAAAGTATTCTTCTTTGAACAGGTTTTAGTCCATCACGTACGTCTGGTAGTGCCCTATCTTGAATAATATATTTAGCATATCTACCAAAACGTTCTCCCATGATTTCTTCAAGAGCAAAATCATTTATCTTTTCTATTATAGTTGTTTCTTTTTCTTTTGCCATTATTTTGCTCCTTTCGTATAATCATCTTCAAGTGTAAATTCTACGTTTTCTTCAATCCATTCTTTACGAACTTCAGAATCATCTCCCATTAGAACTCCAACTCTTTTTTCAGCAAGTGCTTTATCATCTATTCTTACTTTTACAAGAGTTCTACTTGATGGATCCATTGTTGTTTCCCATAATTGATCTGCATTCATTTCACCAAGTCCCTTATAACGTTGAACTGTATATTTACCTTTAAATGTATTTTTAAATTCATTTAGTTCTTCATTTGTATTTATATATTTTTTATCTTTATTATATTTAACTAGATATAATGGTGGAACTGCTATATAAAGCATACCATGTTCAATTAAATCTCTCATCCATCTATAGAAAAATGTAAGAAGTAATGTTTGAATATGTGCTCCATCATCATCGGCATCGGTCATTATTATAACTTTACCATAGTTTGATTCAGTATAATCAAAATCAGCTCCTACTCCTGCACCTATTGCATGTACTATTGTATTTATTTCTTCATTTTTAAATAGGTCTGCAACTGTTGATTTTTCACAGTTAATTATTTTACCTCTTAATGGTAATATTGCTTGATGACGCTTATCTCTACCACTCTTAGCAGTACCACCGGCACTGTTTCCTTCAACTATGAATAGTTCATTTTTATGATATTCTTTACTTTGTGCAGGTGTTAGTTTACCAAGTAATACTTTTTCACTTTTACCTTTACCCTTTCCAGCTCTTGCTTCTGCTCTTGCTTTTCTAGCTGCTTCACGAGCAAGTTTACTCTTTAATGCTTTATCCATTATAGATGTAGCTGATTCTTTATTTTCTTCTAAATAGTAAGATAATTTTTCATATACTACACTTTCCACTACTGTTCTTGCTTGTGGCGTACCAAGTTTACCTTTAGTTTGTCCTTCAAATTGAAGTAAATTTTCAGGTATTTTTAAACTAATTATTGCTGTTAAGCCTTCTCTTGTATCACTACCATCAAGTCCTTCTTTACTCTTAAGTAGATTGTTTGCTCTAATATATTCATTAAATACTTTAGTAAGTGCTGTCTTAAATCCAACTTCATGACTACCACCATCAACAGTTTTAACATTGTTAACAAATGACATAATGTTTTCATTATATGAATCAGTATATTGCATTGCGATATCAACTTCTATACCATTCTTTTCTCCACTAAAGTTAATTACTTTTTGAAGTACATCTTTTCCTTCATTAACATATTCTACAAAAGATACAAGTCCATTATCATAACAATATGTATTATGTTTATCATCTTCTTCATCTATAACTTCCATAGTAAGACCATTTATAAGAAAAGCACTTTCTTGCATTCTTTCACATATTGTAGTGTAACTAAATCTTGCATTACCAAATATTTCTTCATCTGGGAAAAATTCTACAGTTGTACCTGTTTGTTTAGTTGTACCTATTTGTTTTAGTTCTTTATCTACGTGTCCACCATTCTTAAATGATATTTCACATATCTTGCCTTCTCTACAAATGGTAACTTTCATCCATTTAGATAATGCATTAACAACAGAAGAACCAACACCATGTAGTCCTCCTGATACCTTATATCCATCTGTTTCAAACTTTCCACCAGCATGTAATACTGTATAAATTACTTCTGGTGTTGACTTTCCTGAAGAATGTTTTCCAATTGGAACTCCACGTCCTTCATCACTCACTCTTACACTTCCTACTTTAGTAAGAGTAACTGTTATTTTTTTACCATATCCGTTTATGGCTTCATCTATCGCATTGTCAACGATTTCCCACACTAAATGATGTAGTCCTCTTTTATCAGTACTACCTATATACATACCAGGTCTTTTACGAACTGCTTCAAGACCTTCTAATATTTTTATTGATTTTTCATTATATTCTGCCATAATCACCTAATCTCCATAACTCATTATACAAAAAATTAAAAAAAGTGTAAAGAAAAGGTTTACACTTTCATTGTTAATATATTTACATATTTTTATAAGTCAACATATTCCATATCTTTCTTCTTATCAAGTTCAGTTGTAAACTTACTTGTACTTTCCACTGGTACTTCACTATCTTCTTTTATAGGCTTTGGCGGTTCTTTTACTTCAATTGGTTCAAATATATTTTCTTCTTTAGACATAGCTTTTTCTTTTTCCATGCCAAGCAAATCTATTTTAGCTGCTTTATATGGGGCAGGTTTTTCCATAAGTTGTAAATCACTTTTAAAAACTGAATCTACTATTGGACCTTCATCTACTATTTCATTATTTTCAGCATTAATTTCATCTTGTGTCATTAGATTTATACTTTCATCTTTAGCATTATCAAGTGCCTTAAAATATTCTTCATCACTTATTTTATATTGTTTATCGCTTATAAATAATAGTGGATAGAAACATATAGGTAAAAATACAAGTCCCATCTTAAATCCAAATGATGTATTAAATACAGTACCAAGCTTATAAGACATGATCATAAGTACAATTAAATTAACTCCAGGAACAAAGAACAATATTCCCCAAAAAATAGACATATCTACTATTTCTAACATAGTAAATAAATTTATAATTGGATAATATGCAGTTTTTTCTCCTTTATGTGCTTTCTTAAAGATATTTTTTCCACCTAACATTATAAGAATTGATCTTGTAAATGTTATACCAAGCACTATAAAAACTACTGTTACAAGTGTATTTATTGTTGATGGTGACATAATTTTTCCTCCTATTTTCTATATATATCATACAATAATACGTATTTTTTTGCAATAATTTATAAAAAATATCATTTTTTTCAAAAAAATGGTTGCTTTTTTCTAAAAAATAGTATAATATTAAGTAGTCAGCTTTAATTGTGACTTAATTTCAAGTTAAATTTAAGCAGATGGGCTTGTAGCTCAGGCGGTTAGAGCGTTCGTCTGATAAGCGAAAGGTCGATGGTTCAAGTCCATCCAGGCCCACCATTTTATATAAATGGCCCGTTGGTGAAACGGTTAACACACACGCCTTTCACGCGTGCATTTATGGGTTCAAATCCCGTACGGGTCACCATATTTTGATACGAAATCCCTTATTTAGGGATTTTTTGTTGTTTATTTTCCAAAAAAGAGTGGTACTTTTTTCATATTTTCCACCTACTATATGGAAATTCATTTTAAAATAAAAGATAACTATCTTAAATAGTTATCATAAATATACATCAATCACAAGTATAAGTTTTACTATGTTCTTTTATATCATCAATAGTAACCTCATCATTAAATTTATCATATGAAGCAGTAGTTTCAATATAAAATTCATCATTATATGCTTTAACAGATGTTATTACTCCATCTTTTACTTCAATACAATAATCCAAACTATTTGTAAGTAAATCTAACTTTGGCCCTTTTACTGAATTAGCACCAGTAAATTTTTGATTTCTAATAGCAGCAGTATCCATTTCTTTCTTAGTTTCACTATAAAGTTTTCCAACTTCAATTATAAACGCTTCCTTCTTAGACTTAAAAAAATAATCAATTACTCTTGGAACGACTAAAGTTACAAGAACAGCTAAAATAGCTATAACAGCTAAAATTTCTACTAATGTAAATCCATCTTTTTTCATAACAATCAACCTATCTTTCAATATATATTTTATCACATTAAAATATTTAATCAAATAAAAGATGTAAAGAAGTATATTCTTTACATCTCTTTTATTTTTGAAACTATATCTTCTATTTTCACTAGTTCTTGATTACCTGTTACCATATCTTTTAATGTAACTGAATTATTCTTAAGTTCATCTTCACCTATTATGATAACTTTATTTATTTTTTCACGATTAGCATTATTCATTGCTTTCTTTAATTTTATATTATTAAGTTCTGTTAATACTTTTATATTGTTTTGTCTTAACATATTAGATATTTCAAATAAGTATTTATCATTATTAAATGAATAAACATATACGTCATACTTCTTTAATTCTTTTGATTCTCTTTCTTTAAGTAGTGTATACATTGGTTCTAGTCCAAATGACATACCTATTGCTGGATACTCTTCACCATTGTGTAAAAAGTTGGTGATTATTTTATCATATCTTCCACCACCACCTAAGGCTGATTTAAATTCACCAGTTTTATCAAATATTTCCCATACTGTTCCAGTATATATTTCAAGTCCTCTAGCTAAATATGGTGTAAATCTAGCATATTCATTTAAATCTAAATAATCTATATATGAGAATAATTCTTTTATCTCACTCTTACCTTCGATAAATTCTTCATTATCAATATTCATATTATCTAATTCATTAATATTACACTTGAATAAACTAAATAAATTATCTAATTTTTCACTTGCTATATTGTATTCTTTTAGTTCTTCACGAACACCATCTTCTCCTATTTTAGCAAGTTTATCTACGGATAAGATTACTTTAGATGTTAACTCTTTATCAATACCTGACGATATAATAAAACCTTCAAGTAACTTACGATTATTTATTTCTACATAAACTTCTATACCTAGTTTTTTATAACACTCAATAGTCATCATTAACATTTCAGCTTCAATAAATGATCCTTCTATACCACATACATCGACATCACATTGATAGAATTCTCTTGCTCTACCTGTTTTTACTGGACCATCTCTAAATACTTTACCTATTTCATATCTTTTAAATGGTAAGTTTATAGTCTTACCAGCATTCATACTTATTACTTTAGAAAATGGTACTGTTAAGTCATATCTTAATCCAAGTGTTCTATCACCTTGATCTTTTAAAGTATATACTTCTTTTAATATTTCACTACCACCTGAATACTTTGATGCTAATAAATCATAATAACATAAAATACTAGTATCTAGTGGTAAATAGCCATACTTTTCAAAGGTATCTGTAAGAGTATTTACTACTTTTCTTCTTATTATCTCTTTACTTGGAAGACTATCTACTGTTCCTTTTACATTCATTATCTTCATTGTTTCACCTCTTTCTATGATTTTAATTTTAATAACTCACTTAAATCGGTTATTGTTTGATATATGCATTCTTTTCCTGAGTCAGAGAACTTAATAGATATACCACCTTTTTCATGCCAATAATCTAAGTTTCCTAAAAAGTCATCTACTAAAATGTTACCTTTTGGATCTACAGCATCAGCTTTTTTTATTTCTTTTGGTACTGCTATTACTTTTACTTCAGGTAATACTTCTTTAAAATAATTTAATTTAGCTATTATTTCTCCATCTGAATTAACATGAGTTAGTATTTCTACATCATATACTTTAGTTAACTCTTTTATTTTTTCGATGGAATTATCTATTTCACCAGCTTCAATTATGAGTTCTTCCCAAGATAAATTACGATAAAAATCTTTCTTTTCTTCTTCTCTTTCAATTCCTTTTTCTTTAAGCATCTTATAAGACATATTAATTGTATCTAGTATTACACCATCACAATCTAAATATAACTTAGTCATGGTTTTCTCCTTCTATTTTAATCCTATTTGTATTTCTTCTTTACCATTATAGAAGTTAGTTATTTTTTCACTTTCTACTTTGATAACTGTTGGATCAGATACTTTTAAACTACTTATATCAGAAACTGCTCCTGATGGTTCTCCTACAAAGTTACTATTGAAATCATCATGTAAATCAACTCGATATACTTTATCATTTAAACTTGATACAATGCTTGATACTTCTTTATCTTCATTAGTACTATCATAATAATATACATAGTATAATTCTTCTACTTGTCTTAATGAATCACCAGCTAATATTTTATTTGTAATAGTAGTCTCTTCATTATCACTACTATTATTTTTCTTATTTGTTCCAAAATCTTTAGTTACAAAGATACTTGTTAGTAGATATAATACTATAAATAATACTAGTATTACTGCTACTATTATTACTAATGTTTTAGGTTTCATAGTATTAAAATCTTGCTTCTTTACTTGTAATTCTTTTACATTCTTTCCTTCTCTTTTCGCTTGTTTTCTTTTTAATTCTCTTCCCATTATTTTCACTTCCTTACTTATTTTTATTCAATCATTTTAGTATCATCTAATTTAGTTATTCCTACAATATTACCATCATTTGCTAAAATGTTTATTTGCCTTCTGGCAGTTTTATTTAACTTTTCAAGTCTATCTTTTTGACTAATATTATTTTCTATCATACTAGCATTTAATACTTCTAAATTAGATAAAACAACTAAATGTAAAATATCAGTATAATCTCTAATATTACCTTCTTTATCAGGATTATTTTCTCTCCACTCTTTAGCGGTCATTCCAAATAGTGCTACATTTATTACATCGGCTTCATTTGCATATATAAATAATTTTTGTTTATCTGTAAGTTTTGGTACTATATTTTCTTTTATACTATCAGTATGTATTCTATAATTTGTTTTTGATAAACTTCTTCTTACTGACCATTCTATTCTTTCCTGGTATGTTTCATTATGCTTTAATCTTTCAAATTCTTTAATTAAATATAACTTAAATGCTGGATCTATCCAGGAAGCAAATTCTAAAGCTATATCAGGATGTGCAAAGGTACCTTTACTATATTTTCCACTACTTGGTATTATGCCAATTGCATTAAACTCTTTTTTCCATCTGTTTGGTGTCATAGTAAATCTATTGTAAGGGACTTCATCAATTTTAATTCCGTGGGATTTCACAGAATTAAAATCAGGGTTACTTAGTTCTTCCCATAACGAATAGAATGAAAATGAATTTCTTGTTGACATCCAGTTTCTAATAACTCCAGACGGATCATTAGGGTTTATATAAGATGCTAAATCAGTTAAAGAAATATAATCAACACCATTAACTCTCATTACTTTAACTAAATTATCTTTTACATGCATTTTAGTTATAATTTTCTCATTCAATGTAGCCCACTTCCTTTCTATTGTTTACTATTACTTTTTTTCACTTCCTCACTTACTTATTATAATATATTTTTAATTACTTGTAAATTAGTA
>ERZ779851.3574-NODE-3574-length-10162-cov-3.409617_pt1 | contig 10162 bp, 7 predicted proteins | sample MGYA00511094_ERZ779851 | MGnify/ENA primary metagenome ERZ779851 (study PRJEB29588, sample SAMEA2155512) | human gut metagenome | biome: human gut; feature: human-associated habitat; material: faeces | place: Denmark | collected 2008/2010 ... | reverse complement strand
TGGTTACCCGTGTGGGTTCAAATCCCACTAACCGCATTTGTTAGTACTTGCAATTCCGAATGCCGGTGCTATAATAAGGATGGCAGAAGATTGCTGCAGTACCCGGAAGCATAGCTCAGCCGGGATGAGCGTTCGCCTCACACGCGAAAGGTCAGGGGTTCGAGCCCCCTTGCTTCCATTTTTTAGTAACTATTCAGAGCGACGGCAAAGTACTGGATAGTTATTTTTTTAATCAAATCAAAGGAATACAAAAGCAATGAAAGAAAACGTAAGAAAACAGGGAATTTTACTGCCGGTATCCAGTATCCCTTCCGCATATGGGATCGGAACCTTTGGCAGGGAAAGCTATCGTTTTGTGGATTTTCTGGAGAAGTCCGGCAACAGGTTGTGGCAGATCCTGCCGCTCGGACCTACCGGATACGGAGACTCTCCTTATCAGTCGTTTTCCACTTTTGCGGGGAACCCTTACTATATCGATCTGGAGCTTCTGATCGAAGAAGGGCTTTTGACGAAGGAGATCTGTGACGGTTATGACTTCGGAGACAATGAACATTACGTGGACTATGAGAAGATCTATCTGTCCCGGTTCAAAGTCCTGAAGATCGCATTTGAGAATGCGAAAAAACAGGGACTTATGGAAGCACCGGAATATCAGAAGTTCATCACGGACAATGCTTACTGGCTGGATGATTATACTCTGTATATGGCAGTGAAAAATGCTTTCGATGGTGTCTGCTTTATGGAATGGGACGAGGATATCCGTCTCAGAAAAGCGGCAGCGCTTCGCAAGTACCGCAAAAAGCTCTCGGATGAGATCGCATTTTACTGCTTCCAACAGTACCTGTTTGCAAAACAGTGGAAAGAACTGAAGACTTATGCGAATAAAAAGGGCATAGAGATCGTAGGAGATATTCCTATCTATGTAGCTTTTGACAGTGCCGATACCTGGGCGAATCTGAAGCTGTTCCAGTTAGACAGGGAAGGTCGTCCCATCGGTGTGGCAGGCTGCCCGCCGGACTGCTTCTCGGAGACCGGACAGTTGTGGGGCAATCCGCTCTATGATTGGAAATATCATAAGAAGACCGGTTATGAATGGTGGATGCAGCGTATTGCATATTGCTATCAGTTATACGATGTGCTCCGTATCGACCATTTCCGGGGATTCGACGAGTACTGGTTCGTGCCTTACGGAGATCCTACGGCACAGAACGGTCACTGGGAGAAGGGACCGGGCTATGAATTGTTTGCTGTGATGAAGAAGAAACTGGGCAAAAAGAAGGTCATCGCGGAGGATCTCGGATTCCTGACCCCCAGCGTAATCCGTCTGGTGAAGAAGACAGGTTACCCGGGAATGAAGATCCTGCAGTTTGCTTTTGATGCGGGAAATGACAGTGAATATCTGCCTCACAACTATGATAAAAACTGTGTGGTCTATACAGGAACCCATGACAACGATACTACGGTAGGATTTATACAGAACATGCCGGAGAAGGATAAGAAGTTCGCGAAGAAGTATCTGGGACATAAGAATGATAAAAAGCTCTGCTTTGAGATCGTCCGGGCGGCATTGTCCAGCTGCGCGGATACCGCCATCATTCCCATGCAGGATTATCTGGAGCTGGACAGCAGTGCCAGGATCAATATACCGTCCACACTGGGCTGCAACTGGAAATGGCGCATGGATAAAGAAGCTTTGGATCCTAAGCTTGCGAAAAAGATTTATAAGATGGCAAAATTATACGGAAGATTGTAAAGTGTGCCACGCAGCGTAAGGCACATTGTAAGAATACGGAAGGGATAGTTTCCTTTCCGTATTTTTTGTGGACAAATCATCAATATTTGCATGCGTGGAAATGGGGATAACTATGGCAGGTAGCATTTTTTAGTGCATTTTTGTCAAAACAAGAGGACTTTTTTGTGGTCTTATGGAAAAAGCCACGTTATTATGGTATGGTTATCTATATTGGGCGGAGTCTGCAATCGGATTTCTGCGAGAGAGAGGAGAAACATGAGCCGTACTACTGACAGGGCAGGCCGTAATAAGGGACAATGGATCGTCATTGGGTTTATGGCTTTTGCTATCATAGTCATTTCGATATGCACAGTAATCTTTCGTTCCTATGTGCGGGGATTTCATAAAGTAACAGACAGAGAAATATATGACCGGTATTATGTGATGATCACAGAAGACCGCAAATCGGATTTCTGGCAGTCCGTATACCGCGGAGCTTTTGAACGCGGACAGGAAGAGAATGTATATGTGGATCTGCTGGGCGAGCATCTGTCCCAGGAGTATACGAGGGCAGAGCTTATGCGGATCGCCATGTCCTCCGGTGTAGACGGTATTTTTGTAGAATCGGATGAAAGCGACGAGATGTCACAGATGATCGACGAAGCAGTAGAACGGGGCATCCCTGTGGTGACACTGTATGGTGACAATACGCACAGTGCACGCTGCAGCTTTGTCGGTGTAGGAAGCTATAATCTGGGCAGGGAATACGGACGACAGGTATTGAAGCTGGCTTCTGTCAGTGAGAGTACCGCGCCCATGACGGTAGCGGTACTGGTGAATGCCCATGCACTGAACTCGGCACAAAATATTGTCTGCTCCGGGATTCAGGACGCACTGGAACAGGAGAAAATCCGGGGACCGGAAATAGAACTTTCCTTAATTACCGTGGACGATACGAATACTTTTTCCGTGGAGGAATCCATCCGGGATATTTTTATGAATGAAAAGCTGCCGGATATCATTATCTGCCTGAACGAATTGAGCACCACCTGTGTCTACCAGGCAGTGGTAGATTACAACTGCGTGGGCGAGGTCGCAATTTTAGGGTATTATGATACCGATACGATACTCAAAGCAATCGAGCGAAATGTAGTCAATGCAACGATCTCGATAGACACGGAGCAGATGGGAGCTTTCTGCGTGGATGCTTTGCAGGAGTACTATCGTTTTGGCTATACCAGTCAGTATTTTACGGCGGATGTCACAATTATTGATCAGAATAACGTGGGTGAATATTTACAAGCGCAGGAAGCGACAGAGTGAGGTACGCATGAGGAAAAAATTTCGACAGCTGTCTCTTCAGGCGAAGATGAGCAGCATTTTTGTATTGGCGAATCTGGTAGTATTTGCAGTGACGGTGATATTGCTTCTGGGAATCAACAGCATGTCTTCGGAGATCGATAAGGTCTATCAGGGGAATCTGCGGCTGAACGAAGTATCTGATGCACTGATGGCGGTGCAGGACAGTATGACGGATTATCTGAATTCCAAGACCAGTGATTCCCTGGAGGAATTTTACCGGAATGAACAGACATATTCCCAACTGGTGCAGGATATGAGCGATGGGGTGACGGGAGCCACCTTTCAGAGAATGGAACGCAGTATCCGGCATATGTCGGAAGAATACCTGGATCTCGTAAGTCAGACGATTGAGGCAAAGCGTGGGAGAAATGTAGAGAAATACCGCGTCCGGTACGAGAACGCGACACAGATGTATGAATATATCAATACCTATATTTACAGTCTGAACAACGAACAGTTCCGCAGCAACTCCGAGAACTACAGCCGTCTGTCGGCTGCTTTCCGTAATTTCGAAATGGTCAGTGTGATTGCATTATCCATCGTCATTGTGGTCAGCGTATCTATAGTAGTAAAGCTTACCGGGGAGATCATCAGTCCGTTAAAGGATCTGGCGGTAACCGCTGACGAAGTAGCGGGCGGAAACTTTGATACCGAACTGTTACAAGTACAGTCGGAGGATGAGATCGGCGTGGTAACGGGAGCATTTAACCAGATGCTTATCAGTATCAGACAGTATCTGGAAAGCCTGCGCGAGAGCATGGAAATCCGGCGTTCATTAATGGAAAAAGAGCTTTTGATGGAGGCACACTTAAAGGATGCACAGCTAAAGTATCTGCAGGCGCAGATCAATCCCCACTTCTTATTCAATACGTTAAATGCGGGAGCACAGCTGGCCATGATGGAAGGCGCCGACCGGACCTATGAATATGTACAGAATGTGGCGGAATTTTTCCGCTATAATGTAAAAAAGAGTAATGATATCGTGACGGTCAGAGAAGAGCTGGAACTGGTGGATCATTACATTTATATTCTGAATGTCCGCTTTTCCGGGGATATCCATTATGGAAAAGAAATTGAGGAGGATCTGCTGGACAGCTGCATGCCAAGCATGATCTTACAGCCGATCGTGGAAAATTCCGTAAATCACGGCATCAGAGAGATGAACGGAGAGGGAAAGATCCGGCTGAAGGTATACCATGTGGATGGAGATACGCTGGGGATCAGTATCCGGGATAACGGCATCGGAATGGATCCGGATACGATAGAAAAAGTACTTGGCGGCAATTATCACGAAGAGCAGTCAGGCGGCGGTTCCAATGGTATTGCGATGGGGAACGTTATCGCAAGATTAAAACTTTTCACGCAAAACGAAGATGTAATGACGATTTTAAGTGACGGGAAAGATCAAGGAACGGAAGTAATCCTGTATCTTCCGATAAAAGAGAGGGAAAAGACGGATGTATAAGATCATGCTGGCGGATGACGAAGGAATCGTGATCGATTCCCTGAAATTCATCATCGAAAAAGAATTCAAGGATACCTGTGAGGTGCAGTATGCCAAGACCGGCAGAAGTGTGATTGAACTGGCAGAGAGCTTCCGTCCGGACGTTGCGGTCATGGATATCCAGATGCCGGGAATCAACGGCATCGATGCTATGAAAGAGATCCGGAGAAGCAATAATCATACAGTGTTTATCGTAATGTCAGCTTATGACAAATTTGATTATGCGAAAGAAGCTATCAAACTGGGAGTCATGGAGTACATTACCAAGCCGATGGAGAAGACCCGGATCATTGCAGCATTGCAGAAGGCAATGGAGCGAATCGATGCAGAGCGCCTGAAACGCAAAAATGAGTTGTTGATCAAGGAAAAACTGGAGACGGTCGTACCGATTATTGAAAGCGGTCTGATCCACAATATCTTATTACAGGAGCATTTTCGCGAGGATATTGAGAATTACCGGTCAATTTTAGGGATCACGCTGCAATATGCCTACATGATCGCTGTGGTATGCGGGGATGAGCAGCAGGGAAACCACATGACGAATGCGGTGGGAAGCAGTGTCAGAATGCAGAGGCATTATCAGGAGGTCAGGGACTGTCTGAAAGAAAATTTTGACTGTATTGTGGGTACCGTCATGGCAAACAAACTGGCAGTGCTGGTACCTTATGAGAAAGATGTGATGGACTATAATGAGCGTATCGAACTCATTGAAAAAGCCAGAGAACTCACCAGATATCTGCGCAAGAGAACGGATATCAGCTTCCGCATCGGCATCGGAGAACCGAAAGATTTTCTGATGGCTTCGGAATCTTATACGGAGGCGCTGAATGCACTGGTGGCGACCACCGGCAGTGTGGCACATGTGGATGACCTGCCGATCAAATGCGAATATGGTGGAAATTATCCGGTGAAGTTGGAGAAAAAACTTTTTGCGGAAGTCGAGGATGGCGACATTGACAATGCTTCCGCATCGGCATCGGCATTTTTTGACTGGATGGTGGATAGTGGTTCCGATCTGATGAATATGAGGCTTAAGGTGCTGGAATTTGCCCTGTGGTCAGAGCACATTGCCTATGAAAAAGGTGGTATGATCTATCAGCTGAATTCCCGTGCGGAGTATCTGCCGCAGGTGATGGAAATAGCGGAACCGGCGGCCATGAAAACATGGTTCCTGGAAAAAGTGAAGGAAGCCTGCCGGAACGTTCTGAATAAAAGGGAAGAAAAGTCGGGCAGCATTATCGAGACGGCGAAAAATTATATTAAGAATAACTATCACAAAGACATTTCCCTGGATGATGTATCCAGAGAGGTAAATATCAGCCCGTATTATTTCAGTAAACTATTCAAAGAAACTACCGGGGAAAACTTTATCGAGTACCTGACCAATTTAAGGATGGACAAGGCAAAAGAACTGCTGCAGACGACAGAGTGCTCCATGAAAGAAATCTGTGCCAGAACCGGATATTCGGATCCGAATTATTTTAGCCGCAGTTTTAAGAAGAACGTGGGCGTGACACCGACAGAGTACAAGGAAAACCGTGGAAAGGGACAGGAACAGGGCAATGTATAAGAAAAAGAGATGGATATGTGTTGCGTGGCTTCTGGTGATGATGTTATTGCTGTGTGCCTGCGGAAATCTGGAGACCGGAAAAAATCAGGGAGAGGTCGCGGAAAATGATAAGATTCAGATCGGCATGAGTTTTGATTCTTTTGTCATTGAAAGATGGCAGAGGGATCGTGACATTTTCGTTTCAACGGCAAAGGAACTGGGAGCGGAAGTGAATGTCCAGAATGCGAACGGTGATCTGGAGCAGCAGAAAAAGCAGATCAATTACTTCATCGACAAAGGAATGGATGTGATCGTTGTGATATGCATTGACTCCAAAGGATTAACAGAGGAAGTGCAGAGGGCGAAAGATGCCGGCATTAAGATCATTGCTTATGACAGACTGCTGCAGAATACAGATATTGACCTGTATATCTCGTTTGACAACGAAAGAGTAGGCACCATGATGGGAGAGGCACTGTTGGAAAACGGTCTGGCCGGCGGAAATGTGCTGATGCTGGGAGGCTCTGCCGTGGACAGCAACGTTGCCATGGTGGAAAAGGGCTTTCGCAAGGTCATGGAGGATAATCAGGTGACGATCTTGGATTCTATGCATGCAGATGGCTGGAAAGCGGAACTTGCCGGGGCATATATCTATGAGCATATGGATGTTGTATCGGAGGCAGATGCCATTATGTGCGGCAATGATGATCTGGCAAGCAAAGTGGTACATGCTCTGAAAGAAAAGAGACTGGCAGGAGATATTATGGTAGTGGGGCAGGATGCCGACCTGGAAGCGTGCCAGCGCATCGTCGAGGGGACACAGGTCATGACAGTCTACAAACCGGTGGAAAAAATGTCGCAGAAGGCAGCGGAGTGTGCGGTGCTTCTGGCAAAGGGAGAGCCGTTGCCGGAAGGAGATACGGTAACCATAGAGAATGGAAAGTATGAAGTTCCGTACATTGGTCTGGAACCAATCAGTGTGGATAAAAACAATATGAATGATGTGATCATCGGAAGCGGATTTCACTTAAAAGAGGATGTTTATCTGAACATTCCCTCGGAAATGCCCAAATAATATTGGATTTACTTTGAAAATGGGGAAAAGAGATAGATTCTAAAAACACAATAGGAAAAATTTGGTGACAAAGCTGTGCCGGCAGACAAGATATTGCTAGCACAGCTTATTTTTGTCCTCTGAATAGGACGGAAAAGTACAGAAGGTCGTAAAATCATGCTATAGGATTTATGATATTCTCTATTTAGCAACAAAAACAAACCAAATAAGGGAGGTTACTTTTTATGAGGAAGAAATTATTAAGCTCACTTCTGGTAACGGCTATGGCTGTTACGATGCTTGCAGGATGTGGATCCAATGGGGGACAGCAGGCATCCACACCGGCAACAGAAAACAAAACAGAAACATCTGCAGAAGCGAAAACAGATGACACTGCCGGCACCGACACTGCCAGCACCACGACAACAGAAGGCGGTAAGATCGGTGTAGCAATGCCTACCAAGGATCTGCAGAGATGGAACCAGGATGGTACCAACATGGAAGCCCAGCTGAAGGAAGCAGGCTATGAAGTGGATCTGCAGTATGCATCCAACGACATTCCTACGCAGGTATCCCAGATCGAGAACATGATCAACTCCGGATGCCAGATGTTAGTTATCGCATCTATCGATGGTGATTCCCTGGGAACTGTTCTGGAGCAGGCAAAGGAAAAAGACATTCCTGTTATCGCTTATGACCGTCTGATCATGAACTCCGATGCAGTTACCTATTATGCAACCTTTGATAACTACATGGTAGGTACCAAGCAGGGCGAATACATCAGAGACCAGCTGGATCTGGACAACGCAGCAGGACCTTTCAACATCGAGCTGGTAACCGGTGATCCTGGTGACAACAACGCAAGATTCTTCTTCGGTGGTGCTATGGATGTGCTGCAGCCCTACATCGATGCAGGCAAGCTGGTAGTAAAATCCGGACAGACCGATTTCGAAACTGTTGCAACCGCTAACTGGTCTACCGAGACCGCACAGTCCAGAATGGATGCTATCATTTCCGCTAACTATGCAGACGGAACAAAGCTGGATGCTGTTCTGTGCTCCAACGACTCTACTGCACTGGGTGTTACCAATTCCCTGGAAGCAAACTACACCGGCGAATGGCCTATCATTACCGGTCAGGATTGTGATAAGCCCAACGTAAAGAACATGATCTCCGGTAAGCAGTCCATGTCCATCTTCAAGGATACCCGTACTCTGGCATCCAAGGTTGTAGAGATGGTAGATGCTGTCATGAAGGGCGGCGAGGCACCTGTCAACGATACCACAACTTACGACAATGGTACCGGCGTTATTCCTTCCTATCTGTGTGAGCCCGTATTCGCTGATGCAAGCAACTACAAAGAGCTGCTCATCGATTCCGGTTACTACACAGAAGCAGATTTACAGTAATTTTATAAAATAATATGGATCCTGCGGGATCCTTACGGCAGGCGGGCGTTTCCCGCCTGCTGTATTCATGGAAATACCAAAAGCAATTGTTTGATTAGATAATGTGGAAATAAGACTTGGGAGGAATACCATTGGCAAAAATCTTATTGGAAATGAAAAATATAACCAAAACATTCCCCGGTGTAAAAGCACTTGACAATGTAAACCTGCAGGTAGAAGAGGGAGAGATCCATGCCCTTGTAGGTGAAAACGGCGCAGGAAAGTCCACATTGATGAATGTATTGAGCGGTATATATCCGTATGGGTCTTACGAAGGGGACATCATCTATGACGGTGAGGTCTGCAAATTTGATAAGATCAAGGACAGTGAGGAAAAGGGTATCGTAATCATTCATCAGGAGCTTGCACTGATCCCTTATATGACAATCGGGGAAAATATGTTCCTGGGCAATGAACGGGGACATAAGTACAAAATCAACTGGAATGAAACCAATGCCAGGGCGTCGGAACTGTTAAAGACCGTAGGTCTGAAGGAAGGCCCCCAGACATTGATAAAGGATATTGGTGTAGGTAAGCAGCAACTGGTGGAAATTGCAAAAGCACTGGCGAAAAATGCAAAGCTGTTGATCCTGGATGAGCCTACCGCTTCTCTGAATGAGACAGATTCCAAGGCACTACTGGATCTGATGTTGGAACTCAAGAAAAAAGGAATGACATCTATCATCATTTCTCATAAATTAAATGAAATTTCCTATGTGGCAGATAAGATCACAGTGATCCGTGACGGATCTACCATTGAAACTCTGGTGAAAGGAAAAGATGATATTACCGAGAGCCGGATCATCAAAGGAATGGTAGGAAGAGAAATTGCCGACCGATTCCCAAAGAGAGAGCCGAAGATTGGAGATGTCCGGATGGAAGTGAAGCACTGGACCGTCCATCATCCCCTGTATTCGGAACGTAAGGTGGTAGATGATGTCAATATCATTGTGAAAAAGGGTGAAGTAGTTGGAATCTCCGGACTGATGGGTGCCGGACGAACCGAACTGGCAATGAGCTTATTCGGAAAAAGCTACGGATCCAATATCAGCGGTGAGCTGTATATTAACGGCAAGATAGTACATCTGAATACGGTACAGGAAGCAATCAAGAACCATCTGGCATATGTGACGGAGGACAGAAAAGGAAACGGACTGATCTTAAGCAATCCGATCAAGATCAACACGACTCTGGCAAATCTGGATGCTGTCAGCAGCCATACAGTCATTGATAAAGACAAAGAGTACAATGTAGCTGTGGATTACAAGAAAAAACTGAATACAAAATGTCCTACGGTAGAACAGAATGTGGGTAATCTAAGCGGTGGTAACCAGCAGAAAGTACTTTTGGCAAAATGGATGTTCGCGGATCCGGATATCCTGATCCTGGATGAGCCGACCAGAGGTATTGATGTTGGTGCAAAATATGAGATTTACTGCATCATCAATCAACTGGTGGCAGAAGGAAAATCTGTTATCATGATCTCCTCCGAACTGCCTGAGATACTGGGTAT
>ERZ779851.3571-NODE-3571-length-10165-cov-2.629080_pt1 | contig 10165 bp, 7 predicted proteins | sample MGYA00511094_ERZ779851 | MGnify/ENA primary metagenome ERZ779851 (study PRJEB29588, sample SAMEA2155512) | human gut metagenome | biome: human gut; feature: human-associated habitat; material: faeces | place: Denmark | collected 2008/2010 ... | reverse complement strand
TATTGCTTATTATCCGCACCCAAAAAGTTGCATTTATAAGTTGAACTCAAGAAATATCCTTCATTATCCGGATAATAGAGAGCCGCACCCAATTCTTTCTTATATTTAAAAGTCACCGGAGTACCGTCACCATGAAAAAGTCTTTCCTGCTGACTGGCATTGAGATATTTTCCCAACGTGTCCTTGACGTGTGCCAACGTGTCCATATTCAATAATACTTCCCTTGCTTGCGGCAGCAGCTCATCATATTTCTGCTGGATTAACCGATAGCTCTGTTCGTCAACTTCATCTTTTTCCCAATATTTCTGAGCAGTGATAAATGCCTTCTCCCGCAAATAAGACTCATACAGACGGTTGATATAGCGAGAGCTGAACAAATAGAACACGCTCATCACCATGATAATGGCACACATCGTAATGAGGGAATAAAACAAAGCTATTTTAGGTCCAATCTTCATGTCTATCCTTTCTTTTAAGTTTCTCTATATCCTAAAGATACTTTTCAATCAGTCATCATATAGCCCACACCCACCACTGTATGTATCAACTTGTCCTCAAAACCTTTATCTATTTTGGCGCGCAAATAATTCACATATACATCCACTACATTCGTATTGGTGTCAAAATTCTTATCCCACACATCACGTAATAGCGTAAGCCGGGAAAGCACCGCCCTTTGATGCAACAAAAAATACTCTAATAACCGATATTCCTTTACCGTAAGATCAATATCCATGTTTCCCCGGCGAGCACGCCGCAACGTACAGTCCAAAATCAAATCCCCACAAACCAATTGCTGTACAGGAACCTCCTTACTCCGGCGGAGCAAAGCCTTGATACGCGCCTCGAGTTCCTGAAAGCTAAACGGTTTCACCAGATAATCATCCGCTCCGGCATCCAGTCCTTTCACAATATCGTCTGTAGTTCCAAGCGCCGTCAGCATAACAACAGGAGAGTGATAGCCGAAACGCTGCCGGTACATGCGGCACAGTTCCAATCCGTTCATACCCGGCATAATGATATCCAATATCAACAAATCAAAAGACTCATTCTGAAGCAGTTCCCATCCCGCATTACCATCGTACACCACAGAGACCTCGTGACCGAACTCACGAAGCCCTCTTTCAATGAACGAGGCAATATTTATCTCATCCTCTACCAATATTATTTTTGCCATAAACAAATCTGTTTTTCTGTCGGTTGCAAATATACATCATTATAATTTTCTTTGCAGCAGATTACCTTCTTTATCATACAACATCTTGCTATAAACCCACTCCACAATCAGCGGAAATACGAACAAGGCAAAAAAAGTGGCTCCTATCAAACCGCCAATAATAACAATAGCTAGCGGGCGCTGTGATTCGGAACCTATGCCATGACTCATGGCAGCAGGCATCAACCCGATAGCCGCCATGGCCGCCGTCATTACAATGGAACGGATACGCGAGCGCATTCCTGTTTTCACCGCATCCGGCAAGGATAGCCGTGTATGCAGATTATGCTTGATATCCGAAATCATAATCACCCCATTCTGAATACAGATACCGAATAAAGCAATGAAACCGATCCCCGCAGAAATTGAGAAATTAAATCCCGTCAGCAACAATGCGGCAATACCTCCCACGGCTGCAAAAGGTACATTCAGCAGCACCAGTCCTGCATCTCTGGCATTCGAAAAAAGTACAAACAGAATGACAAAGATAATAGCGATACTCACAGGAACCACCTGGGCCAAACGCTTGGACGCCCGTTGCTGGTTCTCAAAATCTCCCGTCCATTTCAAAGAATATCCTTCAGGAAGATGGATCGCGGCATTTACTTTCTTTTGTGCCTCTGCCACCGCCGTTCCCATGTCCCGTCCCCGCACGGAGAATTTGACCGCACAGAAACGAGTGTGGTTGTCCCTGAAAATAAGTAAGGGTCCTGTAATGGTACGGATATCCGCCAATTCCTTGACAGGTATCATGGCTCCATCGCTGGCCGGAACCAATATCTTGCCTATCTGATCTTCGTTCTGACGGAATTCCGGATTATAACGCACCATAATATTGAACTTCCGTTCATCTTCATAAAGTAAAGAGGCCGATTTTCCGCCGATAGCCATCTCGATGATGGACTGCACATCTTCTTTCGCTACCCCGTATCGTGCCAGTTTCTGTTCATCCAGTTCGATACGCAGTTCAGGCTGGCCGATGTTACGGATTACTCCCAAATCTTCAATACCTTCCACAGTCCCCAAAATCTTATCAATCTGTACGGCAAGTTTCTGTGACTCATATAAGTCCTTGCCGAACACTTTCACCGCAATAGAGCCCTTTACCCCCGATGCCGCCTCCTCCACATTATCCGATATAGGCTGTGAGAAGTTGAAGTCGATGCCCGGATAAATGGATAAATCCTGCTGCATCTTATCAATCAGTTCCAGTTTGGTCAGTTTGCTCTCCCATTCTTTCTCGGGATAGATGTCTACATGAAATTCAATATTATAGAAACCGGTCGCATCTGTTCCGTCATTCGGTCGTCCGGTTTGGGACATCACTTGTCTCACTTCGGGATAAGCCATCAGTTTACGACGCATGGTGTTGGCCAGCTCCACCGATTCATCCAAAGCGATGCTTTGCGGAAGCGTGGCGCGTACATAAATGGAACCTTCATTCAGCTGAGGAAGAAACTCCGTTCCCAAGAAAGTAAAAAGCCACAATCCGAAAACCGCCACCACCGTAGAGAGTCCGATAGTGAGACTGCGACGGGCATGAAACCGGTCGAACAGCAACGAAGCTTTTTCATTGATAAAACGGACGATACAGTTATTCCTCTCACGGACATCACGTTTCAGCAACATAGAAGACAGGACAGGAACCAGTGTCAAAGTGAAGATCAAAGCCCCCAGCAGTGCGAATCCCAATGTATATGCCAACGGAGAGAACATCTTTCCTTCCACTTTCTGAAAAGAGAATATAGGCACCAACGCTGTGATAATAATCAATTTGGAGAAGAACACCGCTTTCGCCTTATCTTTGGCAGTGCTCCGGATAAGCCCCATTTTCGACATCCGGTTGAACGCAGGCATTCCCACCTCGTACGCTTTTCTGTCCAGCGCCACAAAAACCCCTTCTACCATCACCACGGCGCCATCAATGATGATGCCGAAATCTATCGCTCCCATAGAAAGCAGATTGGCAGACATTCCCATCGCTCTAAGGCAGATAAAGGCAAAGAGCAGCGCCAACGGAATCACGATGCCGACAATCACTGTCGTCCGCCAATCCGCCATAAAAATTAAAACGATAAACGTAACTAACAATATACCCTCAATAAGATTATGAGTCACCGTATGAACAGCCAGATTGACTAAGTTCTCACGGTCATAGAATGGAACAATCTCCACATCCTCGGGCAGAATCCCTGTATTCAGTTCTGCTATTTTATGCTTCAAGGCAGCAATCACCTCACCCGGATTTTCTCCTTTCCGCATGACGATAATGCCTTGCACCACATCATCTTCCTCCATGCGTCCTACTTGTCCCAGTCTGGGCAAACAGGATTCGTGCACATCCGCCAAATGACGGACCAATACAGGCGTACCGTTGATATTCTTCACTACAATATTCCGGATTTCCTCCAAATCATTGATTAATCCGATTCCACGCACCACATAGGCCTGTGAGCTCTTAGTAATCACATCTCCTCCGACATTGATATTACTCTTTGCAATAGCATCATACAGTTCCAATGAAGTAATACCGTAATTTATCAGTTGATGGGGATTCACACTGACTTCGAAAGTCTTTACCTCGCCACCGAAACTCACAATATCAGCCACACCCGGCACAGCACGGAGATTGCGGTCTATCACCCAGTCCTGAATTGTTTTCAATTCGCGCACATCACGCTTGCCACTGCGCAAAGTGTAGCGGTAAATCTCTCCCGTCGGGCCATAAAGCGGCTGTACTTCAGGAGTGACCCCTTCCGGTAAATCAGCATCATTCAACAAGTTATACACCTGCTGGCGAGCTGTGAAATCATCGACATCGTCCTCAAACATCACATTGATAACAGACAGACCGAAAAGAGTGGTAGAACGGATATCAGTCTTCTTCTGAACAGGATTCATCGCTATTTCAACAGGGATAGTGATGAATTTCTCCACCTCTTCCGCACTTCTCCCCGGCCACTGGGTGATTATGGTCACTTTCGTGTTCGTCACATCGGGAAAAGCATCTACAGGTGTATGTTTGAAAGATATCGCCCCTGCAATGACCGCTATCGTGGTACTGAAAAATATAAAAAATTTATTTTTCAGTGAAAAAGCTACTATATTATCAATAAACTTATGCATACTTTCCTTCTATTTAGAATCGTCATTCAAAGCATTATAAACCAACAAAACATTTTTGTTAAGAATCTTATCGCCTCCGGTAACACCGGAACGGAGATAGCATTCCTTATCCGACCGCTTGTAAATCTCCACCTCTTTCACCTGAAGACTGCCGTCGCCGTCTACCGCTACCACATAATTCTTCCCATTCTCAAAAACCAGCGAATGAGGGTCTATCCGTGCCATCCGTTCCTCGGATGCCTTGCAAGTCACCTTTACATTGGTAAACATACCCGGCTTCAGCAGATAATCCTTATTTTGCAATTTTATGCGCACGCTCATCGTTTTACTCTCGTCATTCAGCACCTGATACACTTTGTCTATAGTGCCTCCGAAACTCCTGTTCCGATAAGCCAGTGTAGTAATCTCCACCCTGTCTCCTGCACATACTTTGCTGATATCACTTTCATAGACATCGGCCATCACCCAGACATTCTCCAACCCCGATACAGTAAATAATTCCTCACTCTGGTCTGAACGTATCTGCATATCTTTGCTGATGTTTTTATTGACAATAAATCCCGCTACCGGAGACTTCACTTGATAAAAGGAATTACCCAACAGATGATAAATGGAGAAAACTTCCTTCACCCTTTTATCCTCCGCCTCGGCTGCGGCCAGTTCTTGCTTTGCCTGGAGCATATCGCGCTCCGAAGCTATGCCCGAAACATACATGTCCTGAGTCGCATCCATGGCACGCCGGGCGGTAAGCACTTGTTGGGCAGCATCTTTCTGCTGTTTCTCATAGTCGGCCACTTCCCCGCTACGGATTACGGCCAGAACCTCACCTTTTTGCACATAATCTCCCGTTTCCGCATGGACTTCCGTCACCGTCCCCCCGAATATGGGATACACCCGTGCCACCTGTTCTTGGTTGAAAGTAACACGACCGTTCAGGGTAAGTTCCATCGTGACCTCCTGTATACTTACAGTATCAATGGTCACTACTTGTTTCAAACTGTCTGTCAGGAAGATCCCCCCATTGGTCGTGTCTGTTTGTTCAGCCGGTGCCGAACAGTTACAAAGAAGAGGAAAAAATAAGCCCAGTAAAAAGATATTCTGATTCATTGTTGTTCTCTGATTGATAAGTTATTAATAATTAAATACATTTTGTCCGATAACTCGGTTCAAATTCTCCATAGCCAGAAGCAAGTCCTTACGTGTGTCATATAACTGTATACAAGTTTCTTTATAACTCTCATAATAGTCTATAAATTCCAACAGACTGATACTACGTTTCCGGAACGTTTCATTCACTCCCGCTATCAGTTTCTCAAAGTTCTGCTCCAAATCACTATCCACCGACTGATAAAGATTCATCGCCTTCTCCAGCTGCGAATAAGCGGTAAAAAGCTCCATCTCCGCTTTTCCCATGGCATACTCCTTTTCCGCTTTCATGATTTCGATGCGGGCCGACTTTATATTACCCTGATTACGGTTAAATATAGGAACAGAGAAACTGATCCCCACAGCAAAGTAATTATTGATAAAATTACCGGCACGGTCATAAGTCCCTTTAAAGGATACTTCGGGAAAAGCCAGCGACTTCTGAAGTTTAAGGTTCGCCTGCGAAGCACGGATATAGGTACGGGCCAGTTTTAAATCGGGACGTCCAGTCATACGTGCCATCAAGTCCGCATAAGAGAGTTGTGACAAGTCCAGCTGTTTCAACATACTTTCATCCAGTAGCAGTTCAGGACGCGCATCAGCAGGAAGGCTCAGAAGAAGGTTCAATTCTCCCCGGGCGGCAACCAGCTGATTCTCCTGCTCATTCCTTTCCTTCTTCAATGAAAGCAACATGGCCTCCAGACGCGAGGCTTCCATCAGTGAAATGTTTCCTTTCTGTTGTTGAAGTTTCATCTCAGCCAGAAGGCGCTCCAACGAAGTTATTTCTTTTTCATAAACAGCCATATTTCTAGTCAGAAAATAAGTCTCGACAAATCGTTCGTTCAGCTCACTATGCAAGGTGCGCATGATTTCCTGAAACTGATATCCGGCCATTTCCTTGTTCACTTTTTCCAGACGGATACGGTTACTACGCTGCCCGGCAATACTGATAACCTGCTCTATCTCCACTCCTGACTCCCCGTCCTTTCCCATGTCAAAGTATTTTCCATTCAGCCTATTGTACACATTTTGCTCTAACGAGATAACGGGATTCTCAAAAAGTCTGGCCTGCAATACCTGTGCCTGAGCAATGTCCATATCATACCGGGCTGCAATAAGAGACAGGTTCTGCTTCAGAAAAAGCTGTCCGGCATCTTTCAGAGTCAAGGTCTGTGCCTGCAGTATTCCTGTCATTATGCCTATAAAAAAGAAAAGAATAGCACGTTGTTTCATTGTTTTCTGTTTTTGGGTGACAAAAGTACAACGCCCTTTTCCCGATGAGAAGTGAAACCGATTATAATCAACTCAGACCAGATTAGAAAGTTATTAGAAAATATCCCGAAAGTGAACCGCTAACAAGATACTTTACCTATCTTTGCCTGTCATTTCTAATTTGTTATTCTATGATAAGTTATCAAACCGATGGGGTAAAGATGCCCGATATCAAAAAGAAAGAAACCACCGGATGGATTAAAGAAGTAGCCGCCTGCTATGGAAAAAGAGTGGGAGAAATCGCTTATATCTTCTGCTCGGACGATAAAATACTGGAAGTAAACCAGCAGTATCTGCAACATGATTATTACACGGATATCATCACTTTCGACTATTGCGAAGGTAATCGCATTTCCGGTGATTTATTCATCAGTCTGGATACTGTCCGCACCAATGCGGAACAGTTTGAGCAACCCTACGACCGCGAGCTTCACCGGGTGATTATTCATGGTATCCTGCACTTGTGCGGCATCAACGACAAAGGGCCCGGTGAACGGGAGATTATGGAAGCTGCCGAGAACAAGGCGCTGGCATTGGTTTCCCTATAACAGGACATACAAGGTAGAACAACCTATAAAAGTTACGGGCATAGTTCGCACGAATGATTGCCCGTAACTTTTCAAAGACATGCCAATAGTTAGGGAAAACTTTCCGCCGGACGGATAAAAAACGTCGAAAGCTGTACATGCACAGCTACATTTCTTCCCTTATCTTCTTGCTTTTCCGGATTAATTGCTTTATTTTGTGAATTGAAAAAACAGATAAACACAAAATATATCACTCAAATGGAAGCTAACGTATATTTTTTCGCTGCATTAGTAAGTACGGGAATCTTTCTTCTGCAATTCATCTTATCCATCTTTTTCGGCAGTATGGACACCGACATAGACGTTAATGCCGATGGCAACGCCGATATAGACATGAGCAGCGTACTCTCCTTCAAAGGGCTGATTCATTTCTGCATGGGTTTCGGTTGGTTCATGTATTTATGCCAGCCTCCCTACATTGTCTTGCATTATCTGGGCGCCGTGATAAGCGGCAGCTTTTTTGTTTTCGTCCTAGCTTGGATTTATAAACTCTGCTATAAGCTGAAACAAGAAAACAAGCCCGAACAGGGAGAAGAATTAATAGGCAGGAAATGCGAAATATATACCCGCTGCCAGGAACAAGAACAGGCAGGAACAGACTATGTGGTCTATATCGCCATCAATGGCGCACAAAGAGAACTTACCGTGCGGAGCATACAGGGTAAAAGCTACCGGGAAGGCGATATCCTCACACTGAAGGATTACAAGGAAGGAATCTATTATATTGATTAAATAAACCCTAAAAACGCAATCATTTATGGATGAGCAGATTCTCATTTATGCAGCTATTCTGGTAGCTGTCATCGTCCTGACCATCGTCGGGATTTTAAGTCGTTACCGCAAGTGCAAGAGCGACGAGGTATTGGTAGTATATGGTAAGACCGGCGATAAGAAATCGGCTAAACTGTATCACGGAGGAGCCGCTTTTGTATGGCCCATCATCCAGGGATACTCTTTCCTGAACATGAAACCCATGCAGATTGACTGCAAACTGACCGGCGCCATCTCCAAACAAAACATCCGCGTAGATGTGCCCACTACCATCACTGTGGCCGTAAGCACAGAGCCCGAAGTCATGCAGAATGCGGCCGAACGCTTGCTGGGACTGAACATCGAGGCACAACAGGAACTGATTAAAGACGTTGTTTACGGACAAATGCGTCTGGTCATCGCCGATATGACTATCGAACAACTGAACAGCGACCGTGATACATTCCTTGAAAACTGCCGCAAGAACATCGACTCCGAATTGAAGAAATTCGGCCTTTACCTGATGAACATCAACATCAGCGACATCCGTGATGAAGCTGACTATATCGTCAATCTGGGAAAAGAAGCCGAAGCGAAAGCCAAGAATGAAGCCTTAGCCAACATTGAAGAACAGCAGAAACTGGGGGCCATCAAGATTGCAGAACAGCAAAAAGAGCGCGCCACCAAAGTAGCGGAAACCAACCGCGACAAGAACACTCAACTGGCCGATACGCAACGTGACGAGGAGATTAAAGTAGCCATAGCCGACAAGGAACGTGAATCGAAAGTAGCAGAAGAAAATGCCGAAAAAGAATCACGTATCGCCAAAGCCAGCGCCTCCATGGAGGTGAACAAGGAACAGGCGCGTACCGAACAGGAGAGTCGTACTGCAGAGCTCCAGTCCGATATGGAGATAAAGCAGGCGGAAGCACAAAAGAAATCGGCCATCGGGCAAAATAACGCTGCCAAAGAGGTTGCCGAAAGTAATGCGGAACTTGCGGTGGACCTGAGAAATCAGGTGATTGAGCAGATCAAGGCCGGCCGCAGCGATAAGGAAATCATCGACTACATGGTGGACCGCTACGGCGACTTTGTGCTCTACAAGCCGCCCTTTAAGGCGTCAACGGCTATTTTGTGGCTCGGGCCCGTCGTGCTCTTCATTGCGGCGCTTCTTGGCTTTTACATCAACCTGCGCCGCCGCAAGCAGACGGTTCAGAAGACGGAAACGGCCTTAACGCCCGAAGAGCGTAAAAAGGCTGACGCCCTCTTGCGCGGAGAGTAACCGATGCTCATTACATTCATTATCTGTGCCCTGATTCTGACGGCGGCGGGGCTTGCCCTCATCGTCTGTGGGCTTGTGAAAAAGCACCGCGCGGATGCCGGAAAGGTGAGAGCCGAGCAAAACCTCGCGCTTTTGCGCGCTCAGTACGCCGAGCTTGAAGCCGACTACATGGCAGGCAAAATTCCCGAGGACGAGTACACCGAGACCAAGACGGAAATCGAACACCGTGTGATCGAGGAGACCGCTGAAGGTGAGGAGAGCGTGCGGCGCGACGGCCGTCAGGGGCTTTACGCCGCCTTCGTGATTGTCGTTGCTGTCCCCGTTCTTGCGTTTGTGGGGTATGAGTACCTGGGGTCTCCGCAGGCACTGGACCCGGTCTTTATGCAGCAACAGCAGCAGAACATGACCGGCATGCAGGGACACTCCGAAGCCGATCTGATGGATTCCATCAAACTGCTGGAAGACCGTCTGAAGGAAAATCCCGACAACGCCGACGGCTGGATGATGCTCGCCAAGACCTACGCGTCTTTTAAAAACTGGAAGGAAAGTTCGCGCGCGTTTGCTGAGGTAAACCGCCTTGTGCCGCACAACCCGGACGTTCTCGCGGACTGGGCGGACGTTCTGGCAGCGACCACAGGTTCCATTGAAGGTAAGCCTCAGGAACTCATTGAAGAGGCTCTGAAAATCGATCCGATGCACTGGAAGGCACTGGCTCTGATGGGAACGCTCTGCTACGACAAGCGTGACTTCAAGGGTGCCGTGACTTACTGGGAGCGCATGCGTTCG
>ERZ779851.3570-NODE-3570-length-10173-cov-2.593892_pt1 | contig 10173 bp, 9 predicted proteins | sample MGYA00511094_ERZ779851 | MGnify/ENA primary metagenome ERZ779851 (study PRJEB29588, sample SAMEA2155512) | human gut metagenome | biome: human gut; feature: human-associated habitat; material: faeces | place: Denmark | collected 2008/2010 ... | reverse complement strand
TGCGCTGGGCGGGGGTACGTGTGTCGGCCGGCCTCCCCTCTTCATCGAGACCTCCCACATAACACACACCGATGGAATGGGCGTTGAAACCTTTGCAATGAGCCCCCGCTACCGACTCGTTTCGCCCGTGAACAACCGTCCCGTCCAAATAAACCACATAGTGATAACCGATTCCGCGAAACCCGCGCGCTCTGTGCCAGCGGTCTATATCGTCTGCTTTCACATCGCGTCGCGCCGGCGTGGCCGTACAATGAATTATAATCTGATTTATCGTTCTCATAACGGAAGCAAAATTAATGCCTCCGTCACTTCTTCACGCGCCTGTTTCTATTTTCGAGCGGAGCCTACCTCGGTTTCGGGAAATCCGCCGGTGGCATGCTTCTCGTAGCCTGACGAGGAGGCGGTCACCAGAAGAGCCTCAGTGTGGGGCAGACTTTCTATCATACGCATGGCATCGGGCAGCGGCATGGCCATGCAGGCGGTGGCGAGCGCGTCGGCCATCATGGCGTCAGGAGCTATCACCGTGGCACTCAGCGTTGTTGACCGGGCCGGACGACCGGTAGATGGCGAAATCGTGTGCCATCTCTTCCCTGAGGAAGTCTTTTTGAAATTACGGTAGTTGCCCGATGTCGCCACCCCGCAATCAGTCACCGCAATCACCGACAGACGCTTGTGGACCACCGCGGTATCGTTCTCCACCGGCGCGTCGATCATTATGCGCCATTTCTCTCCCTGCGGGTTCTTTCCGCTGACGGCCACTTCGCCGCCAATCTCCACAAGATAATCGGAACATCCGTTGCGGCGAAGCATCTCCCCTATCAGGTCACAGGCATAGCCTTTCGTTATCGATGAGAAATCAAACTCAGTGGAGGGATCAAGTTTTTTTATCCGGTCACCTTCAAGCGTGCACCGCCCGATGCCGACGAGACGCAACGCGCTGTCAATCTGCTCCTGTCGCGGCTCTACGGCAGCTTTCTTGTAACCGAAGCCCCATAGATTGACAAGCGGCGCCACCGTCGGGTCGTAACAGCCTCCGCTCATTCGGTTGACCAGTTGCGAAGCGATGAATATGCGCCGGAAAAGAGAGTCGGTCACAGCGGTTTCATTACGGTTAATGCGGCTCAACTGTCGGCGAAAGGCGAAAGAGACATTTCGACGCGACGCATCACCTCGATTATCGAGTCGTCGAGCACCCGGGAACTGCGGTAGGTGATGTGATAGGAAGTGGCCCAGACGGAGCCTTCACAACTGTTATATACCTTCGGGCCGTTGCAGGACACGAAACCGACGATCACACCTGACAAAACAAATATTGCGGATAGTATTTTTTTCACTGTCATAATTCAAGGATTCAAAGCAGACATTCCCGGAGATATTCCCTCGCCCGGGTCCAGGGGAGATAGAGAGTCGAAGAACCGTCAATGAGCGTGACCGGCACTTCGTTGAGATCGAACCTGACATAATAGGCCCCTGAGGGAGCGCGGAAGAGAATCATCTGAAGATTGGCGGCCATAGGGACTATGTCGAAGTCTTTCCAGTGGTCAGCTACGGTTTCGGGATAATTTGTCAGATAAAAACATCCCGGCAACCGCATCAGCGCAAGCAGAGGCATCAGAGTTTCAGCATGGCCGAAACGGAGCATCACTTTGGCTACGGCTTTGTCGCCGGCGATGAAACCGTCGGTCGTAGCGATGAGGTCCTGAAGGAGCGGAGCCGCGATCTTGGCCGGTATATCGTTCAGAACGGAAGCCGAATGCTCGAGATAATGACGCATATTTGAGATGCTCCACAAAGCGTTTTGCTCCCGCGGCGTCAGGAAATCGGTTATTTCCGCTTTCATGCTCATGGCCGACAGGCCGGAAAGCACCGCATATTCAGCCAGAGCCACATCGCGTCTGTCAGCCTTCGCCGACGCATAGTCGAATTCTTCGCCCAGAATCCTCGGCAACTGCGAGTAAGGACATGTCCTGGCTATGAAATCGTCAAGCATCGCCTTCAGCGACTGATCTTTTCTGAATTCCAGATAAAGCGGACTGGAATCGAAAAACCTGACCAGGGGTGAAAAACGGCGCCCGCTGGCCATGTTCAGTTCCACTTTATTATCCATCCTTGCCAGCTGATGGGTGAATTCATCCATGCTCATGATGCATCTCGGAGCATAGGAGGAAATCGCGTTTACGGTTGACTCACGGAAGAGTTCGGGATAGGCCGCCATCATGCGCGAGGCTATGCCGCGCTGCTCGGCCATGCCGAGAGAGTCGAGTGCGCCCCACCGGCCGTTGACCCTCCCGATCACCTTTTGGGTGAGCTTCAGAAGCCGCAAGCCTGCAGGAGTCAGCGTTTTCTGCGTCTGAGCGCTTTTGAGCGCCGACAGAAGTATGTTGCATTGTTTCGGAGAAGCCGGGAATCGCGCGCCGTGACGCCCGACATGATTTATCATCACCGGCGTGAGCGAATCGGGATAAGAGGCTGTATGCGCGGGCACGGGATAGGGCCTGGCACTGCCGCAGCAATAGGCCCACGGATAATCGGTAGCCCCTTCAGCACTGAAGGATAGGGCGAATGTCAGCCCTATCAACGCGATTCTGAATATTTTTCCAGCCATAAAGCAGTTTTTGAAGTGTTTTTGTTACATTTGTAACATAATAACATCCAAATTTACTGATTTAGTTTAATAAAACCAAAAATATGTCGCACAACAACATCGCCATCATGATAAAGGAAGGGCGGCTCGCAGAAGCGGCCGCCGAACTCGACGCTCTCATAACGTCGGACTGCGCCGACGCTGAAGCATGGTATCTCAGGGGCAAGCTATGGTGGAAGACGGGAAACAGATCCGAAGCCATGACCTGTTATTCTCGCTCACTGGCTCTCGACAGTGAGAGTCCGGCAAAATACGCGCTAACCCAGGCGAAGGATATAGCGGATTTCTTCAACCCCGACCTGCTGAATCCTTAGAGCCGGTTCGATAATAAATATTAACGAACCGGCTCTTAGATTATTTGTCGAGCGACTCGAATTTCGAGTGCTGGCTCTTGAATTCGGGAACCAGAGCTTTCATCGAGGCGACTATTGTCATGTCATCGGCCGTAAGCGCCAGCTCTACCATGCTTGCGATGCATTCGCTGACTTCTCCGTAGTCATATTCGCGCACCTTGGCGATCTTGATTTTACGGTTGAATGTGGGGAGGGTGATTTCCTTATCGTTAAGGACTTCCTCATAGAGTTTCTCCCCGTCACGCAGGCCGGAATATTTGATCTCGATATTCTTGGCTCCGCTCATTTTGATCATTCGGCGCGCAAGGTCGGCTATACGGACCGGCTTACCCATGTCGAACACGAAAATCTCTCCTCCTTTACCCATTGTACCGGCCTCAAGCACAAGCTTGCACGCCTCGGGAATAAGCATAAAGAAGCGGATTATGTCGGGATGCGTTACCGTCACAGGACCGCCGGCCTTGATCTGACGCTCAAACAGAGGTATGACGGAGCCGTTGGATCCGAGCACGTTGCCGAAACGGGTTGTGATGAACGCCGTTTCGCCTTTTATTTTGCCGTCCTTTATAGCTTTGTCGAGCGCCTGGACATAAATCTCGCATATACGCTTGGAACAGCCCATGACGTTAGTCGGATTAACCGCTTTGTCAGTGGAGACCATGACGAACTTGCGGGTGCCGTATTTCACGGCAAGGTCAGCGATGACACGGGTTCCATAGACATTGTTACGGATGCTTTCGTAGGGATTGTCCTCCATCATGGGGACATGCTTGTAGGCTGCGGCATGGAACACGTATTCCGGCTTGAACTGGCTGAAGAGTTCCTCCATGCGGCTTTCGTTAGCAATGTCGCTCACAATTGTGGCTGCAGGGATATCGGGCCATTCGCGCGCCATCATGAGGCGGATGTCGTGGAGAGGCGTCTCCGCCTGATCGATCAGCAGGAGTTCACCGGGGCCGAAGGAGGCAACCTGGCGCACCATTTCAGAACCAATGCTTCCGGCAGCACCGGTGATCATTATGCGTTTGCCCTGAAGCTGATCGGCAACGGCGGTCATGTCGATTTCGATCTTGTCGCGAGGCAGAAGATCCTCCACGTTGACCTCTTTCAGCTGGGTGTAGTTGATCTCGCTCTTTCCGTCCCATTCCTGGGCCGAAGGGAACATCATGATTTTTATCCCGCCATCTATGAGATGATTGACCATCGTTTCATTCCTGCGGAAAGCATCGCTTTTCAACGGCGAAACGAGAAGAGTGGTGGCATGGCTCTTTTTCATCTCTTCAACAAGATGCTCGTCATTGGGATATACCTTCACGTCCATCAGACGTTTGCCGATCATGTCGGTTCCGTCGGAAATGAATCCCGAGATAACGTAAGGAGAAGAGGCGGAAGAGTTTATATTCTTTGCGATCGCCACGCCACCGTTGCGCACACCGTAGATGAACACAGGCTGATTGCGGGTGGAATGTGTGGTTGTATCATAAAGAGTCTTCACCCATATCCTGACAGCCCACATGAGCGCGAGAGCGATTATGGCTGAGAAGCCCATGTCGGAAAAACGCATAGGCATAAGCCATTCAAGGCTGTTGAAACCCAGCAGACGCTGGCAAATCACATCCACAGCACATCCGAAAAGGACGGCAAATGCGATTCTGCGGAGATCCACAAAAGATGAGAAGCGTATGATGCCGGAATACGTGCGGAAAATTCTGAATCCCACGATATAAGGAATCAGATAGAAGAGACATGTGCGCGCTACAGCCGTAAAATTACTCAGAGTAAAGAAAAACCCGTGGTTGAGCCCATATACAAGCAGCATAGAGGCCAGAATGAAACAACTGTCAAGCAACAGAATGCTCCAGTAAGGGAGCGACTGACGAGAAAAATAGCGTGTCGCAGCGCTTTGAATTATTGGCATGACTAATAATACTATATATTAACCGCAAATATAAACATAAAGAAACTTAAAAACAAGTCCATTTTAGTCAAGAACCGCCAATAGGGGGGGGTAAAATGTTGATTTTCAATAGATTAGATAGCAACACTTTATAATGAAGCCATTGACAGATCCGATAGATCATATCGACAACTTCCTGCGAGTTCGCGGAGGTAGCCGACTTGCTTCAGACGGTGCAGGTCAGTGCCGAAACAGGTGTACATCCCTTTTTTCAGCAACTGCTTGGATTTGGCCTGAGCCGTCTTGCCGTAAAATCCCGTGAGAGAAAGTATGTTCAACTGGAGCCTGACATCGTTGGCGACGTGGCGCTGATAGTCCTCAGGCCCCATATAGACATATCGTTCGGGATGGGCGAGAAGAGGGAAAAAGCCTTTCTTTTTTATTTTTGAGAAAATATCGTCGAGTCCTGCGGGTGGAGTGAAATATGAGGTTTCGACGAGAATATGATCGCCGCGTTCGCCTATGGGGAGAAGCACATCGTTCTCATATCGGGCCAGGAAAAGCTGATCAAGCATGTTCTCTGCCGCCAGATTCAGCTTTATAGGGCCCTTGTAAGCATCGCAGAGTTCCTTGAACCGGGCTTTGAGAGCTTCCGGTTCATTGGGAACGTCCTCCATTATATGCGGAGTAAGCCACAGATTTCTGAATCCGAGTTTCTCATATTCGTCGAGGATTGCGAGAGAATCATCCATTGTCCTCACCCCGTCATCAACCCCGGGAAGGATATGGGAATGATAGTCTGTCGCGCCCTCGAAAGGAGAGACGGCAGGTTTGCTCCTGAATATATCGAATATAGACATCTGGACAGGTAATTATTTATCCACGTTATAGTGCTTGTAATCGCCGTAACCATAGCCGTACTTGTGGCCATAGCGGGAGGTGCCGGAAAGAGTGCCGTTAAGCACGAGACCCATATTCTTGAATTTCTTCTCCGAATACAGACGGTCGATTTCGGGGACCATGACACGCTCGAGAAGGCCGGCACGGACAACGAAGATCGTTCGATCGACAAGTGTCTCGATGATCTGGGCGTCAGCCATCATCTCGATCGGCGGACAGTCGATGATCACATAATCATATTCTGTTCTCAGCTTGGCCAGAAGATCGGCGAACGTATTGCTTTCAAGGAGTTCCGCAGGGTTGGGCGGGATAGTTCCTACAGGAAGTACCGACAGCTTCTTGATATCGTCACTGTGGACTATGACAGAATCGACGTTATCGACACCTCCGATGAGATAGTTGGCAAGACCCTTGGAGGGAGAGCCTACATATTGCGATGTCGAGCAATGGCGCATGTCGCCGTCTATCACAAGGACTTTTTTGTTTCTGATAGCGAGAGCCGCACCGAGGTTCATGGCAATGAAGCTCTTTCCGGAACCCGGATTGAAAGATGTGATCATTATCATACTGCAGTTGCCGTCGGCTTTGGCAAGGAATCCGAGATTGGTACGCAACACACGGAAAGCCTCGTTGACCATGTCGCGGCTGCCGGGACGAACAGAGATCTTGTTCTTGATGACTTCGCCCTTCTTGGCCTTGACCATCGGGATCTCGCCGATGAACGGCACTGCCAGACCTTCGAGGTCCTTACGGCCGCGGATCTTAGTGTCGGTGAGGACGCGGAGGTATGTAACTCCGAAGGGAATCACGAGTCCGAGAATAAACGCGATCGCAAGCACGTGGAGCTTTACGGGCGATGTCGGTGTGTCAAGACCGCCGGGACGGGTGATGACCTGAGTGTTATAGGTTGTAAACGCCTGAGTCAATTCGTTTTCCTCACGTTTCTGCAGAAGGAAGAGATAGAGTTCCTCTTTTACTTTCTGCTGACGCTCCATGGAAAGAAGCGAAATTGCCTGAGTGGGGCTCGATGCGATCTGAGCGGTAGCCATGCTCTTGCTGCCCTGAAGATTGCGAATCTGAGTGTCAAGAGAGGTGATCTCATTGTCGATGGCAGCAATTAGGGCGGTGCGCAGACCAGCGATCTGTGCGTCAAGATCCATCACTACGGGATGAGCGTCGGAAGAGTTGGAAGCAAGCTGGTTGCGTTCGAGCATTTTGGTGTTATATTCGCCGATGCTTGTCTCGATAGCCACATTTCCGATTCCGGAGTTGACGGGAAGAACGTGGTTCTTGTTCGACTCGCTGGAAAGGTAATTGCGCATGTAGCGCGTCATCTGGAGCTTGCTGTTGAGCTGCAGAAGCTGCTCGTCAGCCTGTTTGCTCTGCTCCATATACATTCTGGCGGTCTCGCTCACGTCAGGGATGAGATGTTCGCTCTGATATGAGGAGATGTCCTTATCCACATGTCCGAGTTCGGTCTCGATGACTCCGAGACGCTCGTTGATGAACTTCGATGTGCTGACAGTCGAAAGGTTGCGGTTCTCGAGCCACTTCTCGTTATAGACGCTTATGACGGCGTTGATTATGTCTTCCGCACGTTGGGTCGAAGGGTCGCTGACAGAAATGTTAATCGTATTGCCCTTGTCATTCTTGTGATCGATGTTCATTTCTTTGGAGAAAGCTGCCACAGCGACCTTCATGGGCATTCTGTCAAAATGAATATCGTATGCTTTTCCTGGAACGTAGTAGGGAGTAGCTTTCACCTCGATTGCGCCGGCGGAAGTCTTGACAGTTCCTCCGAGACGGGCTTTGGACGCGCCGATGATGCGCTGATCCTTTTTATCGACCATGACATCGGATATTTCAAACGTTCCGTCCTTGTTTACCTCAATGTCGAAAGAGGCGCCTTCGTTTTCAGTGAGTGCGAGCATAGTCACGCTGACCGGAAGCGTCGGACCGTAAAGTATTTCCGAGCGGAAATCGCCGGGTTCGGTATATGTTTTGTTGAGTGAAAGACGCTTGACGACTTCCTCCATCACGTCGGGCGACTGGAGTTTGTTGACTTCATCGACAATATTGTTGTGGGTCTGCAGAAGGCCCATGTCGGCAAAGGCATCCAGACCTGCGGAAGCAGATTTTCCCTGCGTCTCGTCCTTGATCACGACCGCAGCCGTGCGGGTATATACCGGAGTTGCGCGGGCAAGATAAAGTAACGCAAGGCCTATGCAGACTGCCAGAGACAGCAATATCCATGGCCAGCGTTTGAGAGTCAGAGTTATGACTTCGGTAATTTTAACCTGCTCTACGGCTGACTGCCGTTCAGTTTTTTCAGCGTATTCCGATTCCATTATTTGTTGCTTATCTTATGATCAATGCTGTTACTGTTGTCAGAAGCGATGCCACGGAAATCCAGAACGAAGGCGAAAGCACGGTGTTACCGGTCGATGTGGCCTGACGTTTCTTCGTGTCGTTGGGATCTATGTAGATGACATCATTCTGCTGCACGTAATATGCCGGCGACTGCATGAGCTGGTCGGTCTTGGTGAGGTCTAGACGGTAGGCTACGTTCTGGCCGTTGTCTTCACGGACAACGAGCACGTTCGTGCGCACGCCGGTGATGTTCAGGTCGCCTGCCTTGCTTATGGCCTGAAGGATGGTCATGTTGTCGCGGTCTATTTCATATTCTCCGGGACGGGCCACGTCACCAAGCACGGCGACTTTGGCATTCTGGAAGTTGACCGATACCACCGGGCTCTTCAGCTGCTCGCGTTCCACAAGCTGCTTTTCTATCATAGAGGCGACTTCGGTTCTGGTCATTCCCGCTATATGCAACTTTCCCAAGACGGGGAAGTTGATGAAGCCATCGGGAGATACGGTGTAATCCGCGGTCTGATAACTCGAGTTTCCGCCCTGACCTATGCGGCCCTGATAGATCGGAAGGTTGAACACTTCAGCGAGCTTCGGGTCCTTGGCATTCACAATGATCGAGATGCGGTCATCGGGCTCGATGGTGATACGACGCTCCGGACGGACAGCCTGTGACTGGCCGTTTTCCATTCCCTGAAGATAAGTGACATCCTTGGGAGTAGAACAAGAGCTGAGAAGCAAAGCGACACCTGACAATATCGCCATCAGACTTTTGGTTATATTCATACTAAAGATTTAACAAATTTTAATTCAGTTCTTCTATATAAAACAAACAAATGTGTACTGCACTGTTTACACAAAATCCGAAAGACATGCGGGGCGGAACCCGCTGTGTCATTCAGGCTCAAATCAATTGCTCTGCTCATAAGGATATTTCCACGTTCTTGCAAAACGCTTCACACCTTAATATAACCATTCAGCAACACCCGATCAATACGCTCATCAACAGCTATTTGCATGCCGCAGCTGTTGGAGCGGCGATTATCAACCTTGAATTTCTGGCCATCACTGGAACATCAGAGGAATTATTTGCGAACCGAATGCCTATATGCAATAGGCGCTGGTTGGACAAAATCCGGTTGCAAAGATAATGTTTTAAATAAACATACGCAACATTGTTACATTTTAATGGATATTTTCACAAATATTCCCCCAAAATATCCAACCGGCTATAAAAAAGGCCGTTTAAAACGGCCTTTTCAATATCATGTCGCGTATATGGTTACTGCACCGGAACGTAGGGCGCGTTCTGCTTCATCGAGGGGTCGAAAAGAGAATTTAGAATCCGGGCCAGACGTAGGCCGCCGCGCAGAAGCTGCTGCTCCACCGTGGGAGTCCAGTCGGCCACCTCGTTGTAGCTGATTTTGCTTCCTGCAGGCATTTCGCGGTAGATGACCGTAGCTATGTTGAGCGTTTCCTTGGCCCAGTCGTCGAAAGAACCGTCGGCCACTGCCGAAACATCCTCTTCAGGCAGAATGTCAAGAATCTCGGCCCACTCGCTGTAGCTCCATTTATGGCCCCCTTCCAGAATGCTTGAATCCCAGACCGAGTGCAGATTGGTGTCACGCCCGAAAAACTTGACACCGACACGGTTTGCGCCCAGATCGGTAGCATGGCCCATGTGCATCGGCTGATGGAGGTCGCCGGTGATGTGCACGAGTATTTTTAGAGCGAGAGCCGCATCTTCTTTGCTGACGGAGGGATCAGACAGTTTCTCGATCTGCGCGCGCATTGCCGTCACGACATCGCCCGACGGATTGGCCGGGGCTTCCTCATAGCGTACTCCTTCGTCAACATTCTTGTAATGCCAGGTCTTGGTATAGGCATATTCCGGAGTGTGACTTGCGTTGTCAAGCCAGTTGGCCCAATAGATGATAGACCGCCCGTCGAGAATGGAATCGATGGCAGACTTGGCGGTCGGGGTCAGATGGCGCTCGGCTATTTTTGCAATC
>ERZ779851.3569-NODE-3569-length-10176-cov-9.583638_pt1 | contig 10176 bp, 9 predicted proteins | sample MGYA00511094_ERZ779851 | MGnify/ENA primary metagenome ERZ779851 (study PRJEB29588, sample SAMEA2155512) | human gut metagenome | biome: human gut; feature: human-associated habitat; material: faeces | place: Denmark | collected 2008/2010 ... | reverse complement strand
CTGCCGTGAAGCCGCCGGTGAATGCGCCGAGGACGCCAAGCTCCGAAACGGCCTTTTCAACGCCCTTGGCGAGCGTGCTGCCAAAGCCCGTAAGCGGAACGGTCGCGCCGGCTCCTGCCCATTTGACGAGCGGCGAGTAAAGCCCGACTGCCTCGAGTATAAGTCCGGCGACAACGTAGACGGTCAGTATGCGCGCCGGGGTGAGCTTTGTTTTGTCGATAAGGATCTGACCTATGGCGCACAGCGCGCCGCCGACTGCAAAAACCTTGATATATTCAATTAGCATATCCTTCACCTCGGACAGGAAGATCTTTTTCGATGGCAAGCGCGTGGCATATGCCGGGGATGCTTGCACCCTGCTGGGTGCTCGTCGGCGACATGAGCGCACCCGTCGGCGCAAACAGAACGCGGCTCCACTTGCCCTCGGAAAAGCCGCGCATGATAAGCGAGCAGAACACCGCTGCCGAGCATCCGCAGCCCGAGCCGCCCGAGTGAACGTCCTGCCGCTCGCGGTCAAATATCAGAACGCCGCAGTCGGTGTAAAACTTTCCGAGCTTAACTCCGTCGCGGCGGAAAAGCTCCTCGAGCGTGTCGTGCCCGACGGCACCGAGGTCGCCGGTCACGATCATGTCGTAATAGTCCGGATCTCTGCCGGTGTCGGCAAAATGCGCCTTGAGCGTTTCGTATGCCGCCGGAGCCATGGCGCTGCCCATGTTGTTGGCGTCCGATATGCCGGCATCGACGATCCTGCCGGGTGTGAGATATGTGATATAAGGCCCGGCTCCGCCTCTTTGCAGTATCACGGTGCCCGAGCCTGTGACCGTCCACTGAGCGGTGGGCGTGCGCTGTCCGCCGTATTCGAGAGGAAAGCGGTACTGCCGCTCGGACGAGCAAAAGTGCGAGCTTGTCGCGGCGCACACACGTTCGGCAAAGCCGCCGTCGAGCGCCATTGCGGCGAGGGTCATGCTCTCGCCCATGGTCGAGCACGCGCCGTACAGCCCGAAATGAGGCACGCCGGTGTTTTTAAGCGCAAACGCAGAGCCGACGCACTGGTTGAGCAGATCGCCGGAGAATACCATGTCAAGCTCTGCCGGCGGTATGCCGAGCTTATCGCAGCACAGCTCAAAGCATTCCTTCAGCATCGAGCTTTCGGCCTTTTCCCATGATTTTTCGCCGAAGTATGCGTCCAGGCATATCTTATCAAAGCAGTGGCCGATCGGGCCTTCGCCCTCCTTTTGCCCGACCACCGAGGCAAAGGATACGATCGACGGCGCGTTTTGCAGCCGCAGAGTCTGCCGCCCTGTTTTTTTAGTCATATTGATCACCGCTGATATTTTGCCACGAAAACATAAAAAAATACGGCTGCATGATCTGTGCAGCCGTAAATGCTTTTTATCAGAAGATGTCCTCGTTGACCTTTGTGGGAGGAACTTCGAGGATCGAAGGGTCCTGAATGATGCGGTTTATGATCTTGAAAACGCTTGCGTAGTAGTGACCGTCAACCGTGCGCTCGTCAAGAACGAACTTGCCGTCAACATACTTGCGGTCAACAACGTTGCCGTGGCGGTCAAGCTCATGCACATGGCGCTTTGCGCCGAACGAAACGAACACAGGAAGCGTGCCGAAGTTGTAGATATGATGGTAAATGGGGCCTATGCCGAGCGAGCCGAGGTCGGTTATTATCATCGAGCCGTGGAACGGGCTTACATCCAGAAGCTTCTTCGGCAGCAGACCGAAATAGTCGGCAACGCGCAGAAGCCAGATGGCAAAGCTTATGACGAAGCGCGGCAGGGAAGCAAACTTGTTTGCAAATTCCTCGGTGCCGTTTTCCTCGTCGGAGTTTTTGATCTCGTCGATGGCGGCGTTCATGCGGCTGTAAACGTCATAGATCGTGTCGGTGGGCTTGAACGTTACCTTGATGGTAGTCTCGCTCGAATCGATGGTCAGACTGCGTTTTACGGCCATGACGATCTCAATATTCTCGCGCGCATAGATGCGCTTGCCTACGCAGAAGCGGTTGAGTCCCGGCAGATACGCGCAGGCGCGAACATATGCCGCAATGAGCAGGTGCAGCATGCCCATGCCCTTGTAGCCAGCGACGCGCTGCTTTCTGAACCAGCGGTCGGCATTGGTGATCTCAAACGATTCCTCATAGTAGTTGAGTGCGTCGTTTCGTGTAGGCATTATAAAAGGAATGAAGTTGTAAAAGCCGTTTAGTGAGCGCAGCCGTCTGCCGTCAACACGGTCGCCGGCGCGCCTTTTATAATTATTAGCCATAGGAAGCCTCCTTGGTATACGAGTTTGCCGCAAATGTACCAAGTAATTATACATTGCCGATACTCGTTTGGCAAGGAAAAAACGGAGATTTTACCGTTTTGATGCGTTGTGAGCAACAGATTTTACACTGCTATGCATATTGGTTATTGGAAAAAAGCAAATTGTTTATGGAGAAAAAGCAAAAAAATACTTGCAAAATTGCGAATAAACGCTTAGTATGTTAATTAACAAACAATAATTCCGGGCATTATGCCAAACATTTGACCCTGCTGTATCAGGCATTTCGGCAATTGCCAAAGGAACGGAAACACTGGGTAATAATTTAACTATTTAAATTGTTTGAAGTTTGTCAATGAAAACGCACAAAAATCGTTGAAATTACAGCACTTTTTTGGTATTGTTAACACATTAAAAACATTCAATATCACGATAGTGGGATATGTGTTAAGAAAATTAACGAAGGGAGGAGAGCTGATGGCATTTGATGAAATTGCCGGAATAAGCGCGGCGGAGGAGAGCGTGCGCCTTGACATTGCCGAGGCACAGGCGGAAGCAAAAAGAATAGTCGCGCAGGCAGAGCTTGCCGGCAAAACGGATGTCGAACAGGCGCGTGATAAGGCGGCCAAGGAGCTTGCCGCACGCAGGGCCGAGGCACAGGCAGAGGCTGATAAGGAAGCGCAGGAGATCTATCAGAAAGCGGAGAACAAAAAAGCTGTGCTTCGTGCCAAGGCCGAAAGCCGTTGTGCGGCTGCGGCTAAACTAATCGCGGAAAGGATCGTGAACGGGTAATGGCCATTGAAAAAATGAAAAAGCTCAGGCTGATGGCCGTCCGCGATCAGAAAAAGGCACTGCTGCGCAAGCTCATGCTGCTTGGCTGCATCGAAGTCTCCGAGCCGGAGCTTTCCGAGCTTTCGCCGGAGCTTAGGCAGCACCTTGCAAAAGAGGGCAGCGATGTCACAAAGTGCAGGACCGACTGTGCAACGCTGATTCAGGCGGTGGAACTGCTTGATAAGTATGTGCCGCAAAAAAGTAAGCTTCTGTCGGCAAAGCCGGAGACCGAGGTCGGCACCATTCTTGACGATTCAACGCTTGCGGACACGATCGAGACTGCGCGAAGGATAGTTTCCGTTGACGAATCGGTGCGCCGCGCAAATGCAGAGCGTGCGCGCCTTGCAGGTGCAATGGACTCGCTCAAGCCGTGGCTTGCGCTGGACTATCCGCTCGACGGGCAGGGGACGCAGCGATGCGCCGTAACGCTCGGCTTTGTCCCAGCGTCGGTGCCGCTTGCAGAAGCCGTCCAAAGCCTTGCGGATGTCACCGAGGAAGCGGAGATCATCCCCGTTTCGGCGGATAAGGCGCAGCAGTATCTCGCCCTCGTATGCTTTAAGGAGGATCTTGCCGCGGCGCTCGATGCGCTGAGGGTACATAATTTTTCGATCGCGGCTTTCGGCAATGCCGAGGGCACGGCGGCGGAGAATACCGAAAGGCTTAAAGCCGAGCTTGAGGAGCTTGACCGGCAAAAAGGCGAGCTTATCGACGAGATATGCGCCATGGCCGAGTGCCGGCAGGAGCTGAAGCTTTGCGCCGACAGAATGGATACAAAGGTCGCCTATGCCGAGGCCGAGGGACGGCTGTACGGCATGGAAAGCGTCGTGGCGCTCCAGGGCTGGGTGCTTGCACGCAAGGTGCCCGAGCTTGAAGAGAGTCTTGAAAAATTCGATTGCGCGTGGGAGCTTTGCGACCCCGAGCCGGAGGAATATCCCGAGGTTCCGGTGCAGCTGCGCAACAATAAGATAACAAACGCGCTGAACATGGTGACGAACATGTACAGCCTGCCGTCATACGACGGAGTTGACCCAAATCCGCTGATGGCGCCGTTTTTCATTTTGTTCTACGGACTTATGATGGCGGACATGGGCTATGGACTTATCATGATCCTTGCGGCGGTCGTTGCAATGAAAAAGATGCATCCGCGCAAGGGCAGTCTGAGCTTCTGCCAGCTGCTTTTGTATTCGGGCATCTCGACATTCATCATGGGCATACTCACCGGCGGATTTTTCGGCGATGCGCTCGCGCAGATCGGAAAGATCCTCGGCAAGCCCGACGGATGGGGCGAGCTGTGGTGCCTGTTCAGCCCGATGACCGACGTTATGACGGTGCTCATCGGCGCAATGGTGCTCGGCCTTATCCATCTGAACACCGGCATGGTCATAAGCGTTGTCGAAAAGATCAAAAAGGGCGATGCGGCAAGTGCATTCTGGGAGGAAGGCTCGCTGTGGGTCATCCTCATCGGAGCCGTCATGATGGCGCTGAACGTCGGCTCGGTCGGCGGAGTGCCGGTCGTTTTAGTGGTCGGCTGTGTGATGCTCTTCTACGGAGGAAGCCGCGGAGCAAAGGGCTTCGGCAAGCTCACAAGCCTGTTTTCAACGCTGTATAACACCGTGACGGGCTGGTTCGGCGACATTCTTTCTTATTCGCGTATCATGGCGCTGATGCTCGCAGGAAGCGTTATCGCAACCGTTTTCAACACCATCGGCGGCATAGCAAACAGCCTGTGGCTGTTTATCCCCGTGTTCCTGATAGGACACAGCCTGAACTTTGCCCTGAACCTTTTGGGCTGCTATGTACACGATTTGAGGCTTCAGTGCCTTGAGTACTTCGGCAAGTTCTATAAGGACGGCGGCAGAGCGTTCAAACCACTTGAAGTAAGCACAAAATATTACGATATAGCGGAAGACTAAATAGGAGGATATTAATAATGGAATTTCTGTTTGCACACTCCGGCCTTGCAATAGGCCTTCTCGGCGCAGGCCTTGCCGCATGCATGGCAGGCGCAGGCTCGGCAGTCGGCACCGGTATCGCCGGTGAAGCCGGCGCAGGACTCATCACCGAAGATCCCTCCAAGTTCGGTAAGGCGATGATCCTTCAGGTCATCCCCGGCACTCAGGGACTGTACGGCCTGGTCGTTTTCTTCGTTGCGATCATGAATATGGGTCTGCTCGACGGCACGGCGCTCAACCTTTCGTTCGTTGACGGCTGCCGCTACTTCGCAGCATGCATGCCCATCGCCATCGGCGGCCTCGTTTCCGCGATCGGTCAGGGCAAGGTCGCAGCGGCGTCGGTCAATCTGCTTGCAAAGAACCCCGACCACTGGGCAAAGGGCATGATCCTGTGCATCACCGTTGAGTTCTACGCGATACTGTCCCTGCTCGCATCGATGATGATGCTGCTGTACATCTGATCAAGAAATAAAACGTAAAGGCAGGGCTTTACCATGAAAGGCACTGAAAAAATAATCGCACATATCCGGGCCGACGGCGACGCGGAGGCAAAGAAAATAATCGACGCCGCGTCAAAGCAGGCCGAAGAAAAGCGTGCCGAGAGCTTCAAGGCGGCGCTTTCGGAGTATGAAAAGCTCATGCAGGCCGGCAACGCCGAGTGCGAGGATATCCTCAGCGGCAGCCGCCGCATTGCGGAGATGGAGGCAAAAAAGAGCGTCCTTTCCGTAAAGCAGGAGATGATATCTGCCGCGTTTGACGCAGCACGCGAAGAGATAGTCAATATGCCGCGTGATAAATACACGCAGTTTCTTGCGCGTATGGCGGCCGAGGCAGCTGCCAGCGGCATGGAGGAGATAGTCTTAAATGCGCGCGACAAGGCCGAGGTCGGCAAATCCGTCTGCAAAGCGGCAAACGAGCTTCTTTCGGCAAAGGGAACGCCCGGTAAGCTCACCGTGAGCGAGGACACTGCCGATATTTCCGGCGGAGTTATAGTCCGCTTCGGCGGCATAGAGACAAATTGCAGCATCGACGCGCTCATTCGCCAGCGCCGCAGCGGACTTTCCACCGAAGTCGCGGCAGCTCTGTTTGAATGATGCTCCGGCGCTGCATATCCCGAAAAGGGAGGGAACGAATTGTCAAATAAAAAGTGCGTCAGAGAAAAATATCTGTATCTTTCCGCGATGCTTAGGGCAAGGGAAGCGAAGATGCTCACGCGCGATAAGGCCGAGCGCATGATAGACGCGCCGAGCTTTGACGAGGCGGCAAAGATGCTCACAGACTGCGGATATAAGGACATGTCGGGCTTTACGGCAAAGCAGGTCGAAGAAACTCTTGCCGAGCACAGAGCAGAGATTTTTGCAGAGCTTGCGCGGCTTTCGCCGAACGCGGAGCCGGTAGAGGTCTTCCGCATGAGGTATGATTACCATAATGCTAAGATCGTAATAAAAACCGAGGCCGACGGCCGCGACCGTTCGGATTTGATGAGCGCATCCGGAAGAGTAAGCCCGGAGATCTTGAAGCGCAGCTTTGCCGAGGAGAAGTATCTTGGCCTGCCGCCGGTGCTCGCCGACGCTATGGTCGAGGCAAAAAGCGCACTTGCAAGATCGCAAAATCCGCAGCTTGCCGATTTTATACTCGACAGAGCGTATTTTGCCGAGATCTGCGCGGCGGCGAAAAACCTCGGAAGCGCGTTTCTCAAAGGCTATGCGCAGATGCTTATAGACGCTGCAAACCTTAGAAGTGCTGTGCGCACGATGCGCATGAATAAGGATGCCGAGTTTCTCAAAACGGCGCTCATACCGGGCGGCGGAATTGACACCGGGCGCATCCTTGCGGCCTTCGGCTCGGGCGATACGCTTGCGTCGATATACGCCAACACGCTTTTGGCAAATGCCGCGGCTCTCGGCGCTGCCGCAGTAAAGGGCGGAACGATGACCGAGTTTGAGCTTGCCTGCGACAATGCCGTGACGGCGTATCTCACGGGCGCAAGGCTCGTATCCTACGGCGAGGCGCCGGTCATTGCGTATCTTGCCGCCGCCGAGGGTGAAACCACCGCGCTGCGCATGATACTCACCGGGATGCTCGCCGGACTTCCGGCGGAGACCATACGGGAAAGGCTGCGTGATTTTTATGCTTAAAATTGCTGTAATCGGACGGCGCGACACCGTTATGGGCTTCACAGCGCTGGGACTGGAGGCATATCCGGTCGCCGACGGCACTGAGGCAAAGGCGATACTTCGCACGCTCACCCATGACAGGGAGGACGTTGCGATCATCTACATCGAGGAGGATATCGCTGTCCAGCTTCAAAGCCAGATAGACAAATTCAAGGACAGCCCGAAACCGGCGATAATACTCATCCCCGGCAGAGAAGGCAGTCTCGGCATGGGCCTTTCGGCTCTCAATGCCGCAGTCGAGCGTGCCATCGGCACGAACATCCTCGAGAATAATTAAGAAAGAAAGGTATCTGTATGAGCGGAACTATAATAAAGGTCTCAGGACCGCTTGTAGTCGCGGAGGGATTGGGCGACGCAAACGTATCCGACGTTGTGCGTGTCGGTCCCGACAGACTTATAGGCGAGATACTTAATATGACGGGCGACAGCGCATCGATCCAGGTCTATGAGGAGACCTCCGGCCTCGGACCGGGCGCGGAGGTCGAAAGCTCGGGCATGCCGATGTCCGTCGAACTCGGACCGGGTATGCTGGAGAATATCTACGACGGTATCCAGCGCCCACTGCCGGAGATCCGCGAGCTGACCGGCGCGACCATAAGCCGCGGCACCGACGTTCCGGCGCTCAACCGCAAGAAGAAGTGGACGTTTACGCCGACCGCGCACGAGGACGATGAGCTTACAGGCGGCGACGTTATCGGCACCGTTCAGGAAACAAGCGCCATTCTGCATAAAATAATGGTGCCGCCCAACATGAGCGGCAAGCTTCTGAGCATCAAGGGCGGCGACTTCACCGTAACCGAGACCGTTGCCGTGCTTGAAGATAAAAAGGGCGAAAAGCATGAGCTTACCTTGATGCAGAAGTGGCCTGTCCGTATAAGCAGACCCTATGCATCCAAGAGCATGCCCACGCGCCCGATGAACTCCGGACAGAGAATAATCGACACACTCTTCCCAATAGCAAAGGGCGGCACGGCGGCAGTCCCAGGCCCCTTCGGCTCGGGCAAGACCGTCGTTCAGCACCAGCTGGCAAAGTGGTCGGATGTTGATATAGTTATCTACATCGGCTGCGGCGAGCGCGGCAATGAGATGACCGACGTTCTCATGGAGTTCCCGGAGCTTACAGACCCGAGAAACGGCGAACCTCTGATGAAGCGGACCGTTCTTATAGCAAACACCTCCGATATGCCCGTTGCGGCGCGCGAGGCGTCTATCTACACAGGTATCACCATTGCAGAGTATTTCCGCGATATGGGCTATGACGTCGCGGTTCTCGCAGACTCCACCTCGCGTTGGGCGGAGGCTCTGCGCGAGATGTCCGGCCGACTTGAGGAAATGCCCGGCGAAGAAGGCTACCCGGCCTATCTTGCATCGCGTATCGCGCAGTTTTACGAGCGCGCAGGCGTTGTCAAATGCCTCGGTTCCGACGAAAGACGCGGCTCTGTAACCGCCATCGGCGCAGTTTCGCCTCCGGGCGGCGATATCTCCGAGCCTGTTTCACAGGCGACGATGCGTATCGTCAAGGTCTTCTGGGCGCTCGATTCGTCCCTTGCATACGCGCGCCACTTCCCGGCGATAAACTGGCTGACCTCGTATTCGCTGTATGTCGATACTCTGGCCAAGTGGTATAACGAGCAGTTCGGCCCCGAGTATATGATAAACCGCGATAAGGCGATGCACATACTTCAGGAGGAAAACGAGCTTCAGGAGATCGTCCGCCTCGTCGGTCAGGATGCGCTCAGCCCTGCCGACAGACTCACTATGGAAACGGCAAAGATGCTGCGCGAGGACTTCCTCCAGCAGAACGCCTTCGTCGATGAGGATGCATATTCGTCCTATGACAAGCAGTTTGAGCTTATGCGCATGATACTCACCTTCGATACTCTCGGCCGCGATGCACTCGGCAAGGGCGCAGATATGAAGGCGCTGTTTGCAATCGGAGCAAAAGAGCGCATAGGACGTGCAAAAATGGCGGCTCCCGATACATACAAGGCCGAGTACGCTTCGATACTTGAGCAGATGAAGAACGAGATCGATGCGGTCATCGCAGGAGGTGAGGACGCATGATTAAAGATTATAAGACCATACGACAGATAGCAAATCCGCTGATGATCGTCGAGCAGGTCGAGGGCGTCACCTATGACGAGCTGTGCGAGATCGAGCTTCCCAACGGTGAGGTTCGCCGCGGCAAGGTCCTCGAGGTCGAGGGCGACAGAGCGGTCGTTCAGCTGTTTGACTCGGCTCAGGGCATTAACCTTGCGCAGACTAAGGTCAGATTTCTCGGTCATCCTCTGGAGCTTGCGGTTTCCGAGGATATGCTCGGCCGCGTATTCAACGGCATGGGTCAGCCCATCGACGGCGGTCCCGAGCTTCTTGCGGAGGCTCACCGCGATATTAACGGCATGCCCATGAACCCGGCGGCGCGCGCGTATCCGGCGGAGTTTATCCAGACCGGCGTTTCCACCATCGACGGCCTGAACACCCTCGTTCGCGGCCAGAAGCTGCCCATATTCTCGGCCTCAGGCCTTCCGCACGCTGCGCTCGCGGCGCAGATCGCGCGTCAGGCGCGCGTTCTCGGCGACGGTGAGAACTTCGCTGTTGTCTTTGCGGCGGTCGGCATCACGTTTGAGGAATCCGAATACTTCATCGAAGACTTCAAACGCACCGGCGCTATCGACAGAACGGTTGTGTTTTCAAACCTTGCAAACGACCCAGCGGTTGAACGTATCGCAACTCCGCGTATGGCGCTGACCGCGGCAGAGTACCTTGCGTTTGAAAAGGATATGCACGTTCTTGTCATCATAACCGATATCACAAACTATGCCGAAGCTCTTCGTGAGGTCTCCGCGGCAAAGAAGGAAGTCCCCGGCCGCCGCGGCTATCCCGGCTATCTGTACACCGACCTTGCGACGATGTACGAGCGCGCCGGCCGCCGCATAGGCTGC
>ERZ779851.3567-NODE-3567-length-10181-cov-13.461387_pt1 | contig 10181 bp, 10 predicted proteins | sample MGYA00511094_ERZ779851 | MGnify/ENA primary metagenome ERZ779851 (study PRJEB29588, sample SAMEA2155512) | human gut metagenome | biome: human gut; feature: human-associated habitat; material: faeces | place: Denmark | collected 2008/2010 ... | reverse complement strand
ATGGGCTTCTCAAAAAACAATTATTTTACAAGTAGGAATAATGAAATTATGTAGCATAGAACAAGTAAATGATAGAGAAGAATTAATAAAAAAAATAAATAAATTAGAAAAAGAAATAAGTGAAATTCAACAAGGTATTATCCACAATTCTTCAAAAAATGTGGATAACAAAGCTCAAAATTTAATAAAAAATGCAAATATTGAAAAAAAAATGGAGAATAATTTAAAAGAAAATAAAAATCGAACTAATAGTCTAGAAAATTTTAAAAAAGTAGATACATGGCCTAGTATAGTTAACAATTTAAAGCAAAATGGAAAAATTATGTTGTATACAAATTTAATTAATACAAATGCTAGGGTTCTTAATGATATGATGGTAGGAATAGAGTTCCCGAATGGATTAACATCTTTCGGAAAAGCAATTCTAGAAAAACCGGAAAATTTATCAGAACTTACTAAGTTAGTTTCAATGGAATGTGGAAAAGACATGGTTGTAAAATTATTAGATGAAAATAATTTACCAAAAATTGTGCAAAAAAATAGCATAGATAATATTACAAATAATATTGATATGCCAATAAATATTATAGAAGAATAATTTTAAGGAGGAATGTAAAATGGCAAAAAGAGGATTTCCTGGAATGGGAGGATTTGGTGGTATGAATATAAACCAATTAATGAAAGAAGCAAAAAAAATGCAAGCAGATATGGAAAAATCACAAGAAGAATTAGCAAGCAAAGAATTTGATGCAAGTTCTGGTGGAGGAGCTGTTTATGTAAAAGTATCTGGAAATAAAGAAGTGAAAGAAATAGTTATAAAAAAAGATGTTGTAGATCCAGAAGATGTAGAGATGCTACAAGATTTAATAATAACATGTGTTAATGAAGCTTTAAGAAAAGTTGACAGTGCGCAAGCTGCTCAATTTGGAAAATATAATATACCAGGAATTATGTAAGAAATGAGGCAATAATATATGTCATACTATTCACCATCAATAGAAAAATTAATAGAAGCTTTTGAAAAATTACCGAGTATAGGAAGCAAGACTGCTGCGAGACTTGCTTTTTATATTTTAAATTCAAGTGAAGAGGAAACAAAAGAATTTGTAAACAGTATATTAGAAGCAAAAAAAAATCTAAAGTATTGTTCTGTTTGCTATAATATATCAGATACAGATCCATGTATGATTTGTGCAAATAAAGGAAGAGACAAATCTATTATATGTGTAGTAGAAGATGTAAAAGATATAGTAGCAATGGAAAAAACACATGAATTTAAAGGGGTTTATCATGTGCTTCATGGATCTATATCACCAATGAATGGTGTTGGACCAGATGATATAAAAATAAAAGAATTACTTTCAAGATTAATGGAAGGAGACGTAAAAGAAATAATATTAGCAACAAATCCAAGAGTAGAAGGCGAAGCAACCGCAATGTATTTATCAAAATTAATAAAACCACTAGGAATAAAAGTTACAAGAATTGCACATGGAATACCAGTGGGAGGAGATTTAGAATATACAGATGAAATTACATTAAGTAAGGCTCTGGAGGGAAGAAGAGAATTATAAAAGATTTTTATGTATCGGAAGTTATAATTCTATTTGCTTCTGCAGTTGCAATTGTACTTAAATTAGAACCAAGTGCGGAAAAAAAGTTTCCAAGAGTATCAATTTCATCTGGCGATAAATCATTAGAAATATAAATGGATAAAATGCTGGCTAAAGTGACTAATTCACAGCCAGAAAGATTATTAAAACACATAAGCACTTACCTCCATTAATAAATATATGAGGTTAGTGCTTATGTGTTTCATAAAACAAATATTTATTTTTTACTATTTAAAATAATCTCACAAATGTCTCTAGTTGAATTAGGTTTTCCAATTAGTTTTGCCTGAGTTTGTAATTTCTCTAAAGTATTTGAATTATCTAATACATTAGACAATGTTTCTTCTATATTATCATCATTTTTTAACCAAATGGCAGCATGGTGTTCTTCTAAATAAGAAGCATTTGATTCTTCTTGACCTGGTAAAGGATTAATAACTATAATAGGTAGACCGAGAAGCCAAACTTTCTGAAGATGTTAATCCGCCAGGCTTTGTTATTACTAAGCTTGAAATATGCATTAGCTCTGGAATTTTATCTGTATATTCAAAAATTTTAATATCATTTGCATTTTTTTCAGTAACAAAGTTTTCAAAACTATTTTTCATTTTTTGGTTTTTTCCGGAGATTGCAACAATTTGATATTTATCAGTGTTCTGGCAAAGATATTTAAAAATATTGATAGTTCGTTCTTTTCCAAGACCAAATTCTCCTCCCCCAAAAAATAAAATTAACTTTTTATTAGGATTTAATTTAAAAAAATTAAAAATTTCATGTTTATCATAAGTTCGTAAAAATCTACTTGAGACAGGTATTCCAGTAGCAAATACTTTAAAACTAGGAATTCCGTAATCAATAAGCTGATATTTCATTTCTTCATGAGCAACAAAAAAATAGTCTATAAATTCATTTCCTACAAGCCACTGATCATGTGGAGCAAAATCTGTAAGAATACTAGCTAAAATACATTTTGTTTTGTTTTTTTTCTTTAAATAACTAGTCATTTGTGATCCAAATGGATGAGTAGAAATAACTATATCAGGTTTTTCTTCTTGAAATAGATGATATAATTTTGAGGCTAAAAAACGATTAGCGGTATTACTAAATTTTGCTAAAAAGCCTTTTTGAGAATTATTATAAACGTTTCCCCAAAGTTTAGGAGCATTTTTTGCCATATACTTATAAGCAGAAGTTGTCATTTTATCAATTCTTTTACTAGTATTAATAATATTTCCAATGGAAAAGATAGGGATTGATTTTCCTGAATTCAAAATTGCTAATGTTATTATCAATAGTAAATATCTAATATGTGGTGTTATATTTATGATAGCTTCACTTACTGATTTCTTAGATGGCTATTTAGCTAGAAAATATAATTTAGTAACTGATTTAGGTAAAGTAATGGATGCTATTGCTGATAAAGTACTGGTAAATGGTGTACTTATTGTGCTTGCTGTTGAAGGTTATATTAGTGTAGTTGTTCCTGTAGTTATAGTTTCAAGAGATATATTTGTTGATTCTATAAAGATGGTAGCAGGTCAAAAATCAGGTGCTGTTGGTGCTAGTAAAGCTGGTAAATTCAAAACTGCATTTATGTTAGTAGGTATTACATTATTATTTTTCCAAGATATCCCATTTTCACTTTTAGGTGTTAATTTCGTATCACGTACAATAATAATGATAGCTACAGTATTATCAGTTATTAGTGGTATTCAATATTATGTTAAAAATAAAAAGTATTTATTCGATACAAAATAAATACTTTTTTTATTTCTCACTTTTTTCTTTAATATCAGTTTTTTCAATATTTTCAAGGGCATATCTATACGCTTGAATAACAAACGAAGAAAATGTTATATTTTTACCTACAAGCTATTTTTCAATTTTATCAATTAATTAAACAGGAAATCTTATTGTTTTATTTTCTGTTTCGTTTTTATGTTCTTTAATTTTAAAAGTCATATTTAACCTCCAAAATTATCGTATTACAAAAAAGATATAAAGTATGCATTGTATTTCGCAATACAAAATGATAAAATCTACTTATAGTATAGGAGTAGATATGAAAAAGGTAATAGATTTTATAAAAGAACATAATTATCTTATGATACTTTTAATATTTATAGGATTTAGTATTTCATTAAGTCTAACTTATTCTAATTTCATAGTTACTTCAAACAATCATAAAGCAGCTGAAATGTATATTGGAGAACTTAAATATTCAATAGAAATAGATGGAACTACTACTAACACTTTAACAGTACCAGCAGGCGAAACAATTATAGATGTAAAAGTAAATAATTTAAATCCAGTAGATACATATTATAAGTTACTTTATTTAAATAACTCTAACTTAGAAATAAAATATTTTAGTGAAACAAAAGATACTGATGAAGTTAAAACAAATTATAAAAGTCCTAATGATAGTGTAACAAGTAGTAATACTAATAATTTAAAACTATTTATTAGAAATAATAGTACAACTTCACAAAATGTAAGTTTTTCTTTAAAAGGTGGATATATAAATAATACACTTAGTGATATAAGTGTACCTAGTGGTTATAGTGAAATAACTACTATAGAAGTTCCATCATCAAATACATATTTTTGTAAGACTGATAGCACTCTTACACAGGGACTTGAATATGTAAATGGGCAATATACTTATGGGTATAAAAAGGAAGGATATTATGCTCCATCTAGACTTGCTTGGAGTTATATATCAAATAATGGATGAGGAGTACAACTTACTGATAAAGCGAGTACTGATGCAGTAACAAGTAAATTATGTACTTATATAAACAATAAACCAGTTGTATCAATGTCATATATGTTTCTTAATAGCCAAGCAAAAGCTTTAGATTTAAGTAATTTTGATACAAGTAAAGTAAATAATATGCTTGGTATGTTCTGGAGTAGTCAGGCAACAACACTAGATATAAGTAATTTTGATACAAGTAATGTTACTAGTATGGGTAGTATGTTTCACATTAGTCAAGCAACAATCTTAGATGTAAGTGGTTTTAATACAAGTAAAGTAACTAATATGTATAATATGTTTGCTAGTAGTAAAGCGGTAACATTAGATTTAAGTAGTTTTGATACAAGTAATGTTACTAATATGGGTTATATGTTTAATAATGCTAATAACTTAAAAACAATATATGTTAGTAGTAAATTTAATATTGATACTGTTACTTCAAGTACTAATATGTTTTATGGTTGTACTTCTCTAGTAGGTGGTTCTGGAACTAAATATAATTCAAACTATATTGACAAAACATATGCCCGCATAGATGGTGGAACAAGTAATCCTGGATATTTTACTGATATTGCTGATAAAGATATACCAGCACCTAATTCATTTAGTACTGATTCTTGGAAAACAATTATAAAAGCTGTAAAAAATAATAATATAAGTAAATATAATGTAGGAGATACAAAAGAAGTAGATTTAGGTACAACTTATGGAACACATACAATTAGAATTGCTAATATGAGTACACCAAGTGAATGCAGTACTTCTGGATTTTCACAAACAGCATGTGGATTTGTACTTGAATTTGCAGATATAATAACAACGCATAATATGAATCCAGCAGGTGAATATAATGGAACACAATATGATTATGGATATAATGTAGGCGGATGGCCAAATTCAAGTATGAGAACATTTGTAAATAATGATATATATAATTCACTACCTTCTGATTTAAAGAATGGAATAATAGATACAACAGTAGTATCAAGTTATGGAAAGAGTGATACATCTAATTTTACATCAACGGATAAGTTATATTTATTAGCACCAAAGGAAATATATACTGACTTTAATAATAGTTATGATACAGCAAAAGATTTAACAAGACAACTTGATTATTATAAAAATGAAGGAGTAACAACATCTAGTTGTTCTAAAGCTATAAAAATAAACAATTCTACTGCATCGTATTGGTGGCTGCGTTCCGCCAAATCTGTTAATATTAGCAGTTTCTATTTTGTCTATAACGCCGCCGGTGATTGGAATACCGGCACTGCTTATACTACTGACGGCGTCTCCCCGGCTTTCCGAATGGGATAAAAATGTAAAGCAGTGATTGTCCAAAATTAGTAAAAGATAGAGAAACCTTTCCGACTTTTGGGAAGGAATGAAAGAAATAACTCTTGCGAACTCATAAGCGAAAGCGTTGATGAGCAATGGTAGAGGAAAAGAATGATAAAGAGATGTCCTTAATATTAATGTTAGCATTAAGGGCAAAATATAAATTATATAATAAAAAGTCATAAATATTTTAAAGTTGAAAAGTCATAACTTTAAGATGTTTATGATATTTCATATTGACATTTATAGTTTGATAATAAGAAAAGTAAAGATATTGTATTTAAGGACTTGTATTTAGAATAGGTTAAAAAATTTTAAAAAAAGGCTATTTTTGAATTTTGAATAGCTTTTTTGATGCGTTTTTGTATTATTGATGGGGTATTTTAGTTGATAATTTAATTATTAAGACGTTTTTGAAGCAATAATTAAATTTTAGCCAAACAAATGTTTGCAAAAAAGTGTTGACAAAGGATATTTTTTATTTTACAATTAAGTTACTGAAGGAGACAAAATGTTATGAAAAAAGAAAAAGACAAAACTTTAGATCAAGTACTTGCTGATATTGAAAAACAATTTGGTAAAGGTGCTATTATGAAATTAGGAGAGAGAGGAGTTAAAAATATAGATGTAGTATCAAGTGGTTCTTTGTTACTTGATCAAGCATTAGGTGTAGGTGGATTTCCAAAGGGAAGAATTATAGAAATATTTGGACCTGAATCAAGTGGTAAAACTACTATAGCTTTACATGCGATAGCTGAAGTTCAAAAGACGGGCGGAAGAGCTGCTTTTATTGATGCAGAACATGCATTAGATCCAGTATATGCTAGAAAATTAGGCGTAGATATTGACGAATTATTACTATCACAACCTGATACTGGGGAACAAGCTCTTGAAATAGTTGAAGCATTAGTAAGAAGCGAAGCAATGAGTATAATTGTTATAGATTCAGTTGCAGCATTAGTACCACAAGCTGAAATAGAAGGTGAAATGGGAGATTCACATGTTGGACTTCAAGCAAGGCTTATGAGTCAAGCACTTAGAAAATTAAGTGGTATTATTAATAAAACAAATACAATATGTATATTTATAAATCAATTAAGAGAAAAAGTCGGGGTTATGTTTGGTAATCCAGAAACTACTCCAGGTGGACGTGCTTTAAAGTTCTATTCAACTGTTAGATTAGATGTAAGACGTGGAGAACAAATTAAAGTAGGTGGAGATGTTCTTGGTAATAAAACTAATATTAAGGTAGTTAAAAATAAAGTTGCTCCTCCATTTAAAACAGCTGAAGTAGAAATTATGTATGGAGAAGGTATATCTAAAGTAGGAGAAATAATTGATCTTGCATCTAACTTAGGAATTATTGATAAAAGTGGAGCATGGTTCAGTTATAAAGGAGAAAAGATTGGTCAAGGTAAAGAAAACGTTAAACTTGTTCTTAAAAATAATCCAGCCATGTATAAAGAAATCGAAGATAAAGTTCGTAAAAGTTTATTTAGTAATCCTGATGAAGTTAAAAAGATTGAAGATAAGAAATAATTATCTTTTTTCTTTTGAAACATAGAATAATAATATAAAATGTGATAAAATCTTATTTAAAGAAAGAGGTGAAAAGCATATGTCATTAATGATATATAACACTGCTAGTCATAAGGAAGAAGAATTTAAGCCTTGGAATAGTGAATGTGTTACAATGTATACTTGTGGTCCTACAGTATATCATTTTGCTCATATTGGAAATTTAAGGACTTATATTATGGAAGACATCTTAGAAAAAACTTTAAGATATTTAGGGTATAATGTTAAACGATGTATGAATATCACTGATGTAGGTCATTTAACTAGTGATGCTGATAGTGGAGATGATAAAATGGTTAACTCTGCTAAAAAAGAACATAAAACAGTTATGGAAATTGCTAAGTTTTATACTGATAAATTCTTTGATGATTGTGATAAATTAAATATAAAGAAGCCTGAGCTTGTATGTCCAGCTACTGAAAATATAGATGAATATATTAAAATAATAGAAAAATTATTAAAAGATGGGTATGCATATGAAAGAGGTGGAAATGTATATTTTGATACTAGTAAACTTGATAAATATTATGTTCTTACTAATCATGAAGAAGAAAATCTTTTGGAAGGTGTAAGAGAGACAGTTGATGTTGATACTAATAAGAAAAATAAAACTGATTTTGTACTTTGGTTTACTAAATCTAAATTTGATAGTCAAGATTTAAAATGGGATAGTCCTTTTGGAACAGGCTATCCAGGATGGCATATTGAATGTACTGGTATAAGTATTAAATATTTAGGCGAATATTTAGACATACATTGTGGTGGTGTTGATAATATATTTCCACATCATACTAATGAAATTGCTCAATCAGAAAGTTTTTTAGGCCATCATTGGTGTAATTATTGGGTTCATGGTGAACATTTAAATGATGAAAGTGGTAAGATGAGCAAGAGTCATGGTAAAACACTTACTATTGATACTCTAATAGAGATGGGATATAATCCTCTTAGCTATCGTTTCCTATGCTTACAAAGTCATTATAGAAAACAACTAACATTCAGCTATAACTCATTAGCTGGTGCTGAAACTGCATATAAAAAACTTAAAAATAGAGTTTTAAGTCTTAATAAAGAAGGTAATGTTGATAGTGAAGTATATGATTTATATAATAGAAAATTCAAAGAATGTTTAGAAGATGATTTAAACACAGCTAATGCATTAACACTAGTATTTGAAGTATTAAAGCTTGATACTAATGAATCTACTAAATATAAATTAATTAGTGATTTTGATAAAGTACTTAGTTTGTCAATAACTGATTCTAATGAAACAAGTTTTGAGGATGATACAGAAATTCTTAAAAAAATAGAAGAAAGAAATGAAGCAAAGAAAAATAAAAATTTTGAACTAGCTGATAAAATACGTAATGAATTATTAGAGATAGGTATTATTCTTAAAGATACTAGAGAAGGTACTACATTTGAAAGAAAATAAAAAAGAATCATTAAATTGATTCTTTTATTGTACATTATTATTTTTAACATCAGTTATTGGTTCACTATTTGGAACTTCTATATTTGGTTGAACAAATTTATTTTCAACTACAGGTGCTGCTGGTTCTTGAGCTATAAACTCTTGTTTAGCAGGTTCTGTTTTTGGAAGTTCAAATGATGTATTTGTATTTTGAACCATAGGTTCTACTGGTACATTATTTTGAATTGGTGTTTGTGTTGGTGTAACTGGTTGTGTATTCATATTGTTATTCATATTGTTATTCATGTTGCTATTCATATTATTATTCATACCATTCATATTACCTTTATAACCAATATTTTCATTATCAATATAAGTTGCATTACCAAATCCTAATATTGGATAACCAATCCAGCTAAATAGTGATAATATAATACCAAATCCTGTACTTTTACCAAAGTTATGAGCTATTTCGATATTAATTTTAAACATTGCATATATGTTTACAATTGGAATAAAAGTTAATAATATGTAATATGCAGGAAGTTTAGCTATTTGTGTTAATACATATGTATTATAAATAGGTATTAATGTAGCCCAACCAGGTTGACCTGCCTTCTTAAATGTTTTCCATATAGATATTAATATTACTAATGATATTACCAATGATATTACTAACATAACAATAAGAAGTCCACCACCAAATAATGAAGCAATATCAGAACTTGACGATGTAGTAGTATAACTTAAATCTCCATATTCTCCCATATCATATACTCCTTTCTACTATACTTTATAAATAAATTTTATCACATATCTTTTATATTTCAAATAAATATGTCATATTTTGTATAAAGTTGTTATGTTTATATGCATTTTGTTATATTTTTAGTATAATTATTATGGAGGATATAAAGATGAATGAAGAGAGAATACCTAATCATGTGGCTATTATATTAGATGGTAATAGAAGATGGGCTAAGGAACATAAATTACCTAAATTAGAAGGTCATAGAAGGGGTTTTGAAAATATTAGAAAACTTACGAATTATATATTTAGTAGAGGGGTTAAGTATTTATCTGTTTTTGCGTTTTCAACAGAGAATTTTAAAAGAACTCAGGACGAAGTAAAATACTTAATGGATATGTTTGTTAAAGAATTTAAGAAAGAGTATATCTCGTTACATAAAGATAATATTAAAGTTATTTTTAGTGGACGTAAGAGTGGTCTTAGAAGTGATGTATTGGATGCTATAGAAGAGATTAGTAGTTTAACTAAAGATAATACGGGGGGTGTTTTTAATATTTGTTTAAACTATGGGGGTCATGCCGAGATAGTTGATGCGACTAAAGAGATTGCTAAGTTAGTATTAGATAATAAATTAAGTATTGATGATATTACGGAAGAAGAATTTGCTAAACACTTATATCAAGACTTACCACCAATTGATTTAATGATTAGAACTAGTGGAGA
>ERZ779851.3555-NODE-3555-length-10219-cov-3.165289_pt1 | contig 10219 bp, 9 predicted proteins | sample MGYA00511094_ERZ779851 | MGnify/ENA primary metagenome ERZ779851 (study PRJEB29588, sample SAMEA2155512) | human gut metagenome | biome: human gut; feature: human-associated habitat; material: faeces | place: Denmark | collected 2008/2010 ... | reverse complement strand
CAGACATTCCGTTCTTCCTGTTCCGGCTCTCCAAGTTATGCGCCTAAAAATAAATCTACACTCGGATAGTTTTTTAACACTTCAACCGGGTTTTGCAGCTGATCCGACAAAAGGAGGACAATTTTGAGAAAAGAAATAAGCCAAACTGCTGTGGATTAGCAATTTGGCTTATTTTATTGGTGATCCGCCTGGGGTTGTGTACTCAGGCGGTATTTCTTTGGGTTTCAACGAGATGACTTTCTGAAAATCGAGATATGCCCCTTCTTGCACTCCCGGATATTTCAATGTTCTTCTTCGTTTACAGTCGCAAAGTTACAAATAATTCGCCGATTTTCAGCGATTAACAGCGTTAAAATAACCATTAATTGTTTCGTTACTTTTCTTATAAATCGCGTTACCTATTTCTCTGTCGCCGCAATATTGGTTGCGTATAGATTGGATAAATTTGAAAAATGGCCGCTTTATTCATCTTAGATGCTCAAATTCTCAAATTTTAATCTTTATATTAGCGTAGATATGGGCTAATATTGAGATTAAAATTGCGGGTATCGACATTTTATTTTGTTAGTTTCATCAAATTCGCTAAATTTGCGGTAGATAAGAGAGCAAATATGATACAAGAACTGAAAATAAAAAACTTCAAATCATTCCGAGATGAGGCGGAACTTAGTTTTGAGCCATCCGGTGAGGATAGATACAACAGTGTTGTGACTATGCCTGACGGAGTGCAGCTTCTCCGTTTCGCGGTAGTGTTGGGCGCAAATGCCAGTGGTAAATCCAATCTGCTGGACGCGATTGAATTTCTGCGCACATTCTGGAACAACATTCCTGCGACCAATAATGACGGAACTGATGTGCAACCTTTCCTGATGAGAAAAGATGCACTGTCATTCGACACGGAATTTGAAGTGAAATTTTATGTTGACGGTATCCGTTACTGGTATCAGCTCACAGTGAATCCGGAGAAAGTCTGCCGCGAGGTGCTTTTTGTCTATCTTTCCAATCGACCGACAAAAGTATTTTGTCGTGAAGATGTGGATGGTGTTTCAAAGCTGAACTTTAATCCGGCAGTAGCCAAACTTTCACAGGCCGAGATAGAAGTGATGTCGATGAACTGCCTGCGTAATATGTCTGTGCTTGCGGTTCTTAAAAAAGTTAATATTGCGGTTCCTTATCTTGATAATATGCGCCGTTGGATTGACGCGCGGATGTTGCCTTTGCAAAGCGGCACTCTGTCGTCGTTATCGCAAGAAGCAAAAAAACATATTGCCGACAGTGAGGATTTTCGGGAATATCTGATGCAGTTCGCTAAAGAGGCCGACTTCAATATTTCGGATATCAAGATACAGAAAATGGCGGCACTATTCGGACACACCGTACAGAATGAAACAGGAGCGGAAGACTATGTTATGCCGGAAGCCTGCCAGAGTACCGGCACAAAACGTATGGTTGAACTGGAATCGCTCATATATACCCAACTGAAACGACAGGCTTTTCTATGTGTCGATGAAATTGAGGCTTCGATGCACCCGAATCTAATGGAGTATATCCTCGCCAAATTCATAAACACGCCGGACAATCAGTCGCAACTGCTTGTATCGACACACTATGACCCAATATTGAAAGATATTGATGATATTTTCGGGAAAGATTCAGTCTGGTTCACTGAGAAGGGCAAGGACGGCAATACCGCATTGTTCTCTCTCGCAGATTTCAAAGGGCTGAACAAACTTTCCTCTATCCATCGTGCCTATATGAACGGGCAGTTCGGAGCATTACCTAATGTGTTATAAAATTCTGTCATGGCACGCAAAATCAAGGAGCGAGAACTCAAGAATCCGACGATTACAATCATCGGGGAAGGAGCTACCGAGCGTTACTATTTCACTCATTTGAAACGGTTGCGCGGATATAACTACGTCTGCAAGCCTCGTAATTTTACTGAGCAGACATTCGACGAAATGCAAAAACAGATAGATCGAGTGCTTGCTGATAATGGTATTGCTGTGTGCGTGTTCGATGCTGATGTAACGCGCACTCGACCGGCAGAAAAGATAAAGTATGATGATATGCGTCGCAAATATGCCAAAAATCCGTCTGTGATTTTGTGCGACAGTATGCCTTCGATTGAATTCTGGTTTTTGCTTCACTATTTGAATACCAATCGTTATTTCGCAACATCGGACGACGTAATTACCGTATTACGACGATTCATACCAGATTTTAGCAAACACCAGTCTTTTCTTTCAAAAGAGGTATGGGTATCAGAGTTATTAACTGATGGTAAAATAAATCAAGCCATTACTCGTGCAAAAGAACTAAACGCAGGAGAATCATATACAAATCTCCATCTTTTGTTTAACGAATTGGATTCCAATAATAATTAACACATGAGGAAAGGATATAAATATAGAAGTGGAATTGGACTGTTAGATAAAGACGGACAATTACTATTTCATCGTGATATTAAGACACTTGTAGCGAATCAAATATATCTTCCTTTGAAAGACGGATTAAATGACCCGGCGGAAGGTATCTTTAATGATGATAGTATTTATGCTTTTCTCGATAGTCAAAAAGAACATTCTGCATTAGTAGCAAAATGCTATAATGATATTATTGCCAAGATACATTCGATGGGAATATACTCATTATCTAAAAGCGTTTCGAGCGAATTGCTTTGGGCGCACTACGCCTCGGGGCATACTGGTTTTGCAATAGAATATGATATTGACTATCTGAAAAAATCGCTAAATTTCAATAAATATTTTCAGAAATTATTCGATTTAGAAATTTCATACGTTAACAAGGTTCCTACATTAACAATGATGGATCTCCCACCACACGGTAATATTGAGCGAATTCTAAAAAAATGTATTGGCACCAAATCGAAAGCATGGGAATATGAAGAAGAGATAAGATTAGTCTTTGATGCGAATGGATTATTTGACATAGATTATAGGGCTATTATTGGCATTTATTTTGGGTACCGAATGGAAGAATCCGAAATAGAATATATAATGGAACAACTGAAGGGACGCGGACTATCGTATTATAAAATGGAGTTAGATACGAATTCATATCGCTTCACCCCAGTCAAAATTAAAGATAAGTTTCCTATTGCCGAGAAATATGTCGCAAATGTGGTGGAATATAATATTGATGAACTAATGATTTGTGGTGTACTTTCTGATGAAGAAAGAGCCATATACAAAGATTTATTTATCCGAGCGATTGAAAGTATAAAGAATGATCCAAATGTAAAATCCTTCTATATGGTTACGGTTTCATATGATGAGGGAATCCCATTATTAAAGATATTTGCATATACAATTGCTGGAGTTCCACCGACCAAAGCTTTTCAATTTAGAATTGATAATAATGGATATATTTATCAAATTGATTGAATATATTGTTTGATTGATTATTTTAATGGCAGAGATGTCAATGCTTAGCTATATGGTTTATAGAGATATAATATTAGAATTTATTATCTTTGCACTTTAAATAAACTCATTTTCAACAATTAACATGAAATCTAATAAAACCATATTTTTTCTTGGTGCTGGTTTCTCTAAGGATGCCGGAGGTCCCATTCAAAATGAGATTATCCAAAATATCCTTAGTTCGGATTTTTATGAACATTTTTCTGATAATGAGGATGTGGTAAAATCCATTGATGAGTTTAAGGAATTCCTTAGAAAAGAATTGTTGTTATCAGACGAAAAGTTTTCTAAGATTGCATTAGAAGATGTTTTTACGCCCATTGACAGATGCATTTCACAGGGTTTGTCGTTAGGTTCATATTCTGCAAAAAGCTTAATGGATTTAAGAGAAAAGCTACATCTGTTAATGGCTCGTTCCATTCAATATGGAGTGGATTTTCAAGGTCATAATAAAGCCTATATCACGAAATTCGCTCATTATATCAATTCCATTGCAAAACGAAGGATTGCAAATCCGGAATTGGATGGTATAGGAATAATCACAACAAATTGGGATATTCTGTTAGACAATAGTCTGTATGATTTAACAAAGTATGAATCTCAAAGTCTTTGTGAAGGAGATTCTCTGCATGGGCCAATTGCAGTTGTGGATTACTGCTGTTATATCAGTTCCTTAGATAATGATCCATTCATCAAACCCGGATTGTTGGCATTGGGTAGAAATGGATATAACATAAAATATCTCAAGCTTCATGGTTCAATGAATTGGCTACACTGCCCCTTATGCCAAAGAATGTATGTAAAGTTCGGGGAAAAGACAATGTTTGAGACTAAATACTGTAAACATTGTAAGTCTAATTATGACCTTGGAAACAAAGCTGCGTCTATTAGACTTAAAGGTAATCTTATCTTACCAACCTTTCTCAAAGATTTAAGCAATATTCAAATCCGACTTATATGGCAAAATGCAGGGATAGAGTTATCTGAAGCTTCGAAAGTAGTTTTTATTGGGTATTCTCTTCCAGCAGCAGACTTTGAAATTCGTCAATTACTATCTCGATTTATAAGAAAAGATGCAAAAATAGAAGTTGTGTTTCATCCGACAGCAAAAACGGAGGAAATAGATCGATACAAAATATTTTTTGGAGATAGGCAATTTACAGAAAAGCGCATGACAGTAGGTGAATATGTTGATAGTCTATTGGCCTCACAATGTGAATGACTCACGCATTATTCACGCTTATACTCCTAAAACCGCTGTTTTGTGCCGGATAGGGTAAAAACAAAAACGCTGGAAATCAAGTGACTTTCAGTGTTTTGCGGTGGAAATTCAGACTTCTTGTGATCTGATCATGGGTTCAAATCCTATTTCATCTTCCTTCCAAATGCTGTTGCCGCCACACTTAATTTCGGCAATAATTTTAAATTATTGCCGAAATTAAGCCAGTTGTTCACCTTGCAAAAGCTGGCTTGTCTTTGCCCAGTAGTAAAAGGCTTCGGGAAATACTTTTTTCAGTTTGTTCAACTTCCCAGTAAGTGTCGGTGCTATCGTCATCTCCGACACTACATCAGGCGTTCCGGGATACTTCTCTATTACAGTGACACCTTTGCGTATGCAAGTGGAGATATATGCCGCTTTTGCCGAATCGACAATGGCATGGTCTATATGATAATTTGATGTGTGGATAAACGATTTGATTTTCTTTATACCGTCTTGTAGAACATCGAACTGCCCAATTCCTTCTTTCCCTCTCGTCGCTATAAGGATTGAAGTCTGTAAAATGTCGTCAAATACCGTTTCAAGATTGTTAATGTCACGATATGCCATTTCTACCTCAACTATCTGCCGGAATGATCTTGCGGTGACTTCAAGATTATCAATCCTGTCGAACAGTCTTGCTATGTCGTAGAGTTGTTTTATTATCTCTACGGAGCAGACTTTTTCTTTTTTGTAATAAGGTATGCCGGTCGTATTGGGCGCAAAAGCCGTAAGTTTGTCGCCAAGTATGTCAGCAATCGAAGGTACTTTCACATTTAACGGTTCTCCTTCAATTTCTATGAAAGGACTGACTATGGGAATTTCAACCGTATTCTGGTAATGGCACTCCTCATATAGCACATCAAGTAAAATATAGCCTTCGCCACTTATACGGTCGGTATATGCCAGTTTGTAAAAGAATTTAGAATGGCTCTTCGGAATATTTTTCCGGGCGTTTTGCGCTCTACAAGATCAACCTTTGTAAAGCCGAAATCCTTGAAAGATGAAAGATAGCGTTCTATCTCAGTTCCGGGAGGACAGATTATATCTATGTCTATACTCAGTCGGTTTGTCGCACCACCAAGAAGCAGCATGGTTGCTGTGCCGCCCTTAAAGTGAAAAGGACATCCTGATTTTACAAGCATCTCAAGCAGAGAAAGCGCGCGAACAACCTTTTCGATTAGCTGGGTGTCATTGTAATTCAACTCTATGGCAACTTTTTCACACCATTCACGTGTGAAACATTCGGTTTTAATCATAATCAATCGTTGTAGTTCAAAATTGTTTCCATGGTTTCCCGTATTCCCCGGCGTGAGGCGTAACGCAACATCTTGGGAGTATTTATAGAATAGATCGACAAGGCATTTTGCATGATATAAAAAGACTCGTCGCCCTGTAAATAATAGAAATCCGGATCGGCATTTATATCGACAAGTATCTTTTCCAGCGTCGGCATCCTTACACCGTCAATCATTATTACAGGTGATTCAGTTGTCAAAGCCTTTACAATTATTGATTTTTCGCCTAAATCAACATAGTCGGACATAAATTCTGCCGTCGGCTTATGATATGCTTTTGTTTTTTTATCAGTAAGATAGTGGAAAACCGCTTCAGTCGCATCTTTCGGCACTTCGATATATAAAGTGTTGTTTGCAGAAATGTGGTGCTGCAATGAAGTTATATTGTTACCTGAATATACCAGAACATCAATTAGAGGAAAAGCATCTGATACATCGGTATATAGATCACGAAGTTCCTCTGTCAATAATGGCATGAAACTATTTTTATTATATTTTCCGTACAATCCGCGTGACAACCTTGAAAGATGTTTTTGCTTGATTAGCTTTTTGATATGCCACAACAGACCGGAATTGGAAATATTCTCCCGGCCCCGTACATAATCTGCAAGTTCGCAAAGGGTAAAGCTGTTGCGATTGCTGGCGAAATTCAATATCAAGTCTGCGGTACTCATGTTTCTATAACAAATTTCAGTACAAAGTTAGCTTAATTTCGGCAATAAATCAAATCTATTGCCGAAATTAAGCATGACGAAGATTAGATATTAGTACAAAAATCTGCGATTATAATCTGGTGTAGGTACAAATTTTTGCGATTATAACTGCGTTATTTACAAAAAACCGAGTTTAGGACACATTTCACTGCGGAAACGGAGAGAGGCGTGGCGGCCCACAGCGCTGTCGTCGGCTTTGCCGTCAGATGGTGACGGTGAAGCAGGCTTCACTGACACCCTCCGACCGCACGCCGACTCTGGGAGCAGGCTAAACCCCGACTGCCTCCAACGCCTTGTGCCGATGCTACTGCGTAGCCGGCACAAGACTTAATATCGGCAGTCCGACTTCTTAACGCCCGCTCCTTGTATGGAATTTGAGCCGCCGCGCCACTCTCCGTTTTTCATCAGCCCCCGTCGGCAGAGTATGTGACGGCACCGATCCCTGCGGGCGCGTCGCCGTCGCATACACTGCCTTTTCCGGGGGAGGCATTTCAGTTCATCACAGAATGTATAAAACAGGCTTCTTCAGGATTATTTCTTGAAGCGGACTGTCATGCACTGTCGTATTGCTCCACTCTATTGTCATTATTCCAATTTCCGTATGTCTGTCGTTCTGTGTCACCCTACGGGGCGTTGCCAGCTCTATGTTTTCATGCTGAGTATAATTCGGAGTTCAAAGTTTATTCGCTCGGAGTTGATGAACACGCAGGGACGGGGTATTCTTTCGCATTTGTCGGAAAAAATCTCCAGACCTCGCTTCCCTGCGGTCGCTCAGCTTGTATTTTTTCTCGGCAAGTGCGGAACACCCCTCTTTTCCCTGCGTGCAGGTGTGTCAACGAGCGAACAAACTTCAAACTGCGATTATACGCATTAAAAAAATATCGCCTTATGACACTGAACGACAGACATATCAAAATTACGAGCTTCACACCTTCACCAGCTCATACCGCATTAAAAAAGGCGGCTAAGGTGGCAGGGATAGCACTGGGGCTGATTGTCGGGGTGCTTCTCTGGGCGGTGCTGAAACCGATTTGCCGAGGTGTGGGGGGATAATCTCAATCCTCACGGCATTAGGGATAATCTATTGGATAACGACACTCTAAAACATTTACGACTATGGCAACGAAAATGACCGCCCACGGCGTAAGCACCACCACTCCGGCACAGAACAACCTTTAGCTCGCCGACCGTATGGAAGGCAATACGAGGTGTTCTATAACGCCTACCGCCCACGGCGTAAGCATTACCAATACGACTATCGCCACACTGATGGAGAATTATTCTCCTGTGTGGCTGGAACACTCAAAGAGTGCAGACACCGCCGTGATGAATGGCTCAACAAGAAAATCAACAACTCAAAATGACATAACTATGGATAATCTGATTGCAAAAACGATACTCCAGCAAATCGGAGGACACCGCTTCGCTGCTATGACGGGAAGCCACGATTTCATCAACCTCGGCAACGGACTGAGGATGAGCCTCAGCCGTAACAAGACATCGGCTAACCGCCTTGTTATCGACCTTTGGTCGCTTTGCTTGCAAAGAAATTATCTATGACAAGAGCGCAGACCTCTACAACGTGCGGTTTTACCGCCAGTCCATGAACCACAAGACATTTGAGGTGACGACAAAGGACATCAAGAAGATTGAAGGAGTTTATTGCGATATGCTGGAGGAAATCTTCACCGATGTGACGGGTCTTTACACCCATTTTTGAAAAGACATTTGCCAAGTCGTAATATAGAAAGCTGGATGACCTCGTGATGAAGTCGCCCAGCCTATTTTTGCTAAAAATTTCGGCCGCCAAAAGGCGGCGTTAAATGATGTGTGGTTACCTTATAATCATCTTATTAATAGCAGCTTTCAGGGTCGTTGGTGTATAGATTAAGGGTATAATTGCTACATATATCAATTACACGCTTAATATCAGATAAAATAATTTCAAAAGTATCAGTCAATACAAAACCTAAGCCATCAATAAATGATAAAAATGCTGCGATAGCATCATAGAAAAGTGCAGCTAATTGATTAAGATATTTATAATCAATATTTACGGAATAATCACTATCACAGACATATTGATTAGAATCTTCATCATAAAATAAATAGAATTGACGTATCTCATTCCAGCCAGAATGGATGGAGTCTGATGGCATTCCATAAAGTGGGGCATACGCTTTATTAGAAAGATACTCTCCCATTAAGTTTTTTATTGAGATTCCCCCCAATTTATTAGGGGCATTATCAACATCCTCTATATCCAATATATCATTTTTTAGACCTCTGCGAAATTTATGTTCAAGAACTTTGGTTATGGGATTATCGCTACCTATATTTCTAATCGTTTGTAATGTAGCTTTATATCCGATTGCTTGATAAACTTTCTTTTGAGTTGGATTATCAATCAAAAACAACATTTTGAAGATTGTCTCGTATAAAATACGCTGAAAAATAATTATAGTCTCAGGTTCTTTACGTTCAAAAGCCTCAGTAGAGTGCAGAAACAGGACACGAATTTTATTGAATAGACCAATTATTGGAGCATCCTCTACAGGGACGCTAAAACAAGATTGACCGTCCTCTCCATCCAAAATCTTTTTTGACAATTTGTTCAATGCATAACAAATGTCAATAATTAGAGAGTCTTTATCTTCTACACTCTCAAAATCAGATACCTGTTGGATTCCTTGAAATAATATGGACATTTATGTCAGATGTAATCTGTTCCTAAAAACAGTTATTGTTAAGTTTACTCACATTACCTATGTATTACATACAATCCTCAATCGTGCGTGTTGGAGGTGTCATAATGAATTCCAAACAAAATGACAATAAAAGCGAAATACCATTATTAGATACTCCTAATTCTTCAGGAAGAATACAATTGGCTAGTGATTCAAACTCCACAGACATTATAGTTTTGGTTTCATCATCCCAAAAAGACATGGAACGAGGAGTGTTCTTTTCCAACCAGCCAATAATGGTATTATCGTGGCACATATTCATAGTGTCTTTAACAGATATTGATTTGCCCTCATCAAGCAATGTGTTGAGTTCGCGTGCTAATAAAGCAAATATTCCAGGTTGAAAATCTAACCATCGTTTGTTTTCCATATCTATCTAATTAAGCGTTAATCATTCTTGTTATTTCCCTCAGCATTTTTTATGCTATAAAAAGAGGTAAGCAAAATCTATGCCAAATCCGTTAGTATGTCAATCTGACATACTAACGGACATTCAAATGGCTTTAGCGTATAAATAATGTTAATATTTCTGTCAGGCGGCGTTGGTAGAGTTGCTTGTGGAACTTGCCTTTATAACGGCAATGGGCGGTGTAGGCTTTGAAGATGTCGCGGTTGCCGGATTTGAGTTTCTTCAGGACGCTGCTTTTGTTGACGACACCGGGGCCGCAGTTGTAGGCGAGGCAGGCTAAAAGGATAGAGTCCTTGCCGTACTGCGAATACAGGGCGCAGAATTTCCGTAAGTCTTTGCGTAGCAGGG
>ERZ779851.3554-NODE-3554-length-10225-cov-2.963422_pt1 | contig 10225 bp, 11 predicted proteins | sample MGYA00511094_ERZ779851 | MGnify/ENA primary metagenome ERZ779851 (study PRJEB29588, sample SAMEA2155512) | human gut metagenome | biome: human gut; feature: human-associated habitat; material: faeces | place: Denmark | collected 2008/2010 ... | reverse complement strand
GGAAAAACAGATGACCTGCCGCTTTGTCAGGTTCAGAATCAGCTTCTGCCTGACTTTCGTCAGGTCTTTCGGAATGGGAACGTATGCCACATTCATCCTCCTTATCAAGTATAAGTCCTCATGTGGGAAATCCAAGACCCTCAGGTTCTTGGCGGGGTATGGGGCAGCGCCCCATATCGTTCCCCCCGCGTTCTCTCCCATCAGTGCGCATGAAATATGCTTCGCGCCAAGCTGCTTGTCTTAAACAGCGTAAAGCACAGCAGCACCGTGTACCCCATGCATGTCCAAATCGCCGTGGATACGTCGCTCTCCACCGCAATGCCGCGCACCAGTATGGCATAAATCGCCACGCAGATGATGATGAGAAACGCCTGAAAACCCAGTGCAAAAAGGCTTCGCAGATAGTTCTGCCCCATCTGCCCCCATTCGCGGTTCGCCATCGTCGCCATCGGGATGGGCGCAACCGAGGTTACAAGGTAAATCTCGATCATGCGTCCATAGGTGATGATGAAAATGCAGATCGCCAGCGCCCACATCGTAAAGCCGACAAACATGCTCTGCACCCATAATCCAAACAGCGCGCCCAGCTCCATCTCCGCCAGCTTCGCTTCAAGCCCGACGATGACGCTGTCGATGCGGATATCCGTATCGGCAATCACCAGCCCCGACGCGCGGCTGACCACGCTCTGCGCCACGTCGAACACCGCCATCACGATGTTCCATGTGTTGGTCACGATGACCACCGCGCACGCCGTCTTGAACACCCACTTTGCCAGCATGAACGTGTCCATGTCGTGCATGTTGTTGCGGTCAACGATCATCTGAATCAGCTCCAGCGTCGCCACCAGCGCGAGAATCACGCCCGCAATCGGGAGAATCACATTGTCGCTCAGGTTTCGGATCATGCCGAATACGCCGCCGTTCCACGCCTGCGGCGTTGCGCCTACGTTGTCCGCAATGCCCGCCACCTGTCGATTCACATTGTCAAACAGCCCGGTGAGGTTGCTCATAATGCTGCCGATGAGCAGTTCCTTGAGCCACTCCGTAACCTTATCCCAAAGAAAATTCAAAATAACCACCTCCTCTCACGCCAAATTGCGTAGATGCCCGCCATCCGTCAGCCGCCGAAAAGCCCGGTCAGCAGCGGAATCAGCGTCGCGCCGGTGACGGCGTTGTTGGCGGATTCCGCGGCGGCAATGCCCTCGACGGAGCCCTTTCCGAATTCCTCCGGATGCTTGGACATGGAGCGCGCGCGGTCATAGCTGAACCACGAGGCCATGGATGCGCCGGTGCCCGGAATGATGCCGATGATGGTGCCGATGATGGAGGACACAAGCATCGGGCGCAGCATGCGCTTTTTTTCTTCCTTCGTGATATCCAGACCGTCTCCGATTTTGGACGTATCCAGAATCAGGCGGTCTTCCTTTCGCTCCGCCTTGGTCATCACCTGCACAAGCGCAAACAGACCGATGAGGCAGATCGCGAGGTCAAGCCCCAGATACAGGCGCTCCACGCCGAAGGTCAGGCGCGCGCGGCTGGTCATCGGGTCTGCGCCGATGCAGGAAACCAGCAGACCGAGGCAGGCCGCCATCACGCCCTTGCTCAGGCTGTCGCCGGAAATTCCGGCGATAATGGTCAGGCCGAACAAACACACCAAAAAGTATTCCGCCGTGCCCAGCATCGCGGCGACCTTGGCCACCTGCGGCGCGAGGAAGAGCAGCATCAGCGCGGAGAAAATGCCGCCGAAGGTGGAGGCGTACAGCGCAATCTTCAGCGCCGCCTTGGTGCGCCCCTGCTGGTTGAGCGGATAGCCGTCCAGCATGGTCGCCGCAGCGTGCGGCGTGCCCGGCGTGTTGATGAGGATGGCGCTGACGCTGCCGCCGTAGCCGCCCGAGCAGTAAATGCCCAGCAGGAACATCATGCCCGGAATCGCCGTCATCTGGTAGGTAAACGGCAGGAACAGGATGATGCACAGAATGACGGTCAGCCCCGGAATTGCGGCGAACACGCTGCCAATGAAAACGCCCAGATTGATCCAGATCAGGTTTTCAATCGTCAACAGGTTCTGCAGAGCAGGAACGATAAATTCAAGCATGTCTTTTCCCTCCCTATCAGAACAGCACGCCCAAGCCAAAGCGGAACACAGCCCAGATGGCCACCGCGGCGGCGATCACGACGGCGTAATACAGCGGCTTTTTGCAGCGGAAAATAAAAAGCATCAGCACGCCGAAGACAGCGGAGCCCACGGCGAAATTGCCGCTCGTCTTCGCGACGAAATAAAAGACAATCATCGCCAGAAAGATCAGCAGCGCCTTGACCTCAACCAGCAGGTTAACGGTCGTCAGCTTGACCTCCTGCCTGCGCGCCAGCTTGATGACCTGTTGCACGATCAGGATGATCGAACAGGCGATCATCACGTACATCAGCAGGTTGGGAAAGGCTCGCCCGTTGACCAGTTCCTTCTTCTTGATCTCGATCTGCTGCGGAATCAGCCAGAGCATCACAAGCCCGAAGATCAGAAAGAGCACGCCGCCCAGCAGATCGGTCGGCACCTTCCATTCCTTCTTTTTCAGCTTGTCCCCGATGGCGTCCAGCTTCGCGTCGACGCTCGCGACAAGCCCCATTTTCTCGTTACTCATACCAAATTCTCCCCATCACGGTCATGCTACTCAGCGGTCGTGGCTGACGTAAAACGGGCAATGCAAGACCTTCCCTGCATTGCCCGATCGTAAGCCCGCGAATTACTCGGCAACCAGATCGTAGTACTCGTCGACGATATTCTTCACGTTGTCGATATGCGCGATAACCTCTTCCTCGGTCATCATGTCGGCTTCCAGCAGCATGGTGTTGTTCAGCCAATCGACCATCTCCTCGTCGGTGAGGATCTGCGCGTAGAGCGCCTTGAGATCCGCGATCTTCTGCTCGTCAGCGCCGGCCTTGGCGAAGATGAAGCAGCGGTTGCGGAAGTACGGATAGCCATACTGGCCGACGCCCTCAACGCCCTTGAACGGGCCCTGCGCGATGGGCTCGCCGTCAAACGCCGCAAAGACGTCAACGCCGCCCTGCTGCCACGTTTCCAGAATCTGGCTCTGGTGAGAAACGGCGATATCCACCTCTCCGCGCGCCACAGCCTGAGCGGCCTCAGCGGCGGACTCATACGGAATCAGGTAGAACTGATCGCCGTAGCCCATCGCGCCGATCAGCGCGGCGGCCAGGAAAGCCTCAGAACCGGTGGCGCCGTTGGTGCCGACCATGATCTGGTTGCCCTCCTCCAGATACGCCTTCAGCGCGTCGATGGAGGTGATGCCCAGCTCCTTGCGGGCGCTGGCGACGAAGATGGAGGAGTAGAGGTTTTCAACATACTCAAAATCATCGTAGGTGAAGTTCATGCGTTCCGGATCGAGAATCGCAGTGATGCCGAACATGCCTTCGCCGATGAAGCACATCTGCGGATCGGCCTCGGTGTACTTGGTCAGCCAGCTATTGATGTTGGCGGTGTCGCCCTTTTCAGCGTTGGCAACGAGGACATAATCCTGGCTGTAGGTGGTGGAAAGCGACGCGGCCTTCTGGTTGACCATCGCGGCAACGCCGGACGGAGCCCACGGGCAGGTGACGGTCCAGGCCTCGGCCGCCAGAGCGGAAACGCAGCTCAGGCAGAGCATGAAAGCCAGAACGAGAGAGACGATCTTCTTCTTCATCATAGGAGCCTCCTTATTTTTCAACCGCCCTCTCCATAAGCGGAGCGGTTTGATTCGCACCCGACACGCCGCCGATACATCCTTGTATCGTCGCGCACACATTCAGCATTTTTCACGGTGTTTACGTATGCATTTCTGAGTATTTGTCACTTTTCATATTTTGCATACGTATTCATTTGTCAGCAATAATATATCACGCCTCCAAGCACTTGTCAATACTGTAAAAGGCGTGATCGAAAAATTTATTTATTTTTTATCGCGTCGTGTCTCTCAATACCATCTGCGCCTGATAGTACGTCGTTCGGGGCGCAATTTCTTCGCCCTCGATCAACCCGATCAAAAGATCGCATCCGTCCCCGACCATCTGGCGCACGGGGGAACGCATGGTGCTCAGCCGGGGCGTAAACCATGAGGCCAGCGGAATATCGTCCATGCCGAAGACCTGCGCCTGATCGGGAACCGCCACACCGAGCTCGCGCAGCGCGTTGAGCACGCCCAGCGCCATCATGTCGTTATAGACAAAAATGCCCGTCCGCTCCCGGCAGAACATCACGCTGCTCGCCATCACCGCTTCATACGCCGCTTCGGGAGAGCGTTCCGCGGTCAGAATGGACTCCTCCCCGAGCGCTTTGCCCGCAGAGGCCAGCCCCTTCATATAGCCATGCAGACGCGCGCTTCGCTCCGGCGGCTCCACCGCCATATAGACGTATCGGCTGACGTCCTGACCGCCCAGATACGCCCCAATCTGAAAGCCTGCGTTTTCTTCATCAACCATCAGCTGATGCAGCATCGAGCTTTCCTGCAAGGCGCTATGCAGCGAGACAAACGGAATCCGAAATTTCTCGATCAGATCAATTTCGCGCTGCAAGAGCTGCGGCCTGAAGTTGATCAGACCATCGACCTTGCCGCTGCGGATCACGCGCTCAAAGGTATTGCTCTTCATTTCCGGATCGTGATCGTAAACGATCATAATATCATAGCTTCTGCGGCTCAATTCGCGCTGAAGCTGATCGAAGATATGCGTAAACATCAGGTTTTTGCTCAGGCTGTCAAAGTTGAGCGGAAAAAGCACCCCGATCGTATTCGTTTTGCTGGTTTTGAGACTGCGCGCCTGCGAATTGAGCACAAAACCGTATTCCTCCGCCTTCTTTTCAATATAGATTCTCGTTTTTTCGCATACGGAAGAACGACCGTTAAGCGCCCGCGAAACGGTCGCCTGCGATACGCCGATCAATTCTGCAAATTCCCGCGAAGTCATCAAGCCAAGCCCCTCCTGCCCTTTTTCCGATAAGGAACACATTATTGATCATAAAACGATCTGAGGACATTGTCAATCAAAATCTGATTCTATCGGGAATTCCGTTCCCTTCGCCCCCTCTTTCAGCCTCCGCCAAGGTCCGGAAGACGGGGCTGTCAATCGAAACACATTCAACCAGTCTTCGCAAATACGCGCAACATCGGGTGGTGATTTCTCGATGAAATGGAAAGGACTTATTTTGACATATGTTTTGACGTGATTCGCTGTCGTGGAGAAGGAAAATTTTTCTGCCTGAACCCCGCACAGCGGGCGGCAGAAAAAATCCTAACCAAGTACAATGTCGCACATTGGTCGGGATAATCCGGAAAACAAAACTTTCCGGTTGTTGCGGCGCGCACTCCTTGTCACGCCGCGCGCGTTTTGTGTCACGCTTCAAAATCCTCTGAATATGCAAAAAGCCGCCCGTTTTATGCAACGAGCGGCTTTCTCATTTATACGCTTTTCACGCCGTTTCCAGCTTCGGATCGTCGATCATCTCCACCTTTGCATCGGCGAGGTAGAACGGTTCCATGTTCTCCATCTCTTTGATCTGCGCGTCAATCATCGCTTTAAGCGTCGCCGTGTCGAGCCGGATGCCATGCTTGCGGAGAATCTCTTCCGCATACGCCAGCTTCTTGTCGCCATTGCCCGCGCCGTAGAGCTTTTCAGCCGCAAAAACGGCAATCTGCACCCAGCTTTTCGCTTTGGAGAGCTGTTCGTTCGTGAGCTTGCTGCGCAGCCACGGCACCAGATACAGCGACACAATGCCCGCCGCAAGGCTGATGACCGCCTGCGCGAGCTTCGTCAGGTCCAGCAGTACGGCTTCCTGTCCGTCCTGCCCTTCCGCCAGCACCGGCAACGCAAAGACCAGCGCCAGAAGTACCATCATCACGACCAACATTTTCAGCTTCTCTTTCATATTCTAATCCCCTACTTTCTTGAGCGGCACAGACAACCGCTGCGCCGCGCTCTTTGCAATTTCTTCGGACAGCTCCACGCCGACCGAATCGTACCCTTCCAGCTCCGCCGCCGCCAGCGTCGAACCGCTTCCCGCAAATGGGTCGAGGATTCGTCCGCCCGGCAGACAGATTTTGCATATCTGCCGCATGATTTCCTCTGGCTTCTGCGTCTGATGGATGCGCTGCACGCCCTGCACATTTGCTGCCCGGAATACGCCCGGCAATACCGGTACAGGACGGTCAATCGGCAACTTGCCGTTGCTCGCCCAGACGACGAACTCCGCCTGCTGGCGGAATCGTCCTTTCTGCGGACGGCTGGTCAACTTGTCCCAGACCAGCGTTCCGCGCCATTGCCAGCCCGCCCATTGCACCGCATCCGTGAGGAGCGGGATCTGCCGCCAGTCGCAAAACACGACCAGAACAGCACCATCGTGACACTGAACGCGCGCCAACGCGAGAATGTCCGCCATCATGTGCAGCCAGCTCCGTGAATCCATCTGGTCGCCCATGAAATCCGGGAACGGGCAGGCTTTCTTGGTCGCCGTGTACTTCTGCGACGTGCTGGCGCTCCGTTCGGATAGCGTCGCGCCGCCGCTGGCATACGGCGGGTCTGTAATCACCGCGTCAAAACGCTCTCCATTATAATTGGAAAGAAACGCTCGACAATCGCCATTGTAAAGCTCAATCATGGAAGTGCCTCTCATTCTCCAAAAAATTTTTCGGGTCATACAGTTCCTTACATTTCCATACAGCAGCGCTTCTTGCACCAAAATCCGTATGGATGATATAATGATTTTGCACATAATCAGACTAAAAAAGGAGCTGACACCGCACTTCCAACTGCGTCAGCTCCCTCGCGGCGCGCTTCCTGTCCGAAGAAGCTCGCCGCAGGCGCTCTGCTATGCGCACAGGAGACGGTTTTCCGCCTCCCTTTTCTTATACCTGCGTCTTAGTCGTTGCCCGTAGCTTTGCAGCAATACTCCGCGCTGACCCAACCGGTATATCCCTTGTAGGTCGTCTTGAGCCAGCCTACCCGTTCCTCAAGCGCGGTAATCACCGCACCATCCGACAGCATCTGCATATATTCGCCGCGAACATCAGGCTTTTTCCGCATCCGCAGCCCCTTCTGCGCGCAGACGATGTATTTCGTCCCCACCTGAATGTCTGCTGTCGTGTCCTCGTCGGCTTCTCTCCCGACATTGATGTTGCGATGCACGCCCAGCCCGTTCCAGCCGTCCTTGGCGGTCAGCTCGGTTTCCACCACGCCGCCCCGGCTCTTGCTTGAGTGGATGACCGTGCCCTGCTCCGTCACCAGCCCGGTGTGGCTCACGTCGCCCGTGCCCACGCCCATGAACGCCAGCATCCCCGGCTTCGCGCCGGAAATCCCCGCCTGCTTCCATGTCAAATCGCGGTATTTTCCGCTCTTGCTGTCGCTGTCCCACAGGGCGTTCGTCCCCGCCGTCGTGTAGCGCTTGTCGCCGCCCGGCGCTGTGCGGATGACCTTCTTGACGAGGTTGATGCAGTCCAGCTCGCTGTACGCCGTCCCGATCAGCCCCCGCGCCACGCGGATGGCTTCTTCCGCCTGAATCAAAGGATTTCACACTCCTTCCGCCTTTATCCGAGCATGTGCCCTCTAAGACGATGAAACTTTTTGAGTTCTCGTCTTCTAGCGCGTGCGTATTCCCGGATAGCTTCATCGGTTGGTTTGGTGTGCAGGCACTCAACAAGATATCTGATTGCCCATTCTCGCGCCTGCTGTTTTCGTTTTCTGTACTCCATTTTGCTTTTCATTTTTCAGTCCCCGGTTTTCATACATCGTCAAAACTAGCTATTGATAGTTGACAATAGCGCCCTTAGATAAAATAAGCAGATGGTACAAACGGCTAATGCCACATGCCTCCCATCAGGAACCGATGCAGCGCGGCGATGGTGCCCTTGCGTCACTCCGTCACGAGGTCTTCGCAACCGCTGTCGATCAGGACTTCCCTGACCTTCTCCTTGAGCAGTCGCGGCACCTGCGCAAAAGTCTTCTTCCCAAGCATAATCTGCTGTGCCCAAATCATAGCCATCATATCTTCTTCCTTTCCGCTCATCACGAGCAATCCAAAAATTTTAAGCATATACAATCTCGCTCATCTCGAGGATGCATTGCAGTAGGGTTTCGTTCTGGTCTTCGAGCGCTTTAATGCGCTCCTCTTGCGTCGGTTGCGGTTCTCCCGGCACTGGCGTGTCCGGCACTTCCGGCTCGACGTACACACTGCCGTCGTCGGAGAGCTGCACCGCGTTGTCAAGGGTGCGGTAAACGGTCGTGTAATCGCTAAAATCGCCGAGCCGGGTCACGCCATCCATGCGCCACGTCGTAAAGCCCGTTGTTGGAGCGTCGGTGATACCGCCAAGCTCAATAACATGTTCACTGCGCCGCGAAAACGTTACTTCCCGGATTTCGTCCGATGCGTTTATCTTGATTTTAATCATTGCATATCCTCGTTTTCACAGTCAATTCCGTTCCTATTCAGTTCATATTTTTACCCATGTAATTTGTTTAGCGCCGTTTATTTGTACGCCCAAAAACGCCTCGCTGCCGGCACCAACGCCCACATAGTATGTGTCCGAATAAAAACTTCCCGGCCAGCTTCCGCCACTAAGTCGGATAAAACCGCCATAATCAACAGGCACCGTATTTCCTTTGCTTTTTTCTGCATAAAAACTACCTGACTTTATCGAGCCGATAGCATTTTTTATGGATTTAACCGCTTCGGCGCTGGCGACTTTTTTAGACAAGTCCGTGCTTGCCATAATCTCTTCTAACGTCAGTGCGTCGGATTGATTGACTTTATCGTCCTTTAGCTGATTAACTGTCTCCTCATCCGCCGCGCCGATGTTCTCCCTCGCCTTCGTCTTTTGCGCATCATTAAGCGTCTGCGCCGTATACAGCACCGCTTCCTGCGGCGCATCCCTGCCGGGGTCGCCCTTCTCCCCCTTCTCGCCCTTTGCGCCGGGATCGCCTTTCTCTCCTTTCTCTCCCTTTGCGCCGGGCTCTCCCCGAAGCGACGCTATCTGCTCATCCGTCAGGCTTTCAAATGTCACCTCGCCGTCCTTGCCCTTTGGCCCTTGCGGGCCAGTGGCTCCGGTTTCGCCCTGCGGCCCCCGCTCGCCGGTGTCCCCTTTTTCGCCCCTCGGTCCCTGTGCGCCGGTGTCGCCTTTCTCGCCTTTCGGGCCTTGCGCGCCGACAAATTCCCCGTTGTCGAGCTTCTTTTGCACGTCGTTTGCAACCTTCTGCGCACCGCTCGCAGCGGAAATGGCCTTTCCGGCAGCCGTGTTCGCTGCGCCTGCCGCCGCCTTGCAAGCGTCAAACTGCGCCAACAGCTCGGCAAGCGACGGAATCACCTTTTCCTCGTCGATGATCGTGTCCGTGCTGTCCTCCATCACCCGTATCACGCAGCCGTAAAGCGGGATCTGCGTTTGCCCGTCCTCGTCCATCAGCGACAGGATAATCGACACGTCGCCCCGCTCTGCGTAACCGATCTTCGGCAGCGTCACAGATACCACGTTGGCCTGCACACTGCCCACCTGCTTTTGCAGGCTTGCGCGTCCCGGCAGGATCATGCTCAGCCACGGCTGCATCCCGGTCAGATCGGCGGGCTTGCCGCCGTCCAGAACCACGATCACAAAATCGTGCGCCTGACGGCTCGAAAGCGTCGCCAGCGCCCTCAGCCGTTCCACCGGCGGCGAATCCTCCTGCAGATCGACCGCGCGGCGAATCTTCCATCCGTCCATCTTCTCCTCCTCAATATTGTCTGCCCGTCTGGCAGGATATAAAAACCTGCGCGCTCCAGCTCGCGCGAATGTGTGCCAGTCCCTGCGCGTTTCCGCTCTGGGGCTTCGGGCGCACGGCAAAGCTGTGGAATGTTCCCCGGCTGATTCTCCCGTCTGCGTCCGTGGAAAGATACGGCGCAATATCGACGACACCATTTTCAAAGGCGCTGCCCGGCACCTCTTTCCCGTCAACCTCGACCGTGTATGCGCTCGTCATCGGCCCGGAATAGATGCCGTATTCAATCCCATGCAGGTGCTCCGGAAGGGTCACGTCATGCGCATGCGCCGGAATGTTTACGCTGTGCCGATGTTCCGGCAGATTGAGCGTCTGAGACGGAACCAGCAGGCTGATATTCATCTCGTGGTAGTGTGAAAATTCATGCCGATGAATCATGCCGTGCCGGTGGCCGCCGAGGCCGTGCGTGTGGCTGTCAAAGCTGTGCCAGTGACCCATG
>ERZ779851.3551-NODE-3551-length-10229-cov-16.690780_pt1 | contig 10229 bp, 10 predicted proteins | sample MGYA00511094_ERZ779851 | MGnify/ENA primary metagenome ERZ779851 (study PRJEB29588, sample SAMEA2155512) | human gut metagenome | biome: human gut; feature: human-associated habitat; material: faeces | place: Denmark | collected 2008/2010 ... | reverse complement strand
ATATGTATATTTATAAACAAGCAAGTTGATATTTATTCACTTGCGAAACTTCAGTGAGAAAACTTTTACTTATCACAGCTGTCCTTTTTTCTTTAGGCAGCATGGCGCAAAGACCGCTTGACTTCACCAAAAACATCAGGACATTCAACAAGAACCTGAAACTGAACAGTCTGATGAGCCAAATGCCGACCTCACACATCGCAAAACCAGCGAAGGCACAAGCCAAAGCTCCGGCAAAAGCACCCGAAGGTGAGTCTCGCACATATTACCTCGACTTCTACAATCAATGCTATGGTGTGGGCATATTTCCTGAAGTTCACAAAGCAGTCAACATCATATTCGGTTCTGAAAACAAGGTTTATATACAGAACATGATGTATCCCTCACAATTTAATACATACATTGAAGGTGAGCTGAACGGTAACGTTATCACAATAAAGAACGGACAGCTGATCGGTGAGATACAAGGATATAACATGGTATTATGCAACATGGTTCTGGATGAAACGACAGGACAGATAAGCCTTGACACATCAAAAGACTTCACTCTTACCATAGACGAGAACTACGGAATAATAACAAGCGACATAACAAAATTCATCGGAATATTCACCGAAGATTACGAAATGGTTTACACCTGTTCAGGAATGATGCAGTTCACACCGGCAGAACTATATCCCAAAGCAGACGAACACGAATACACATACGACTATGAAGCATACAGCACTCCGCTTCAGACAAACAAGAAAGGCACTGTCCAGATTATAAATCTCGGTCAGTACAGCTACGTTAAAGGTCTTATGCCGGAGGAAGCACCGGACGCATGGCTTATGGCAGTAAACGAAAACGGCTCGTTATCAATCACCTTACCGCAAATCATTGAGGAAGACCGGTGTGCCGCTTTCGTCGATTTCAAAAACGGGGGAAATATTATCCAGACGCCTGTAACATTCGAATATGACAAGGAGTCAGACTCTTACGTATTGTCAGAATATTCTCTTACAGATTTGTTCGCATCATATGATGAGGAGAGCGGAACCCTTGGCATAGGTTACAGCGAAAACTACGACAATCTGAAGATAAAGGCATATACTACCGGAATAAACAAGGTTGAGGACTCAGACGCCGACGTTGTGTCGACAGAATACTACGACCTCTCAGGCCGCAGTCTGAACAATGCCCAGAAAGGCATCAACATCAAGGTGATGAAATATTCTGACGGAACAACCAAGACTGTGAAGGTTGCAAAGTAAGAAACAGATAAAAGCAAGCATACATTATATTATTTATATGTAATTCCGGGCAGGTTTGTCTTATGAAAGGCATGCCTGCCTTTTTTATGGACATACATTTTGTGGTGCGGGAAAGGGAAAGTCAGCCGGTGACGGTTTGCTGTTATGACAAAAAATTGATAACTTTGCGGATATGGCGGCAAAGGGACTGACGGGCGGAAAAGCGTGTCCTGTCATACGCAAGGCGGCACTACGCGGCACGGCATTTCCATGACACCTTTGCCGACAGCGTTTTAAGACAACAAAAAAGCATAAAGACATGAATAAAAGAGAATGGAAACCGATAGAAGGTTTCGACTTCAAGGAGATTCTTTTCGACGAGTATAACGGCATAGCCCGCATAACAATCAACCGTCCGAGATGGCGCAACGCCTTCACGCCACGCACGACATGGGAGATGTCGCAGGCGTTCGCATGGTGCAGGGAGGCGCAGCGCATAGGGGTGGTGATACTCACCGGCGCGGGCGACAAGGCGTTCTGCTCTGGCGGCGACATGAACGTGAAGGGACGCGGAGGATATGTCGGCGAGGACGGAGTGCCGCGGCTAAACGTGCTGGACGTGCAGAAACAGATACGCTCGCTGCCGAAACCGGTCATAGCGATGGTGAACGGATATGCCATCGGAGGCGGACACGTGCTTCACCTGATGTGCGACCTCACCATAGCGAGCGACAACGCGATATTCGGACAGACCGGTCCCAAGGTGGGATCGTTCGACGCCGGCTTCGGCGCTTCCTATCTTGCGCGCATCGTGGGACAGAAGAAGGCGCGCGAGATATGGTTTCTATGCAGGCAGTACTCGGCGGAAGAGGCTGAGCACATGGGCATGGTGAACAAGGTGGTGCCCTTCGACGAACTGGAGGACACGTGCGTGGAATGGGCAGAAAGAATGATGGAGCACAGTCCGCTCGCACTGAGAATGATAAAGGCGGGGCTCAATGCGGAGCTCGACGGACAGGCTGGCATACAGGAACTTGCAGGCGACGCCACCATGCTCTACTACTTCCTGGACGAAGCACAAGAGGGAGGCAGGGCGTTCCTCGAGAAGCGCAAGCCCGACTTCGGAAAGTTCCCGAAACTGCCCTAAGCCTCTCTGAGAGACCGTGAAAAGGTCATCACCACAACAGAAAAGGAACGACAAGACACCATTATGAGAAAAATAAGCGTCAGACAGCGCACGCTCCACTTCAGACAACCTGCCGGAACGTCGCGCGGAACATACACCACACGCACGTCGTGGTTTCTGGAAATGACGTCAGACGACGCCCCCGGACGCTCCGGAACAGGAGAGTGCGCGCCCCTGCCCGACCTCAGCTGCGACGCCTCTCCGGCTTATGAGCAGACACTGAAGGCATTGTGCCGGATGTATGAGACGAGGCAGTCGATAGACTACAGCCTCATGCGTCCCTACCCGTCGATGCTCTTCGGCATGGAGACGGCAGAGAGAAACTTTGAGCAGGGCGGCTCTGTCATCTTCGACACACCGTTCACCCGAGGCGAGGAAGGCATACCGATAAACGGTCTGGTATGGATGGGCTCGCTGCAGGAGATGATGAGCCGTCTGGAGGAAAAGATGCAGGCGGGATTCGCATGCGTCAAACTGAAGATAGGGGCTATTGACTTCGACGACGAGATGCGGCTGATAAGGCACATCAGAAACCGCTTCGGAAAGGAATACATAGAGCTGCGAGTGGACGCCAACGGCGGTTTCTCGCCCGACGAGGCTCCGCAAAGGCTCGAACAGCTCGCGGCATACGACATCCACTCCATAGAACAGCCGATAAGGCAAAGGCAATGGACCGAGATGGCACGGCTGTGCCGCGAGTCACCGCTTCCGATAGCCTTGGACGAGGAACTCATCGGGGTGAACTCAAAGGAGATGAAGACTCAGATGCTCGACTTCATCCGTCCGCAATACATCATCCTCAAACCGTCACTGCACGGAGGCATGCACGGCACACGCGAATGGAAAGAGCTGGCTGACAAGAGAGGCATAGGCTCGTGGATAACAAGCGCGCTTGAAAGCAACGTGGGGCTCAACGCGGTGGCTCAGCTCGCCGCAAGCGTCTACGGACCGGGCATCACCATGCCTCAGGGACTGGGCACCGGACTGCTCTTCACGGACAATCTGCCCATGCCGCTCGAGATAAGGAAAGACCGGCTTTGGCGCGTCCCGTGACAGCCCATCACTTTTATGCCTTTAGCGAAAGGCCACGACAGGCTGACATTTCAGTCCATACAGATTTGTAATGAGCAGCAGCACAATATGCCGGAACAATAAAAAAATGTGTCTGCCCGTATATTATGAAACGACAGGCACACATCCGGCAAGACATAAATACAGACAAAAATGACTCTCGAACAGTTTCTTGAAGAATGGAACAATGCCGACGACTGCATCACGGTGCACACGAGCGGCTCTACGGGCAAGCCCAAGCCCATGCGCGTGGAGAAACGACGCATGGAGGCGAGCGCACGCATCACGTGCGCCTTTCTCGGTCTGAAGCGGGGCGACACGGCTCTGCTGTGCATGCCGCTCGACTTCATCGCCGGGAAGATGGTGGTGGTGCGGGCTTTGGTGACAGGCATGCGGCTGGTGAGCGTCACACCCGGCGGGCATCCTCTGCGCGGTCTGCGGGAGCCGCCGGTGTTCGCAGCGATGGTGCCGCTTCAGGTGTACGACAGTCTCGCCGACCCTGAGGAGCGGCGTCTGCTCATGGGCATAAGGCATCTCATCATAGGCGGAGGAGCGGTGGACGACAGTCTGTGCGACTCGTTGAAAGACTTCCCCAACGCCGTGTGGAGCACCTACGGCATGACAGAGACACTGTCGCACATAGCCCTGAGACGGCTCAACGGACCGGAGGCAAGCCTGTGGTACACTCCGTTCCACAACGTGAGCGTGAGCACCGGTGCCGACGGATGCCTCGTGATAGACGCTCCCGCCGTGTGCGCGGAGAGGCTGAAGACAAACGACATAGCCGAGCTCGACACCGACGGCAGACGCTTCCGCATCATAGGACGCAAGGACAACGTGGTGTGCAGCGGAGGGATAAAGATGCAGATTGAGGAGATGGAGCGGCTGCTCAAGGCTCACGCCACTTGTCCTTTCATGATAACCAAGGTGAAGGACAGGCGTCTGGGAGAGGCGGTGACGATGCTCGTCGAGGGCGGCGACAGCCAGGTAATGCGTCACATATGCGAGGAGCACATGCCGCGATACAGCCGTCCGAAACATTATATATGCGTAGGGCGGCTTCCTATGACTGCCACCGGCAAACCCGCACGTGCCGAAGCGATGAGGATGGCGCAGGAAGCCGTCGGCGAGGAATAGAAAGGAGGCGGAGTCAGAGGGCGCGCCGCAGCTCCGCACCGACAATATTCGTCAGTTCCACAAACTCTTCTACAGACAGCTGCTCAGGTCGCCGCGTCATGTATGCGTGCTGCCAGAAAGCGGGCTCCACGGCTCTCTCGCCCGTTATCTGACGCAGACTCACGCGCAGCATCTTGCGCCTCTGTCCGAACACAGCCTTCACTATGCGTCTGAACAACGCCTCATCGCAACCCAGACTTTCCCTCGAGTTGCGCGTCATCCGTATCACTGCGCTCTTCACTTTGGGCGGAGGGTTGAACACATTCTCGTTCACCGTGAACAGATATTCCACATCATACCACGCCTGTATCATCACCGACAGTATGCCGTACGACTTGTTTCCCGGCGGCGACGCAATGCGCCAAGCCACCTCGCGCTGTATCATGCCCGTGCAGCACGGTATCAGTTCCCTGTTGTCGAGCATCTTGAAGAATATCTGCGACGATATGTCGTAAGGATAGTTACCCGTCAGCACGAACGGCTTTCCGTCGAACAGGCGCGACAGGTCCATGCGTAGGAAGTCGTCGCCGATGATGTTCTCACGCAGCGAAGGATAGTGGCTGTTGAGCCATTCCACCGACTCGGCATCAATCTCCACCGCCTTCAGCACGCGGTCTTTCTGCATGAGAAACTGCGTGAGCACCCCCATGCCCGGTCCTATTTCAAGCACCGGAATGTCAGGACAGGCGTCCACCGTGTCGGCTATAGCCTTTGCTATATTCAGATCGGTCAGGAAGTGCTGCCCGAGATTTTTCTTTGGTCTTACTGTTTTCATACGGCAAAGATAATGCAAACGAGCGGAAAGAAAGTTTACTTTCACTTTCCCGAGTGCAGCTTTTCTTATGCAAAGATAGTGAAAGGTGAGTGCAATAGCAATAGGAAAAACGAAGTTTTTTCATAAATTGATATTGCCGAACCGCATCCTATCTTATTAAAAGATAGTGAAAGGTGAGTGCAAAGACAAGCGAAAAGAATATTTTCTTTTCAGAGAAGGCTTTGCCGAGCCGCATCCATATATTATAATAAGGTATCAAAACGGCATTCCCTCACTTCCACATCATTATTATTCCGCATTCAAACAAAAGTAGAGACGCAAAATCTTGCGTCTCACAAGCAACCCCATACCAAACTGTCACACTTCAAACTATTGACTGTCAACACACAAACCATACGGGAGACGCAAAATCTTGCGTCTCTACAAGCAACCCCACACCAAACTGTCACACTACAAACTATTGACTGTCAACTCATAAACCATACGGGAGACGCAAAATCTTGCGTCTCTACAAGCATACCAACACAATATTATAACGCAACAAATATTGATAGTCAACACATAAAAACGCTATAAAATAGCTATAATTCCCGTCCCAACAATACCTCTGTCAGCGCAACACATCGCAACAACGGCAGTATTCATCCACAATCACACAAACTATCCGGTCGCCCAAAACACCTGCCATTGCCTGACGTCATACCCCACTCCATTGCGCCCCACCATCACATCCATACACCGTCGCACTACGCACCGGCGACGCATCCCGCAATCACGGAATGCATAAATATACATTCCCACAGTAAAAAATTTTGACAACAGAAAATCGCGAAACAGAAAACGAAACCGGTGTAAAACTGCTCCCGTAACACCATCCGGACTCATTCGTACATACGTTTATACCAGTATGGCAGACGTCAAGCACACTCCCGACATACCGGACGGTGTTTCCGGCATCGCCAAACAGGCATTATCAGTGCTCTGGAAAGCCTTTCCCGACATGCCGGAAAGCCTTTCCGGCAACATCAAACGGTATGTTCCGCAACACGGATGAAGCCATCCCGACACGTCAAACAGCATAAGCAACTGTAACACAATACATTAAATAAAGTGTGCAAAAATCGCGTATTTGAATCCAGAGTCACTGTCGCACGTAAAAACACGCCCTATTTCGAGTTACCATACATGGGATTGCATAAACCGTTCCTCATCCATGCATATTTATGCATTGCCTCCACCGCATCACACCATATGCCGCACAGCGCGTCACAAGAGCGCAGGCAACGGCTGCGGAAGTAATGTCCACGCATCATGATATGCCCATTCCATAGCCATTCATACCCACATACATACCGCCCGCACCCCAAAGCAGAGACATAGTAAAAACCCAAAGAATAACGCATCCTGCCAAAGTAGAGACGCAAAATCTTGCGTCTCACAAGGAGCTAAGCGCAATCAGACAGCGCAATAAAACATGATGAACACAAGCATATCATTGCTCGGGAGACGCAAAATCTTGCGTCTCTACTGGCTCACGCCATCGGGATGACTCATAAGGAAAGCACCAACAATATCGCATCCTGCCAAAGTAGAGACGCAAAATATTGCGTCTCACAAGAAGGTAAGCACAATTAACCAGTACAATAAAACATGATATAAACAGGTACATCATTGCTTGTGAGACGCAAAATATTGCGTCTCTACTGGCTCACGCCATCGGAATGATGCACAAGGAACACTGACTCTGACAATCTATCAGGTCTGCACAATGTGCCATTCAACACTATACGGCGGATAAATACGGCTGTTGCTGAATAAGTGTTTTTTCTGTTCAATATATACAAAAACATATTACACCTCTACGACAGAGGTGTATACATATCGTGATATATATTGTTCTAAACATCAGCAAAATTAAGACTATTGTACGAAATAGCAAAGATTTCAGTCAAATAATTAACCTATTTACATGTTTATTAACTAATATAGATTGGAAATAAATATAAATATACAATACATATACAACAATACGGACAATAAATTTTGTACTAAACGAAAAACATACACACCTCTGTCGTAGAGGTGCATGGTTCTCAAAGCGGAAACGGTATGTCTTTTCAGGTCCGCAAGGCTGGATGAAGCACCGTGACGCAGAATCTCTCACACGCGTTACCTTACAATATAAGCTACGTTACTCTACATTAAGTTTCATCCATAAACAGACAAATTATCTTATTACAACGAAGCGTACCGGGTCATACGAAACGCCGGACAACCGCATGACGACACCCGAGCGGCACCAGAAAAAGAATAAAGTATAAAACCAACGAAAATAAAATGGAAATGAAAAAATTGTATGAAAGACCATCCGTCAATGTGATTGCGATGGAAATGGAGCAAAAGATGATGGCTGGGTCAGACACATGGAACACTACCGGAGATGAGTATAATCCGGGAGTTAACATCAAAGATGGAAATCCATCAGGCAACGACCCAACAGACCTTAGACCCCACAACACTCAGAGTTCTTATGAAAACTGGGCAAAGCCAAACAGTGTGTGGGAATAAGAGAATGAAAAAACAAAAATCAGACAACAAAAGAAAGGAAAAACAAAACTTATGAAACATTTCAGTACTTTTCTATCAATGCTCCTGCTTCTCCTTGTCGGAGGCGTGCAGACAACAACGGCTCAGCAGGACGACATAGACTGGAGCGAGTATGCATCAACCGTGGAGGTAGTGATGAATAACCAAAACCAGTATGTCTACCTCTATAACCTGACTAAAAAAGGATTCCTCAACACCGGCGGCAAATACGGTATGATGGCTCTGCTTAATACAAGAGGTATAAGGCTGGAACTTGAAAGAAATAGTAGCACTTATGCCTTCAAAAGTCCTGTTGTGAACTCAGCACAAGGAAGCTACCTTGCTGCACAAAACGGAAATGCACCTATATATATAGACAGAAACAGGACGCCAGAAGAAGGAAAAGGTGGTGTCCCAGAAAGAGACTGTGGACTTATGAATTTAGAGAAAGGAACCGGCAATACCTATAAAATTAAGATAGCAAATGGTTCTCGAAGGGATTATTATCTGTGCAGTACAGAGAAACAGGACCTTGGCTCGTATTTTGACGTACAAGCTAGTACACGGTATGCATCACAGGCAGATGAATGGTGTCTTGTCACACTTGACGACTACAGAAGAGTAACAACCGAAACCTCGACGTTGGGAGAGTACAACGTGAGCGGTCTGTTGTACAATACGCGCTTCATCCGCAATGTAAGCGACGTGAACAATCTGTTCTGGCAAACATCTGAAGAACTTGATTATAAAACCAGTGACTACTGCACATCCATCGCACCGGAGATAGGAACAAATAAGGAGACTGATGGTTATGCAGGTGAATACGGCGCATTCGGCTGTCTGGAGATGGGACACGTGACCGGCGAATTCTACCAAGTGGTGGATGGTCTGCAACCGGGTCTTTACGAAGTATCGGCACAGGCATTCTTCCATAGAAATGACGGATGGCCGTACACGAATGGATCTTACGGTACAGATAACACTGCGACAGCATCCAATGCGGTCATCTTCGCCAACGATGCAACTGCAACTATTCCGATGATAAGCGGTGATGACGAGAATGAATTCGAAGATCTTATAGAATCACATCTCAATAAATTAAGTTCTACCGCACGGCAATACTTCCGCCGTAATGTGCCCGCAGCATACTTCCTTGCCTACGGCAACCAGTATGCTCCGGACGAAACAAGATGTAAAGTGACCGTTCCTGTAATTGTAGGAAAAGACGGTGTGCTCACACTTGGTATCAGAAAGACCGGCATGGAAGGTCGTGTGTACATGGACAACATGACCCTTACATATCTGGGTAATACCATATACGATCAATTCGGATTCGGTGTGGACGCATACGGGGCAAAAGAAAAGGTTGATGCAAAGAAGTACACAAAGCCCGGATACATGTTCTACCTCAGCCGCATGTTTGCTGACGGTGTATGGAACGCGCTCACATTGCCCGTCAATCTCACCTCAGTACAGCTTACAAACACGTTCGGTAATGACATGGAACTCGTGAAACTTACAGGTCTTAATCCGCAGAATCCGAATCAGATATTCTTCAAACCGGTGAAGCTTAATGACAGAGAAGGTCTTGAGGCAGGACAGTGCTATCTGGTGAAGGTGACAAAAGCACCAGAACATCCTGCAAATGAAAACTTCACATTCAAGACAATTGATGAGACTTTGGAAGAACAGGCATATCTTGAGAAGAACGTGGAAGAGGTGTCATACCAGTGCGGTAATGTGTACCAGTTCCTCGATGTTAAATGTCCTGACGGCATCAGCAGCGAGCCGGTATCGTACACTACGAAAGACGAAAAACTCAAATGGACTGCATGTTACTATGCGTCTGACTACGCACCTAAGGGCTCGTACATAATGAGCGGAGGCAATATGTATCATCTGAGCACCGACTGGAACAACTTGATTGGTACAACATGGTATATCGAGAAGGTCAGCCCGTCGCAAGGATCATTGACCTTCGTGATAGACAACGGCAACGGGACGACTGACATCAACGGCATCGTGACAGAGACACCTGCCGGGAAGGCTGCCGAGGGAGTGTACACCATAAACGGTCAGAAGGTAGCTTCAGACAAGTCACTCAACGACCTGCCGAAGGGCATATACATCGTTAACGGTAAGAAATACATCGTAAGATAAGAAAGAAATTCATCATGCGTTAATGTTCAACCGTGAGGCTGGA
>ERZ779851.3547-NODE-3547-length-10235-cov-9.331041_pt1 | contig 10235 bp, 13 predicted proteins | sample MGYA00511094_ERZ779851 | MGnify/ENA primary metagenome ERZ779851 (study PRJEB29588, sample SAMEA2155512) | human gut metagenome | biome: human gut; feature: human-associated habitat; material: faeces | place: Denmark | collected 2008/2010 ... | reverse complement strand
TTTAGTTTCTTGCGATATCATAAAAATCGCCTCCTTCATGGCCATTTATTCTAAAGGTGATGTCAACAAAAATCAAGAAAAATCGTATGCCAAAAGTCGACAAAATTTGACAAAGCCACGTGTTTTGGCCCAATTCTTAGGGAAATTTTAAATTTAAAATTTCTTAAAATATTTTGAGATTTAATGATTTTTATGATAAAATTTATCTAGAGGTAATATTCATGAGAATAAAAAACGTTAATAAAAATGAATACTTTATAGAAGAAAATGGAGTAAAAATACTTTCTTATATTTTAGCTCAAGATACCTTGTGTATAGGAAGTGGAGATATTTTAATAGATGATAAACTATTTATTAAAATAATTTCATTTTTAAAAGAAAGTGTATTAAAAGATGATATGGTTATTCAGGTTGTTAATAAAGATTTGTTTTCATTGTTTGATAAATATTGTAAAATAATTGATATTCAAGTTGAACGAACATTAAACTATCATGAAGATAATTACAATATAAAAGAAAAATATATTGAAATTGATAATCTTAAGATTAAATACTTTGAAACAGAAAATAGTGCATTTTGTAATTTTATAAAAAATGAAACAAGTGATGATTTAGAAATTTTAAAAGTTATAAATTATTTAAAAAACAAAAATAAATTAAGTTTTATAACTGATGTTCAAAACTTAGATTATCTTCTTTCATTAGGTTTTAAAATAGAATGTAAAGATTATAAGTTGGGGTAAAAACCGACTTTTTTAATGACTTTTTCGTTATTTTTTGATACAATTAAAGAGGTGGAAAGAAATGACGAAGGAAAATATTAGAAATTTTTCAATAATTGCTCATATAGATCATGGAAAAAGTACTCTAGCGGATAGGCTTTTAGAAATCACTGGAGCAGTTTCCAAAAGGGAAATGAAGGACCAAATTCTAGATAATATGGATTTAGAACGTGAAAGAGGAATTACAATTAAATTAAATGCTGTAAAATTAAATTATAAATATAAAGGTGAAGATTATGTCATTAATTTAATTGATACTCCGGGCCATGTCGATTTTTCATATGAAGTATCAAGAAGTCTAGCAGCTTGTGAAGGTGCTATTTTAGTTGTGGATGCAGCCCAAGGTATTGAAGCACAAACTTTAGCTAACCTTTATCTTGCTATGGAACAAGATTTAACAATTATTCCTGTCATTAATAAGATAGATTTACCAAATGCTGATATTCCGAGAGTAAAAAAAGAACTTATAGAAGTATTAGGATTTAATGAAAATGATATAATTTTATGTAGTGCTAAAACTGGTAAAGGCGTTCAAGATATTTTAGATGCTGTAATTGAAAAAATACCAGAACCAAAAATAAATGTCGATAAACCAACTAGAGCCTTAATATTTGACTCATATTTTGACCCTTATCGTGGAGTAGTATTATTAGTTAAGTTAGAAGATGGTAAGATAAAAATCGGTGATACCATAAAAATGATGGCAACAAATAGTACTTTTGAGGTTGTAGAACTAGGAGTACATACCCCAAAAGAAGAAAAATATAACGAACTTAAAAGCGGTGAAGTAGGTTATGTTGCTGCATCAATTAAAGATATAAGTACAGTATCTGTTGGTGATACAATTACAGTTGTAGGTCGTGAAGCAACAGAGCCAATTAAAGGTTATAAAAAAATGAAACCAATGGTTTTCTCAGGTATATTTCCAACTGAACCAAATAGATATGAAGAATTAAAAGAAGCTTTAATAAAATTAAAACTAAATGATGCTGCTTTATCTTTTGAACCAGAAACAAGTGAAGCCTTAGGGTTTGGTTTTCGTATTGGTTTTCTAGGACTTTTACATATGGATGTAATAATTACACGTATTGAAAGAGAATTTAATATTGGTATTATTGCTACCAGTCCAAGTGTAGTTTATGAGGTAACTTTAACTGATGGAACAACAGTAGATGTTGATGCTCCTTCCAAAATGCCTGAAAAAACAAAGATAAATTATATAAAAGAACCTTATATATATACTAATATAATAGCACCATCTGAATATATCGGAGCTATAATGGAGCTATGTCAAAATAAACGTGGAATTTATAAAAGTGTAGACTATATTGATGCCACAAGAATTGATGTTCACTACGAAATTCCTTTATCAGAAATAGTATATGATTTTTATGATAGATTAAAAAGTACTACAAAAGGTTATGCTTCATTTGACTATGAACTATGCGGATATAAAGAAAGTAGTTTAGTAAAAATGGATATTTTACTTAATGGTGAAATTGTTGATGCCCTAAGCATTATCATTCACAAAGATTTTGCTTACCAAAAGGGACGTGCAATTGTTAAAAAACTACGTGAACTAATACCAAGACAAATGTTTCAAATACCAATTCAAGCCAGTATTGGTTCCAAGGTAATAGCTAGAGAAAACATCAGTGCCCTAAAGAAAAATGTTTTAGCAAAATGTTATGGTGGAGATGTTTCCAGAAAAAGAAAATTATTAGAAAAACAAAAAGAAGGGAAGAAAAGAATGAAAATGGTCGGAACAGTTGAAGTTCCTCAAGAAGCATTCTTAGCAGTTCTAGGTGATGAATAATGAGTGAAGAAGAAAAAAGTTATATTATAAATCAAGCAGACCTTTACCTTTCAGGTAAATCTTTAAGAGAAATAGCAGAAATAATAGGTAAGTCACATATTACTGTTAGAAATAATCTAACTAATAAATTAAAATATGCAGATGCTTCAAAATATGAAAAAGTTATGGAAAAGATATTGGATAATAAAGAAAAAACAATTGAGGATGAAACTGTAAGATTAAGAGTGTTAGAAGCTTACAGATTATTAGTTGAAGAAGGAAAGACTATTTCTGAAATTGCTACAATTTTAGACAGTACAGAAAATACAATTTACCGTGATTTAACTAAAAGGCTAAAAGAACTTAGTGAAATTGCTCCGAGAGTAGTAACAAAAGATATGGTTAAGTTTGTAAATGAAACTTTAAAAGTTCATAGTTTAAGTACTTTTTCCAGTTTTTCTGCAAAACTTGAAGAAGAAAAGCGAAAGAATTTTGTATCTCAATTATATCAAATGTTTCCAACTAGACAAAAAAGAATTAATTTTTTAACAAATTGTATTCTAACTTTTGGTTTAAGATTAGAAACTTTATCACATTTATTAGGTAAAGATGTTGAAATTTTAGCTAAAGAAATAGAATCTGGTAATCAACTTTATACATACATATCAAATGTATTTAAACATGGTATGAAACACCAACAAGAAGCAGTTATGGAGTTTGAAAGCTTTTTTGAAAGATTAAAAGTAGCATCTCTTACAAAAGATAAAAATAAAATAACTGTAATTTTAGAAGAAATATCTGATAAAGAAGCTAAAAAAATCGCTAAAAGAGATTTAAGTAAACTTCAAATCTTAACAGATGAAGAAATTTTAACTATTCTAAAATATCAAATTAAATATATGTTAAGTGCTATGCAAATTGAAACAATATTTCATATTGAAAACAGTAATTATGCCAGAAGAGTAAGAAAATTACAAGAAAAATATCCAAAACTAGTATCAGATTTTGATTATTTATCAGACTTTTATTATATGAATAGTCGTAAAAATCAAGAAAGAAGGTAGATTATGAACACTAAATATCTATATTTAATGTTTCCAAATGTCGAAAAAAGAAGAAAGTTTATAATAAATTGTTCATTAACATTTGGATTAAGGTTAGAAACTTTGGCTGATATTTTAGGTGAAAATAAAGAAAAAATCTATGGTGAATTATTATATGCTACAGACTATATGCACAGTTCTTTATTAACTTTATTTGAACTAGGAATGAACGTACAAGAAGACGCTAAAAAAGAATTTATAGAATTTTTTAATGAGTTAGTAGAAGCTAATAAGAAAAAAGATAAAGAAAAAATAATTGAATTACTCAATGTTATTAGTGATAAAGATGCAATGAGCGTAATTAAAAAAAGAAAAAATGGTGTAATTAGATTAAGTGAAGAAGATGTTTTAATTATTTTAAAATACCAATTAAAATATTTACTAAGTACTGCCAAAATTGAAAAAATATTTCAAGTTCATCATTCATCTTACATTCCTAGAGTTCAAAGTTTAAGAGAAAAATATCCAGTTTTAGTTTCTCAATATGAAGCTTTAACAGAAATTAATTATAAAAATTATTTACAAAAAGGAGGAAGATAATATGAATATTAAATATTTATATCTAATGTTTCCAACTAAAGAAAAAAGAAATATATTTTTAAGTCAATGTATTTTGACTTTTGGTCTTAACCTTGATGCTATAAGTATGTTAACTGGCTTTGATAAAGAAACATTATATAATGAACTAATTTATAGAGGTACAAAATATTATGAATCTGTTCAAAGAATTTTTAAAAATGGTATGAAAAGACAAGATGTAGCTATAAATGATTTTTTAGATTTTTATAATAGATTATGTCAAGCATATGAAGCTAAAGATAGAGAAGCAATTTCTATTATTTTACATGAATTATCCGATAAAAAAGCTATTAACCTTGCTAAAAGACCTGCAACAATAAAAACTTTAACCGATGAACAAATTTTAGTTATTTTAAAATATCAAATTAAATATATGTTGTCAGTTACTCAAACAGCAGATATTTTTAAATTAGATAGACATGGATATGCTAAAAGAGTAAGAAAGCTTGAAGATGATTATACTAATTTAGTTTCCGACTTTAATTATATATCAGACTTTTACTACAATAGTAATAGTCATAAAAGTCGCGGGGTATAAAAATGGCTTCTTCAATTTATATTCATATTCCGTTTTGTAAAAATATTTGTTCCTACTGTGATTTTTGTAAGTTTATATATAATGAAAAATGGGCATATGCGTACTTAAAAGCTTTGAAAAATGAAATAAACGATAGATACATGGGAGAAGAAATTAAAACTATTTATATCGGGGGAGGAACTCCAAGTGCTTTAAGTATAGATGAAATAAAAAGTCTTCTTAATATGCTCGATACAATTAATAAAAATTATTTAGAAGAATTTACTTTTGAATGTAATTTAGAGGATATAAATGAAGAATTGTTATTATTATTAAAAAGTTATAGGGTAAATAGATTAAGCATTGGTATAGAATCATTTGATAAAGAAAAATTAAAATTTATGGAAAGAAATGCTGATTTTAATGATGCTTTAGAAAAAATTACTTTGTGTAGAAAATTAGGTTTTGATAACATTAATTTAGATTTAATGTATGCTATACCTGGTGAAACTTTAAAAGCATTAAAAAAAGATTTATCTTTATTTTTAAAACTAAATCCCAATCACATTAGTACTTATAGTTTAATATTAGAAAGCCATACAAAAGCATATGTAAATGGTGTTAGTGAAATAGAAGAAGAATTAGATTATGAGATGTATAAATACATTACTGAAAAATTAAGTAATGCCCACCATTATGAGATAAGTAATTTTGCTATTCCTGGTTATGAAAGTAAGCATAATTTAGTTTACTGGAATAATGAAGAATATTACGGTTTTGGTCTTGGTGCCAGTGGATATATTGATAAAATAAGGTATACAAATACAAAAAATTTAAAAGATTATTTACTAGGTAACTGGGTCAAAGAAAAGGAAATAATCGGTGAAAAAGAAAAAATGGATTATGAAATAATGTTAGGTTTAAGAAAGTTTGATGGAATTAATTTAGAAAATTTCAAAAAAAAATTTGGAATTGAGCTAGAAAAAGCTTATAATATAGAACCACTTTTAAAAAGTAAAGAATTAATTAAGAAAAAAGGAAACCTATATATTAATCCAATTTATATTTATGTTTCAAATGAGATACTTTTAAAAATAATTTAGAAATTTTTGAGCACACTATTTATGGGTGAAATAGTGTGCTTTTAGATTTAAAGATATTAAATGGTGACATGCCATTAAAATTTGATAAATATGTTAATAATTATACCGTAGAGATTGCTGAAGATGTAACTAAATTAGAAATAGATTATAAATGTAATGAAGGAGATTTAGTTAATATATTAAATAATGATAATTTAGATTATGGACTAAATTATGTGTTTATAGAAGTAACAAGTAATAATAAAAAAATATGTATAGTTTGGAAATTTATAAGAAAAAAATTAATACTGTTTTTGCTGAAATTGATACAACCAAAAATACTCAGTCTGAGCACCAAAATTTTGAAATTAGCCCATTTGTCATTATTTTTGTAAACTCAATTGTCATTTTATTTACATTTTGGTTAATTTTTCACAAAAAAAAAATTAGGTAATTTTGCCCTGTGTTTACGGGCTTTTTTTATGTTTTAAAAAAATTTTTTTCGAAAACTTTCAAAAAAAGTGCAAAAATTTGACCCTTTTAGGAAATATATATATACGAAGGGAGAAATTAGAATGAAAGTAGTACGTCAACGAGATGAAAAAGATTGTGGAGTATGTTGCCTAGCATCAATTATTAAACACTATAAAGGAAATGTACCTTTAGAAAAAATAAGGTTAGATGCTAAAACCACAGTAGAAGGTACAACTGCCTTGAATTTAATCTTAGCAAGTACCAAATATGGATTTGAAGCAACTGGAGTAAAACTAAATAGTGTTAAAGATATCAAACAATTTCCAGCGATAGCACACATGAATTTAAAAAAAGGATATTCTCATTATGTAGTTATTGAAAAAATCACTAAAGACAAAATTATCATAATGGACCCAGCGAAAGGTAAGGTGGTAAAAAAGATAAATGAATTCATGGAAGAATGGAGTAAAGTAATAATATTGTTTTATCCAAAAAGAAAAATAATTGTTTTAAAAAATAAAATAACTATTTTTAAAATATTTAAATCCATTTTAAAATCTGAGAAAAAGTTGGTAAAAATAATTATTTGGACAAGCATTTTACTCATGTTCTTAACCATATCACTTGGTTACTATTTTCAAGTATTGTTCTCTTTTATAGGAGGGGCATACACATTCCAATACTTAAAAGTAATTGTTATGATATTTTTATTGTTCACTATCTTAAAAATAAGTCTTTCTTATTATAGAACATACTTAGAAAATCATTTGAATAAAAATATTGATTGTCTACTTAATAGTGACTTTCTCACTCATTTATATAATCTTCCTTTAAGGGTTATAAACTCAAGAAACGCGGGAGAAATTGTATCTCGAGTAAATGATTTAAAAAGTGTTAAAAATATTATCACTGAAATATTTATTACTTCAACACTTGATTTAATACTAGTGTTTATAACCATACCACTATTAATTAATATAAGTAAAAATTTGTTTTTCATACTTTTTTTGATGTTGCTTATTTATTTATTAGTGGGCATAGTATTTAGTAAAATGATTTTTAAGAAAGCATATGAAAATATTTCTTATGAATCAGAATTTAACAACAATTTAATCGAAGATGTTAAAATGTTTAATAGTATCAAGAACTTAAACATTATCACTCATGCTTTAAAAAAAATTGAAAAAAATTTAACAACTTACCTATACAATAACTACTTATTTAATATCATTTTAAATAAAGAAAAAACTTTTAAAAGTATTGTTTATGAAATGGGTTTCTTTATAATAAATACTTATGGACTTTATCTAGTTTATATGAACAAATTAGAGTTAATAAATATAATTACATTTAATACTCTATTGTCATTATTTGTTGATCCCCTAAAAAATATAATAGATAGCATTCCAAAGTATAGTTATATGAAAGCAACAATTTCTAAAATAAATGACTTTTTAAGTTTGGATGTCGAAAAACTAGGCAAGAGTGAAGAATTAGACAACCATGAAATAAATATTAAACATTTATCATATTCTTACAACAAATATGAAAAAACAATTAATGATTTTAACATATCTATACCTGAAGGAAGTTTCTATTTACTAAAAGGTCCATCAGGTTGTGGTAAATCAACAGTATGTAATATTTTAAATAAATATATTGATGATTATGATGGATGTATTACTTTAGGAAATATCGATATAAAAGATTTAAATATAGAAACTATTAGAAATAATATAATTTATATTAATCAAGAAGAAAATATTACATCAGGAACTATCAAAGAAAATATTGTTTTAGGAAAAGAAGTAAGTGAAAACGATTTTCAACGTATTTGTAAATTATGTAAGATAGATGAGATTGTTAAGAAAAGACCACTACGTTATAATACTTTTATTTCGCCGGATGAAAAAAATATCTCTGGTGGTGAGAAACAAAGAATTATTTTAGCTAGGGCATTACTTAATAATTTTAATGTTTTGTTGTTGGATGAAGCTTTAAGTGAAGTTGACTTAGAGTTAGAGCTAAATATTATAAATAACATAAAAAAATATTTCAAAAATAAAACTATTCTTTATATTTCACATAAGAAATATCCAAAAATATTTGATAAAGTTGTTACTTTAGAAAGGAAATTATGTCATACTTAGATTTATTAAATATAAAATACAAATTTAGATTATTCATTATTTTTATTGCTATATTTCTTATTAGTTTACTTATCTATATTTTAAATTTAAAAATGTATGATGAGATAGAAACTTACGGTTATGTTCTTGATAAACAAATTATAACAAGGCTAAATATCGATACCCCTGATATGATAAATAACATAAGATACGTAGTTATAGGTAGTAAGAGATATAAAACCACCATAGATAAAGTCGGAGAATTTTCTATAGATAAAGATAATTTAGTAAATTATCAAGATGTATATTTACAAGTAGAAAGTAATTTAAAAGAAAATCAAGTATTTAAGATGAAAGTTTTATATGATGAAGAAAAAGTATGGGAAAAACTTAAAAAAATAATATTATAAGGAGGAAAAATGGAAGTATTAAGTTTTGAAAAATTAGATAGTATTAATGGAGGAGGAAAAAATTTATGGTATCTTTTAGGCGCTGGATTGTCTTTCTTTCTAGGACTTTTTTCTGGATTGGTTAATCCTGTGAAATGTAATTAGGAAGGAGGAAAAAACATGTATTTAGAAAAACGTGAATTAGATCAAGTAGTAGGTGGAGCATCAGCATCATTTTTTAATTCGGTTGCAAGAATTTTAAGAACCGCTTATGATATTGGTTATAGTATTGGTTCATCTTTACGAAGATTATTTTCTAGAAATCTATGCAAAATATAAAAAGGCTTAAGCCTTTTTGGTACAGAATAATGAAAAAAAGTAATAAAAAAGCTTATTTTTTGCGAAAAAATGTTGATAAAGGTAAAATCAGATGTTATAATATGTATTGATAAACGAGAAGGGAGGGAATGAATTTGACAAAAGTAGTTGTGCAAAACGGGAATGTTGATTTAGCATTAAAAAAGTTTAAAGCAAAAGTTGCAAGAAGTGGAGTCCCTTCTGAAATAAAAAAAAGAAAACACTATGAAAAACCGGGCGTTAAAAGAAGAAATGAAATTAAAGAAGGAATTAAAAACTCACATAAAAGAAATCGAGGCTAATAATGTACGAAAAAATTAATGAAGATTTAAAAAATGCAATGAAAGAAAAAGATACATTTAAGTTATCAGTACTTAGAATGTTAAAAAGTGCATTACAACTTGAACAAATAGCTAAAAAACATGAACTAGATGACAATGAAGTAGCTGCAGTATTAAAAAAACAAGTTAAAGTTCGTAAAGACTCACTTGAAGAATACAAAAAATATGATAAAGCAGAACTTGTTGAATCTTTAGAAAAAGAAATAGCTATTTTGGATGTTTATTTACCAGAAGAAATGAATAAAGAAGATATCACAAAAGTTGTTGAAGATGCAATTAATGAAGTTAAACCAACAAGTATGAAAGACATGGGACTTGTTATGAAAAAAGTTAATGAACTACTTGTAGGTAAAAATGCAGATATGTCTTTAGTTAGTAAATTAGTTAAAGAACAAATTATGTCAAATTAAAACAACACGAAAAAAGTGTTGCTTTTTTTGATTTATATGAAAAAATACAAAATTTCACATATTTACCATAGAAAAAAGTTCTTAAATTTGGTAAAATATATACGGAAGTGATATCATGTTAGAAATTGGAATTAATTATAAAGAATATTTAACCAAGTTAAAAAAAGAAGAATTAGTAAAAATAATCACAATTTACAATAAGCTATGTGATATTTTTGAATGTGAAAAAATCTCTGATACAAAATCTAAAAAAGATATATTAATTAATAATATAGTA
>ERZ779851.3545-NODE-3545-length-10242-cov-2.257485_pt1 | contig 10242 bp, 7 predicted proteins | sample MGYA00511094_ERZ779851 | MGnify/ENA primary metagenome ERZ779851 (study PRJEB29588, sample SAMEA2155512) | human gut metagenome | biome: human gut; feature: human-associated habitat; material: faeces | place: Denmark | collected 2008/2010 ... | reverse complement strand
TTCATCGTCGCCACGGAAGCGGGCATCCTGCACGAGATGCGCAAGCAGTGCCCCGACAAGGAATTCATCCCGGCTCCGCCCAATGCGGGCATCTGTGCCTGCAACGAATGCAACTTCATGCGCCTGAACACGATGGAAAAGCTCTACGCCTGCCTGCGTGACGAATCGCCGGCCATCGAGGTCGACCCCGACATCGCCGCACGGGCCGTCAAACCCATCGAGCGCATGCTGGACATCTCCCGCAAACTCGGGCTTTAAAATGAAGAGTGAAGAATGAAGAATTTTCTTGCTGTGAAAGTTATATCAACTCTTCATTGTTCATTCTATATACTTCATTCAAACCGCCCCTTAACTCCGCTCCCGCCTACCCTCCTTTCCGTGGTCGGGCGGAGTTAAGGCCGTGGTCAGCTACCCTTAACAGGGTGAAAGAGCCATCCGAATCCACACTTTTCACCCTCTCCCACTTATCGACACATATCATATATATATTATTTCTTTCTTTTTAATTCTAAAGAAAATGATGATTATGATAAGCTGTTGATTGTGTCGGAAGAAAAAGGGTGTTTTTCTTGCACAGTAACTTATCATCACGAAAGAAATAGTTATGCCGATGGAATAAACAGGTTTTAGACTGTCTAATTTATTGCCTTTCAATGGTCTTACTTCGTCAGATGAAGTCTTGTTGATAACCCGGCATGTCGATAACTTTTCGTCCTCCGACAGTCCGACGGGCTGTGAATAAGCTGTTGAAACGAGCTTTGAAACTTTCCATGAAAAAACTTGGCCGTATCGGATGAAGTGCGGTATATCATTTTATTTTGTATCTCCAACTTTTCACCTCGTCCATCTTTTCACATGTTGTCGACAGGATATTGACTGTGGTTTGACTGGCTATTGACAGTTTATGAACAGTTTTGTCGTATCTTTGCAATCTCTTTTTATTAAATGAATAAGCAATGAGAAAACTGAAGATAACGGAGATGAACCGCCTGACGGTGGACGAATTCAAACAAGCCGAAAAGATGCCGTTGGTCGTGGTGCTTGATGACGTGCGCAGCCTGCACAATGTCGGAGCTGTGTTTCGCACGTCGGATGCATTCCGTGTCGAGCGTATCTTCCTCTGTGGCATCACGGCTGTCCCTCCCCAGCCGGAAATACACAAGACAGCCCTTGGGGCGGAGGACAGTGTGGATTGGACTTATTATAAGGATACGGCTGATGCCGTGCGTGCGTTGCAAGTTGACGGTTACAAGGTGTATGCCGTGGAGCAGGCTGAGGGCAGCACGATGCTTCAGGACTTCTGCTGGGAAGCGGGTCAACGTTGTGCCGTGGTGATGGGCAATGAAGTGAAGGGGGTGCGTCAGGATGTCGTTGACCTCTGTGACGGTTGCTTGGAAATCCCCCAATATGGGACGAAACATTCGCTCAATGTCTCCGTCACGACGGGGATTGTCATCTGGGAACTGTTTAAAAAGCAACCTCTCTAAGTTCAATCCCAGCCCCTCCAAACCTCCCCCGAAGGGAGACTGATAAAGGCTGAAAGCCTCCCCTTCGGGGGAGGTTTGGAGGGGCTCCGTATTAGTCTATAATTGTCCGCTTTCCACCATGAGTATGACCCGTTCGGTGAGTGCATCGTTGTCTTCCGGGTCATATTCCTTCTTCAGGCTGGCGCCAAACAAGGAAGCAAATGTCTGGTAGAACCCGGCTTTGAACGGGCCGAAGAAGGCTTTCACGATGTCATAGCTCGTCTGGTTGCACTCGCGGTCGACCAGCTTGATGAGCAGTCTTCCCTGGGCGTAGGTGAGCTTCTTCATCATGGGCGTGTAGCGCTTCTTCAGGTCCTTTTCACGCTGTTTGATGTAGTCGTCGCGTTTGTTTTCAGGCAGTTTCATCATTTCTTCGTAGGTCTCTATGAGCAGTCCGCGTATCATACGCGCCAGGGGGAGCGTGCGTTTCACGTCGCGGATGAGCTTGTAGTAAGCCCGTTCGCGTCGTCGGTTCTTAAAAGTTAGTTTCGGATAGACACGCAGCGGATAGAAGTCGACTCGCGTGATGCTGTCGCCTTCATACACGGTGCGGCTCACAGTGAGCCTGGCAGGCGGTGGCGTGTTCTTCGTTTGTGCATGTGACATGGTGTTCATACCGGCAAGGCAAGTTATGAACAGGATGATGAAAATCTGTATGGCTTTCATACGCGCAAAGTTAGGGGTTTTAATAAAAAAAGCTTTTCTTTTTATTTGTTTTCTCTCCGTCTTTCAATTACTTTTGAACTTATAATTTAATCTGCTGACTGATGGAGAGGGAAAATAGAACTCTGCTTGTGACACCTGTTCAAATCTGGTTGATAAGTTGTCTGCTGCTGTTTATGGTTGTTCATAAATCTGCGGCCCAATCGCTCACATGGGAAGAGTTTGTCGAACGCATGACGACCGAAGAGGAGCGCGAACAGACTTCCTGGCAGCATCTCTACGAGGAGCTTGCCGAGCGTCACGCTCATCCGTTCAACCTGAATGAATTGACGCGCGAGCAACTTGAGACACTGCCCTTCCTCACTTCGGAGCAAATCGAAGAGTTGTTGGCTTACGTCTATGTACACAAGCCTGTGTTGACTCTTTCCGAACTTCAGTTGGTTGAAGGGTTGGATTATGACACACGAGCCATGCTTTCCCTGTTTGTTTATGCAGGGGAAGTCGGGAAGCAGACAGCTCCTTTACGGTGGAAGAACCTGGGCAAGTATGGAGAACATGAGTTTATCGCACGTGTGGACATCCCGTTCTACTACCGCAAAGGATACTACCGGTATCCGCCTGATGTGCTGGAACAGTATCCCAATCGCCGTTATCTGGGGACACGTTTCTATCACTCCATCCGCTACCAGTATGATTACGGGACACGGCTTTCAGCCGGCTTTGTGGCCGAGAACGACGCAGGGGAACCTTTCTTTGGGTGCGGCAATAAGGGCTATGATTTCTATTCCTACTATTTTCTTTTGCATGATGTGGGCCGGATGCGTACGTTGGCATTGGGCAATTACCGACTGAACTTCGGCTAAGGGCTGGTGATGAACAATCAGTTTGTCTTGGGCAAACAGTCGGTGCTGACCGGCATATATAGTCGCAACAAAGGCATCAAGAAACATTCCTCGACGAGTGAAGATGACTATTTGCGAGGCATGGCCGCAGCCTGGCAGTTTGGCCGGGTGGGACTGACCGGGTTTTATTCGTTTCGCGAACGCGACGCCACACTGAAGGATGAGTTCATAACTTCGTTGAAAACTGACGGTTATCACCGTACGCCGTTGGATATGTCGAAGAAGCACAACGTTCATAACCACTTGGCTGGATTGCATTTATCCTATGAAACTCCGACTTTCAACATTGGTTTGACAGGTGTTTATACTGTTTTCAACAGGGCGTTCAAACCGCAACGCTCTTACCAGCAGTATGACCCGCGCGGACGTGAGTTTGGTGCGTTGGGAGTGGACTATCGTTGGGACGGCTATCGCTTTTCCTTCGTCGGCGAGACAGCTTTAGGAGGCAACGGAGCTTTGGCTACGCTCAATGCCTTGGCCTATCGTTTTTCTCCTTCCTGGAGTGTGCTTGTCCTCCACCGTTACTATGCGAAGGACTTCGAAGGCATTCATGCCCGTGCTTTCGAGGAAGGCGGACGTGTGCGCAATGAAAACGGGCTTTATGTGGGAATGGAAGCCGCGTTGGGCGATAAGCTGAAGGCGACGGCCTACGTAGACTGCTTTCGTTTTCCCGCTCCGAAATACAGAGTCTCCGTCCCCGGTTCGAAGGGAGTGGAAGTTTTCACGCAGTTCACGGGGCGTATGGGAGAGCGTGTCGACTGGTTGTTGCGTTACCGCTTCAAGAATAAGGGAAAAGATTTTACGATGGAAGACGATGGCCGCAAGGGAACTGCTCCGGACGACCGCCATACGGTCAAGACACAGCTCCGCTGGCAGGCAATGCCCGAATGGATGTTGAAAACTACGCTTGACTATGTGCATAAGTCCTTCATTTCCGAGGGTAATGAACAGGGTTTCCAGTTGTCCCAGTCCGTCGCCTGGAGACCGTCTGCGAAGCCCGTGCAGTGTGAGGCCGGAGGCAGCTATTTTCATACAGACAGTTATGATACAAGAGTTTATTCTTACGAGCGCGGCCTGCTCTACACGTTTTCATTTCCTTCTTCCTACGGACATGGAGTACATGCCTACCTGTGGGGAAGTTGGTCTGTCAACAAGTTGTTCACAGTGATTGTCAAGTATGTTTATACCGGATATTTCGACCGAGACCGTATCGGTTCGGGAACGCAGGAAATCGAAGGACGCCACAAGCAGGACCTCCAACTGCAACTGAGGGTAAGATTTTGATAAAAAGATTGAAGCCGGCCTATCGACAAGGAGAAATCCATCTCTCCGTCGATAGGCCGGCTTGTTGTTTTCAATAAGACACTGACACATCCAGGCCGGACTCGCGCAGGAGTGCCGCGATGCGGTCGAGTTCTTCGTGTGAGGCTTTTTCGAGATGCGTGTCAGGCGTTTCGCGGTCGATGGTGTATATCATTACCTGGCTTGGCGCGATTTGTTTGACGGTCTCTATCCAAGGCAGGACGTAGCGGTCACCGGTGTTGTCCACGGAAATTCCGTCGTGCGTTCCTTTCATGAACATGGTCTGGATGATGAGATGTCCGTGGAAGGCTTTCAGCTGTTCGATGACTTGCTTCACGTCGTATGCACCCGTCGGACGGTCGACCCGACGGATATAATCGGCATCCACGGTGTCGAGCTTCAGGATGTTGTTGTCAATGCGCTTCAGGGCAGCCACCACCTCCGGACGGTGGAGCATGGTCGAATTGCTCAGCACGCTCACCTTGGCCGCCGGGAAATAGCGGTCACGCAGGGCTAGCGTGTCGTCCATGATTTCAGGGAAATGCGGATGGGCGGTCGGCTCGCCGTTGCCGGCAAAAGTCAGCACGTCAGGAGCAGGGCCGTTGGCTTTCATGTCTTGCAGGCGGACTTCCAGTGCTTCGCGCACCTCTTCGCGGGTCGGGCGGCGCAGGTGTGCACGGTGGTCCGCATTGAAACCGCATTCACAATAGACGCAATCAAACGTACACACTTTACCGTCTCCCGGCATCAGATTGATGCCCAGGGACACTCCCAGTCGACGGCTATGTACGGGACCGAAAATGGGAGAAGGATAGATAATCGTAGACATGCTTTTTGGCGTTCTTTTGGTTAGTCGGGCAAAGAAAAGCATTTTAATGAAGAATGCAGCATGAAGCAGGAAGATTTTCCCAGCAGGTTCTTTTCTTTACCATATCAGCTCTTCGGAGAAGACATGATTGAAAAATGCGGAGATGTGTGGGGTATGTATTTTCTTGTGTATTGCATGCCAACCCTTTATGAGTGTGCCTTTTTCTTTTTCTTTATGTAATCTTTATGACATTTATGGAATAGATTGGAGACTATTCATTAGTTTGCTCCTGATACAATAAGATATATGGCTACAGTTAAAGTGAAATTTCGTACCTCTTCTGTCGATAGAAAGGAAGGTACATTGTATTATCGAGTGATTCATAATCGAGTGGTGCGTCAGATAAGTGTCGGATATAAAATCTATCCGATGGAATGGGACGGTGCTGAGGGACGGATTCTTTTTCAGGCAGCATGTGATAAAGGACGGTTCTGCTATTTGCAATCTTTGGATGCACGTCTTAAATCCGATGTTGCACGCTTGAACGACATTTTGTCGAGGCTTGCGTATGCCGGGAGTCCATTCACCTCCGATGATGTCGTGGCGCTTTTTCTTACCTCTTTCGGCAAGGACGGTTTTTTTTTCGTTTTGCAAAAGGCTGATTGCACAGATGAGGCAGGTGGGAAAACAGCGTACGGCAGAAACCTACACCACCTCACTCAACAGTTTTATCCGATTCAGGAGCATCCACGGGGACATCCCGCTTGACGAACTGGATGTCAACCTGATGATGGAATATGAGAGCTACTTGAAGTCCAATGGCATTTGTCCGAACAGTTCTTCTTTCTACATGAGGAATCTTCGTGCCATGTATAACCGTGCGGTCGAGCAAGAACTCACCATGCAGAGAAACCCGTTCAAGCACGTCTATACCGGCATTGACAAGACAGTCAAGCGGGCTGTGTCGGCCAAGGTGATTCGGCAGATTCGTGATTTGGACTTGATGCCTTCCATGGACTATGCCAGGGACATGTTCATGTTCAGCTTCTACACCCGCGGGATGTCGTTTGTGGACATGGCCTATTTGAAAAAGAAAGATTTGCAAAATGGCGTGTTGACCTATCGTAGGCAGAAGACCCACCAGCTATTGTTCATAAAGTGGGAAAAGCCCATGCAGGAGATTGGCGACAAGTATGACACTTCCGGCTCTCCCTATCTCTTGCCCATCATCAGGAATGTCGGGAAAGATGATTGGCGGCAATATAAAAATGCAGCACATCTGGTGAACAGTAAATTGAATATACTTTCATCTTCATCACCCATCATGCGGCCGTGTCGGCAAGATGTGGGCAAATCATTCGGATTGGCGTGTCGGATTAGCGAAAAGAAGCAACATGTCTGTCTCTCCCGGACAGGGACTTAATGGAAGCCGGGAGCGGAAAGGAGACCGTCCGGCCTTACCCTCCTTTCCGTTCCCGGCTTCCTTAGTTCCGGTTCTCAGCTTCTGTTAAGGTGCTTCCACGGCGGTGCTTTCTTGTTGACAATAAGGCATTTGTCGGAAGAAGGCTCGCTGTCGGCCTTCGTCGTGGTGTGTTTGGAAAAATGTTGAATGTTCGAAAGCTGTCCGGATGTCCGGCTGTGTATCCGGCTTTCGTGTGTTCTTTGGGCGATAAGTCCCAGGCAGCTTCTTGGTTTTTGTGCTGGGATAATGTGGAAAGTAGAGGATGGTTGTCACTCCAGCATGACTACGCCTTGGCTCTCCAGTTGAGTCATCAACGTTTTCACGTCGGCCAGCGCTTCGGGGAGGGACACTTCGTAGCTGTCGGCCAGGCATTGTGCCAATGTCTCCACATCGACGGGAACAGCCTGCCTTTGCAGTTCTTCGATGACGAAGGCTGCCGTGTCGTTAAGCATCAGCATTTTGGAGAAGTTGATTTGTTCTCCGTTGCCTATCAGCACTTTTTCGTTGGCAATGGTCCGTATAAGGAAATCACTTTTTATATGCGCTTTCATTGTCGTGTCATTAGCAAGAAGAGGCTGTGTCAAGATGGATTTCCAACACACTGGAGACGCACGAGCTCAGAGTTTTTATTTTTTTCTGATTTATGCGACATGCCCTCTGCTTCTCCGTGTCTTTGTTGGATTTTCCCCTTTCGACACAACCTCTTTCTTTCGATTATAATTCAAAAAAATGTATGCAATCTTTCGTCATCAGAAGGTCTCGCAGACGACTTTCGCGTCTTTCAGCGTGAACGTGCGCACGCCTGTGCTTCTGGTCGCATTGGCTGCGGCGTCTCCGTCTGCGCTCTCCCATGCGCTTTGGAATTGCCGGATGTCCATCAGCAAGCCGTAGAAGTGGAAGCTGTTGTTTACCGGGATGGGAGTATTTGTCAACTTCACTTCCGTCTGCAATGCACCGGTGTCGTCCAGCAGCCATTCGTCCGTAGGCACTCCGCTGCCCGTCCAGTGTTTTATCCGGATGTAGACGTGGGCTTCTCCGCCGGTAACGGGGGTGAAGAGCTGGTTGCCGATTTGTGTGTAGTAGCCAAAGCCTTGGAGCATGATGTTAGGGCTGTAATTGTAGGTTTGGCTGGCGAGTGGCAGGTATTTGTTTGCATCCTCATTCCCTTGTTCGAAAAGCTTGGAGTCGCCGGAAGAGTAGTAACCGCCTTCCCGGTCGCCTGTGGACTGCTGGCTGCTCAGGTCATATTGGTTGGTAAATGCCGGGCCACCGATGATAATCTTGATGTACCACGTGGAAGGCTTCGACCCCATGATCTCTGTAAATTCATCGTCTGTCAGGATGACGTATCCACCTCCGTTCAACGACCCCAATTCTTCTCCGTCATAGAACAGTCCCACCAAGTTGAAGGCAGCGCAAGCGCGGTGTATGACTACCGGACCGCTGGTGGTCAGGTCTGTGATGGAAAAGTCCGCGGCGCTGCGGTAGATTTCTTTGTTGATGTCGTTTTTGCGGAGGTAGAGCTTGTCGTCATTGCTCTCGATTATTTGCTCGTCCGGCAACGTCCAGTCGTCAGACTCCAGTGAGGAAAAATAGACCTCGGCTCCAGAGGATAGTTCCAGTGATGTCTCCAGGTAGTTGTCCGTCGCATCTATCGGGGTTATGGTCGCACTGCCGTCTTCTTTCACCTCGATGCGGTAGCGGAATCCTTTGTTGCACGGTTGTCCCTCGCTGTTTGTGTAGGAGTATAGGGGAAACGCAAGCACGCCGTTGCCATCTTTTTGGTGGAGGTAGATGGTGTCAGGGTCGTAGTTCACGTCGAAGTTGCTGTTGTTTTCAATGCCTCTCGTTGACTTGGAGGTCTCTCTTTGGGCATCCACGGCCATGTCGATGGTGTAGACGCCCGGTTCTGCCGGTGTCACGGCATTGTCATCATTCGTACAAGATGAAAGCATCACGACACTAAACAATAGGTCGATGATGAACAAAGGAAAAAGTCGTTTCATGTCCATAAGCATTTGTTACAGGTTAATTATCTGGAGCCGATGCGGGTCCACGTTCCGGTCATGTCCGATCTGTTTTCGATGGAGTATTGCTGGCTGCCTCTTTGCACGTCCAGGCATCGGCCGATGCTGTATGTTACTACGGAACTGCACACAGACTCGTTGAAGTCCCATTCCACTACTTTTGCACTCGGTTTCGAGTATTTTCTTTTAGTTACATTTGTCATCATGTGATTGAATTATAATAGAATTACCATGCAAAGGTAGTCGTTGAATAGTTCTGACAGTCGGCTTTATCGTTCGAATGAGTGACAATTAGTCACAATGAGGTGCTAAATAGTCCCAGAAGTCAAAAAGCTGTGTTTCTACACATACAAAAAGAAAGCCCTATCTTCACAGACGGGGCTTTCGCTATATAAACTTTTGTTTTAACAAAGCACAAGATTCTTCTTCTTCTTGTGTTTATCGTGTGTATTGAATACAGTCTTTTTATTCAGCCAGCGGGTCGAAAGTTCCGTTGGCGCCACCGTGGTTGTGGTCACCCCAACCGATGGTTTGTTCTACCGACGGGTTTTGGCTCATTGCTCCTTGGGTCAGGCCCGGGAAGTAGTATTGCGGGCGGAAGTTGAAATACAGCTCGCTGTGGTTGGAGTCAAACGAGTCGCCTTTCTTCTTCTTATACGTCAGGTATTTCTCGTAGAAGGCCTTCAGGGCGTCTTGTTGCAAGGCGACGGGTTCACGCAAGTCGATGGCTGCATCGGCACGTTCGCCATTCAGTGTGCTGCCATCCGTGCCGTAGGCGATGCCGCAGAGCGGGTCGGGATTGTCCTTCACGTAATTGCTTTCCGTATTGGTCGGCCATTCACGTTCGCCCAAACCATTGTTGTAGTCATTTTTCACACGGAACTCGAAGTTGTCGCGGCGGCGTCCGTTCATTTGCGGATAGCCTAACCAGGTGCAGGGGTTGCCGTCCCATCCGGTCAGCTTCCAGCTTGCAGGTGCACCTTCCACGGTGCCTGTTCCGCCGTCAAACAACATCCAGCGGCGCATGTCGTCGAAGCGTTTGCCTTCGAAAGCAAGTTCGATTTGGCGTTCGTAGAGCACGGCTGACATGCAGGCTGCCTGATCGCTGCTCAGGTTGGATGCGAGGCCGCAGTCTCCTGTATAGCCCACGCGGTGGCGCAGTCTTTGGAGGATGCTGACAGCTTCGCTCATCTCACCTGCGCCGCAAGCTGCTTCGGCCAGGTTGAGAAGTACTTCTGTGTAGCGGATTTCCATCCACGGCATGGCCGACATGCCGAAGCGGCGGTCGTCGCGGTCAAATTTATAGAGCGGAGAGTTGTTCACGTCGAAGTCGTCGGAACGCTTGCGCACGTAGAAACCTTTGGCATTGCCCAGCAGAGCATCCGAACCGAAGGTGTTGCTGGATTCCACGTTGTCACGGTCTTCGGCTTTGTTATACCACACATAGTTCCAGAGCACGTAGTCCGATCCGCTATACGGATACATGTTTGAGCCGGAGATTCTTGGGTCGCCACTGAAAGCCCAGCGCACGCCAGGAAAGGCGAAAGTGCGA
>ERZ779851.3543-NODE-3543-length-10253-cov-3.894293_pt1 | contig 10253 bp, 14 predicted proteins | sample MGYA00511094_ERZ779851 | MGnify/ENA primary metagenome ERZ779851 (study PRJEB29588, sample SAMEA2155512) | human gut metagenome | biome: human gut; feature: human-associated habitat; material: faeces | place: Denmark | collected 2008/2010 ... | reverse complement strand
AAAAAAATAATAATTATTATTGAATCTACTATTATAGTTGTATTATTACTATTCATTCTTATGTTATTATCAACAAATAACAAAAGTGGAAATTCATCAGGTACAACTATAACTACAAGTAACAAAAATGCAGATACTAGTATTACAATAAATAAAAGTAATGAACAAGCAAAGAACGATACTGTAAAACTAAATCTAAATGAAACTGTAACAAAAGAAAATAAATATGAATTGACTGTTTTAGGGATAAATTTTGGTAAAACTATATTACCACCTAATGCAAGTTCATTTTACACTTACTATGAAGCCAAAACAGATGGACATCAATACTTAGAAATAAAATATGATTATAAAAATTTAGGTGAATCAAATGTTAGGGCTGACAATATTGCATCAATGACAATAAAATATGATAATAAATATGAGTACACGGGATTTTGTGTAATAGAGGATACAGATAGTGATTTTACATATGCTAATATAACTAATATTGCACCTTTAACTACAGGAAAATTACATTATTTATTTGATATACCTGATGAAGTAGCAAATGGAGAAGGTTCTATAGTGGCTAAAATAAAATGTGGAAACGATGTATATGAAATAGTTTTAAGATAATAGGAGGAAAAGATGAATAAAAAAGTTTTAATTGGAGTAATTACCTTAGTAATAATCGTAGCAATGGCTATTTTGGGTTATTTTGTAATGTTAAAGATTGAGCAAAATAAAGTAGAAAGTACTATTGAAGATATGTTTACTAATTTAAAATCAGGTGAAAATAATAATCAAAAACAAGAAGTATTAGAACAATTACAAAATAATTCTAATCAAGAGAATAGCACAAAAGATACAATTGATTATATTATATTATTTAATAAATTAAATTATTCTATTATTGAAAATAAAACTAATTTTAATGAAGCAAGTGTAGTTTTAGATATAACAAATAAAGATATGAAAAAAATTATAGGAAATTATTTAGTAAAAGCAATTCAGTTAGCATTTGCTAATGCATTTACTCCAACTTATTCAGAGAAACAAATGAATGAGGAATTAGCGAATTATTTAAAAGAACAAATGGAATCTAATGAAATAGAAAATATAACTACTAATATAACATTAAAAATGGAAAAGCAAGACGGAAAATGGGTTATAAAAGAAGAAAGTAAGAAGGATTTCGTAAATGCATTATTACCAGGATTTGTCGATTCAATAAATCAAACAAATGATTCTTTTAATCAAAATGTAGAATAATAAAAAGAAGAGAGCAATCTCTTCTTTTATAAATAAAGAAAAGTAAGGGAATATCAAGAGTTTAATACCTTATATAAATTTCTACTATTGTAGATACTTGTTAACATTTTAACACATTGAAGTTTAATACCTTATATAAATTTCTACTATTGTAGATTAGTAATGTGCTTCATCTGCAAGTAATGTTTAGTACTTTTATTAGTACAGGCTATTTCTATTGTTAAGCACATGTATAATATAGAAAGGAAAATTAATTATGAATTTTCTAGATTTAGCAAAAGAAAGATATTCATGTAGAAGTTTTGAAGAAAAAGAAATTGAAAAGGAAAAGATTGAAAAAATATTAGAAGCAGCAAGAGTAGCACCAACAGCAGTAAATTATCAGCCACAAAGAATATTAATATTAAATGATAAAGAAAAATTATCAAAATTGAGTGAATGTACAAAAATGGGATGGAATGCTCCACTAATAATGATAATTTGTTATGATAAAACAGTCTCATGGAAAAGTAAGTTTGATGGTAGAGATGAAGGAATTATTGACGCATCTATTGCAACAACTCAAATGATGCTAGAAGTTCAAGATTTAGGACTAGGAGCTACATGGATAGGATATTTTGATTCTAACAAAGTTAGAGAAGTATATAAAATTCCAGAAAACCTAGAAATAATTGCGATGTTAGCTATTGGCTATCCATCAGCAGATGCAAAACCAAGTGAAAGGCATTTAGATAGAAAACCTATAGAAGAAATCACTTATTGGAATGAAATATAACATAAAACCGAATGAGTTAATTCATTCGGTTTTTTATGCGAAAGCAATGTCAAACTAACTATATCAAAGTCCATTATCTTATAATAACATGCTCAAAATATTGCTCCTGAAATTCAGTTAAAGCTTCAATAGCGGAATTATCATAATTTTTACCATCAGGTACAATTATAAGTTTATCGTCATTATCATTTGTCCTGTGAATTATTGCAATACACTTTCCCTCGAAGTTTTTAACAGGTTCAAAAACACCAAGCAAATAACAATCTAATTCTTCGCCATCTCCACTAATTGTATTTGGAACAAAACCATAATTAACTGGGTATATAAATCCATGCTTTGGGTGTTTGCTTCCTAAAGACCTGTCAATTTCAATTTTTAAAACTTTTCCTAAATAATCATTAACTTTCATATTACACTCCTAAAATCATTTGTAAACATTATATCATATTAAATAAAATAATGATATAATATGAATAAAGGAGAAAACTATGGGGATAATATTGTATGTAATATTTCTAATATTTTGTATATTTGCAGGATTTAATGGGCTTCCAATAATGTTTATTTTTCCAGTTATTACAATAGTAATAATTGTAGCTATTGCTTTAAATAAAGATAGTTATAAAAATGTTGAAAAAACGAGCAATGAGGCAAATGATGATGACATTCAAGATTTAATATTTTGGGATATGATTAACAAAAAGTAATGTGAAACTTTTGTGAATTTTAGCACTCTACTATTGACATTGCTAAAAATAGATATATAATATAATCGAAATTGATAAAGAGGATTTATCAAAAAGTACATATGTGCCACTCTCATCAAGTGTCAACACATAAATATAATTTTAAGGAGTTGATTTTTATGATGATGATACCAAGAAGACGTGATTTTGACTTATTAGACGACATGTTTGGAGATGTATTTTTCAACGAGGGAGAAAGCAAATTAATGAAAACAGACATCAAAGAGAAAAAGGATGAGTACATTATAGACATCGATTTGCCAGGTTATGAAAAAGAAGGTATAAAATTAAATATTCAAGATGGATATTTAACAGTACATGCAACAGTTAATAAAGAAGAAAAGGATGAAGAAAAAGGTAAATTTGTACGTAAAGAAAGATATTCAGGAGAATGTTCAAGAAGCTTTTATGTTGGTGAAAACGTAACAGAAAATGAAATTAAAGCTAAATTTAAAAATGGAACACTTACAATAGAAATTCCTAAAAAAGAAGAAAAGAAAGAATTGCCTGAGAAAAAATATATTCCAATAGAATAATAAAAAAACCTCATATTTAATATATGAGGCTTTTATTTTATATGATATAATGTAAAAATGTTAAGGAGGGTAATTTGATGGATATTACAATTGATGTTGGTGGTTACAGACTAAATGTAAGAGCAGGTGTAGTTATAATGCACAATAACAAAATTCTACTACATAGAAACATAAACTCAGATCATTATGCAATGATAGGTGGAAGAGTTGAAATTGGTGAAGATTCGGAACATACAATAAAAAGAGAAGTAAAAGAGGAACTTGGAAAAGAAATTGAAATAACAGGATATGCATCAACAGTAGAGAACTTTTTTGAGATGAAAGGTGCAAAATATCATGAGATAATGTTTATATACAAAGCAGAATTTGTAAATGATGAAGACAAAAAATTAGAAGATACTATACAAAACATAGAAGGAAAAAATTATTTACAATATGAGTGGGTTGACTTAGATAAAATAGATGAATATCCATTGAGACCAGATGTACTAAAAGAAGTATTAAAAGAAAGCAAATTTCCAGTACACAAAATAAATATTGATAGAAAGGAAAAATAGATTATGCCTGAATTGTGGGATATATATGATGAAAATAAAAATAAAACAGGAAGAACAGCAATAAGAGATGTAACTATATTGAAAAAAGGTGAATATCACATAGTTGTAACAGGAATTATACTGAATTCTAAAAATGAGATTTTAATTAGTAAAAGAGCAATGAATAAAAAGTTTGGTGGAATGTGGGAGTGTAATGGTGGCTCAATATTAGCAGGTGAAACTAGCAAAGAAGGAATATTAAGAGAATTAAAAGAAGAGCTTGGAGTTACTTTTAAGCCAGAAGAGGCTATATTTTTAAAAGAAGTAAAACGAGAAAGAGTTCCTCAAAATTTTAAGGACTTATGGTTGTTTAAAAAAGATATCAATATAGAAGATTTGACATTTCATGATGGTGAAGCAACAGAAGCCAAATGGGTTAACATAGATGAATTTATTAGAATGTTTAATAATAATGAAATTATTCCAACAGTTGATTTTGGAAGGAAAGAATATGAAGAAGCATTAGAGAAAATATTTACTACAAATGAAATTTAATTAAGCTTATTAATAATAAAAAGGCCCCTGAAATTTCAGGGGCACTTTCTTAATAATCGGCACCGTGTTCACGATTGCGCTCGTACTCTGCTTCAAGACTGTAACAGTTGTTGGACACAGCGTCCAGTACGGGCTGGATTTCGTTCCGGTCAAGAGAATGACCAGGTTCAATACGCACAGGGTTCAGCCAAACCTGAGCTACACGGATGCCATTCCGGGTGACATGGCAATGAGCGGGTTCGCGCCTGCAATCGCATTTCGTCTGATCAACCTCGATCTGAAGATTGTAGTTTACGCGGATTTTCATAACATGTCCTCCTTAAATTATTTATTGCAAAAAAATTGCTACAAATAATAATAACACAAAAAAACGAGCATGTCAAGTTTATGTAAACAATTATTGCTAAAAATGGATAAATGTGGTATAATAAATACATAGCCACTAGGCTAAATAAAATAAAACGGGCTTCTTAAGAAGTCAAGTCCTAAAGGGGCGGAAAGAAATCATGAATATTCAGGAACTCAAGGCTCGCGCGATCAAGGTTGAAGATCAGATGAAGGTTTACTGGCCTCAGTTCAGCAGCCATGAGGAGGTTATTGACCTCAAGGCCCTTGAAACGGAAGACAAGAAGATGCAGTATTCGTATAATAATAGCGTTATCGCTTTTGTTGACGAGAAGGGTGACTTGTATGTGATCCCGGATATTGGCATTCAGAAGATTCTGGCTAGCGAGGGCTATAGCAGGAAGTATTTCTACGTACCTTTCAGCAATTGGGATTACCCGATTGAATATGAAGAAAAGTGGAAAGAACTTTGGAAATTCAAGAATAAAGAATGATTTTACGGTAGAGGAGAGGGCATTGCCCCCTCCTTTATCATTGTTATTGTATAGGAAAAATCAAAGATTTTTGCTATACAACAAGGTTAAGTTACCTTGGTCTATACGGGTTGCAAAGCAACCCTGTACATGTGGCGAAGTCACTTTTCTTATAAATAAAAAAGTAGCAATGATAGAAAAAAATGTGATCATTGCTACTTTTTACGAAAAAAATAAATTATTTAAGTTATATAGAAAATAACTTAAGGAGCAAACTAAAATATTCTAGTTGACATAAGTATAACATAAAATAAAAATAAATGGTGTAAAACTTTGTCGAAAAAATAAAAAATTACTAAATTATGGAAAAAATACTTGTCAAAACGTAAATAATAACATATAATTTTAACATGATATTTTAATTCAAAAAAATTATTTCAAAAATTTTTGTTCTAAAGGAGAAATCAAAAGATGTTATCAATTACAAAAAGTATGGCCTTGCACGGACTAGAAGGCTTTTTAATTGACGTGCAAGTTGACATATCAAGTGGTATGCCATCATGGGATATTGTTGGACTTCCTGATGTGAGCGTAAAAGAAGCAAAAGAAAGAGTAAGAACAGCAATAAAAAATTCAGGCTATGAACTGTTTAGTAGAAAAATAGTTGTAAATTTAGCACCAGCAAATATAAAAAAAGAAGGATCAATATTTGACCTACCAATTGCTGTAGGAATTTTAAAAGGTTTAGAAGCTATAACACAAACTCAAAATGAAGATATTTTAATGATTGGAGAACTATCATTAAATGGTAGTTTAAACCCAATAAATGGAGCACTACCAATATGTATTGAAGCAAAAAAGCAAGGAATAAAGAAAATAATTTTACCAAAACAAAATGAAAAAGAAGCCTCCATAATTGATGGAATGGAAATACTGGGGGCAAATGATTTAGCAGAAGTGGTTCAATATTTAAATGGAAATATAAAAATAGAAAGCTTATCAACAAATTGGGAAGATTGTTTGAAATTAGGTAAAGAAAAAATATTAGATTTTGCAGATGTAAAAGGACAAGAAAGTGTAAAAAGAGCTGTTGAAATAGCCGCAGCGGGACGGACATAATTGTCTTTTAATTCGGTTCACCTGGATCACGGAAAAACAATGATAGCAAGAAGAATACCATCAATATTACCAGACTTAACTTTTGAAGAAGCACTAGAAATTACCAAAATTCATAGTATTGCAGGAATTTTAAAACAAGATACTCCAATAATTACAACAAGACCATTTCGCTCACCACATCATACAATATCTGGGGTATCATTAGTAGGTGGAGGGAGAATACCAAAACCAGGAGAAATAAGCTTAGCACATTATGGAGTGTTATTTTTAGATGAATTACCAGAATTTAATCAACATTCATTAGAAGTTTTAAGAGGACCTCTAGAAGATGGAATTGTAACAATAAGTAGAGTAAATGGAAGTTTTACATACCCATGTGAGTTCATGTTCGTATCATCAATGAATCCATGTCCATGTGGATTTTATGGTTCAGCAGACAAAGAATGTACATGTACACCACAAGCAATATCGAAATATATGGGGAAAATTAGTGGGCCATTATTAGACAGAATTGACATACAAATAGAAGTAAGCCCTGTAAAATATGAAAAACTTGGAAATGACGAAATTCCAGAAAGTTCAGATATAATAAAGAAAAGAGTAAACAATGCAAGAAAAATTCAAATAGAAAGATATAAACAAGAAAATATTTATTCAAACTCTAGTCTAACGCCAAAACTAATTTCAAAATATTGTAAATTAAACAGTGAAGGGAAGAAAATATTACAAACAGCATTCGAGAAAATGGGACTAAGCGCAAGAGCATATGGCAGAATTTTAAAAGTAGCAAGAACAATTGCAGACTTAGATAATTGTGAAAACATTCAAAAAACACACATTGCAGAAGCAATACAATATAGAAACTTAGACAAGAAGTATTGGAAGAATTAAATTTAAATTAATTTTATACAGATAGTAGCAATATAATACTTTTCGTAGTGAGGCTGTGGGGACTAGCAAGCTAGAAGATGTTGCTAAATTTTTTCAAATCATTATTAATGTTTGCAAAAAATTGTTGCTACATCTTCTTGCGATGCTGGGATGGAACGAAGAAAAGTACTTATATTGCTACTATTAAATTAAAATAAAGGAAAGAAATATGAAAATTTTATCTAAAACAAATAAATTTTATCCAAAACGTTTGTTAAACATCCACAACCCACCATCAAAACTTTATGTAGAAGGAAATTACGAGTTATTAAACTCAAATTCAATAGCAATAGTAGGAACAAGAAAATGCACAGAATATGGCAAAAAATATTCTGCAAAATTTGCAAAAGAATTATCACGAAAAGGAATGTGCATTGTAAGCGGATTAGCAATTGGAATAGACACTGTAGCACATATAAATTCCATGGAAGAGCTAGGTAAAACAATAGCGGTAATAGGAAGCGGATTTAAGCACATATATCCTGAGGAAAATGAGTGGCTATTCCACAAAATAATAGAAAATGGTGGATGTGTTATATCTGAATATCATCCGGATGAGGAAAAAGACATGGCAAATTTTCCAGCAAGAAATCGTATAATAAGTGGACTAGCTCTAGGTGTATTAGTAGTTGAAGCACCATATAGAGGTGGAAGTACAATTACAGCAAAACATGCAAGGCTTCAAGGAAAAGAAGTATTTTGTATACCAAATAGATTAGGTGAGCCAGAAGGCTATAGTACAAACTGGCTAATACAAAATGGTGCAAACTTAGTAATGGAACCAGACGATATATTACAATACTACAAAATACAAGAAAACATATCAGTACCAGAAGAATATGAAGAAATATATAATTTAGTAAACATACAACCGATTTCAGCAAACGAAATATGTAAAATAACAGGTAAAAAAATATCTGAAATAATGCAAATATTATTTATGCTTGAACTAGATGGATATATAAAATGTGTAGCGGGAAATAAATATATAAAAAAGGAATGATATTATGATAAATCAAAGGCAAGAGTTAGGAAAAGAGGGAGAAGATTTTGCAGCAGATTATTTACAAAAACAGGGGTATGAAATTATAGACAGAAACTTTGAATGTAAACAAGGAGAAATAGACATTATTGCAAAAGAAAAAAACGAGTATGTGTTTATTGAAGTAAAAACAAGGCAAAACTTTCACTATGGAATGCCATGCGAAGCAGTAGATGAAAGAAAACAAAAACATATATGGAATGCAACAAGATATTACATATATTCACATAAGTTAGAAGACCAATATATAAGAATAGATGTAATAGAAATTTACAAAAGAAAAGGAAAATTTTATTTACACCATATTAAACAAATAAAGTAATATTTGACAAAAATGGATAAAACATAAAATGAGATGTGACAAATATAATTAAAACAAATAAACAAAACCATTGACATTGTTGACATAATGTAATAAAATATAAAATGTAGGTATAAACTATGACGTTAAAGCTTATGCTTAAGGAGGAAAAATTATGGCAAGAGGAAGAGATTCTAGTTTTGACGGAAGCTTTGAGACTTCGCGGTATGCGGATGATTCGCTGGAAAAGACCATCGAAAGAGGGGCTGAAAAGGGAATCTTTGTATCTCCTACCGAGTCTGGCGGAGTACAGAAAACTACGTATACGGAAAAAGGCGAAAGAGTCGATAGGTGGGAACCGGGAAAACCCGGAGACTATCCTCATTATGGAATTGACGAGGACGGAATCTTTTTCCACAAGTAAGCATAACAAAAGGGCACCCAAATGGGTGCTCTTTTGTTATTATATAGAAAAATCGAAGATTTTTACGTGTACAGCAAAGTTAAGTTACCTTGGTATGTGTAAATTGCGAAGTGATTGTGTACATGTAGAAAAGAAAACATTTCATCTAAAAAAATAAGCAATTCAATTTTCTATTAACCATTCCACCACTAACTGTATAAAATATATAAAACATAAAGTGAGGAGTGGTGGATATGATTAAAACAATAGGAAATACACCTTTAATAAAAATAAAATATGAGTACGAAGGCAAAACAAATTATATATACACAAAATTAGAAAGCTATAATTTAACAGGAAGTATAAAAGATAGAGCAGCATATTACATAATAACAAAGGCAAAACAAAGAGGAGAATTAAAAGATGGTATGCCAATAATAGAAGCAACAAGTGGAAATACTGGAATCTCTTTATCAGCATTAGGCAAATATTATCATCATCCAGTATATATTTTTATGCCAGATTGGGTTAGTAAAGAACGAGTTCAAATTATGCGAAGCTATGGGGCAAAAGTTATAACATTTTCTAAACAACAAGGAGGTTTTAGAAAATGTATTCAAGAGTCAAGGAATTTAGCTAAAAAGGTAAATGGATTCCTAGCAAATCAATTTGCTAATATGGATAATGTTCTAGCACAGTATGAAACAACAGGTCAGGAAATTCTAAATCAAGTTCCAGAAGACATTGCAGGATTTGTATCAGGAGTTGGAACAGGAGGAACTTTAATGGGCATAGGAAAAAAGCTAAGAAGAAGGTATCCAGAAATAACTGTAACTGCAATTGAGCCTGAAAGTATGCCACTAATTTCAAAAAACAGAATAATTAAACAACACAAGATAGAAGGAATAGGAGATGACTTTATTCCAGCCTTATTAGACAAAAATGAAATAGATAAAGTATTTTTAGTAAATGATGAAGACAGTATAAATATGTCAAGAAAACTCGCACTAGACTTAGGAATAGGAGTCGGAATTTCATCAGGTGCGAACTTCTTAGGAAGTGTATTACTGCAAAAAGAAATAGCAGGGCCAGTAGTAACAATATTTGCAGATGACAACAAAAAATATTTAAGTACAGATTTGAGTAAACCAGTAGAAAAAAATGAAAAATATATATCAGATCCCCTCTCTCGATTGAATCAAATCTCCCTTTCAAATCCCCAACCTGTTGTCCTTCCT
>ERZ779851.3542-NODE-3542-length-10254-cov-2.460928_pt1 | contig 10254 bp, 5 predicted proteins | sample MGYA00511094_ERZ779851 | MGnify/ENA primary metagenome ERZ779851 (study PRJEB29588, sample SAMEA2155512) | human gut metagenome | biome: human gut; feature: human-associated habitat; material: faeces | place: Denmark | collected 2008/2010 ... | reverse complement strand
AGACTTTTACATTATATCGTTTAGCCAGCTCGATACCCTCGCCTTTTTCCATATCACACTTGTAAGACACATAGAAAGGATTAAACGTATCTCCCACATCTTTCCGTGTGAAAACCAAACTCGACATCATTCGACAAGGCCCGCACCACGTAGTGTAACAATCCATGAACACCAATTTCCTCTCTTTTTTTGCGTGAGCCAGTATTTCTCTAAACGAGCCACGAATAAACTGAATGCCTGCACCACTTGCTAACTGACGGGCAAACATCGAAAGACTCTTTCCGGCAGAAGTATCCACTCCCTCACGCACGGCTGCCTTTTCCAGATAGGCCACAAGACGCACTTTGTCAACTTCAGAAAGATCGGAGAAATCAAAACTCATCTCCACATTGGCGCGATAAAATGTCAGATAACGTCCATGCGATTCCATGTAGTCCAGCAAGGCCGAATAGTTTTTCTCTCCACGCAAATTAGCAATACATAAAAGTACACGGCTCACACATGTGTCAGGAAGCTGAGCCTCGTCGAGCGTTCTGGCATAGGACTCTAGCATGGATTTGTCATATGAGAGGCCACCCGTAGCATAGCGCATTATATCGCTACATACAAGAGATTCTATATAAGTATCGACTACCTTTGCTCCCAAGCTATCGACAAAAAGCTGCTTATGGCTAATGAGATAAGGATATAATTTGCTATCCCTATTGGGAATAGCCAAACGAATAAGCATCCATCCATCTTTCCCCGCCAATTCAGCGGGCTGCAGATATTTCAGGTATTCTTTACCAACAACAGTAAACATAGAGTCTTCTCCCGCCACACGTAATGCTTTCAGATAACGGGATAAAGTAGATTTAGAATGGTCACCTGCTGCATACAGACGTGAAGTCCCTTGTAATGAAGTGCTGTCGGAAAGAGCCATCTCCACTTGCTGACGAAATTCAGGAAGTTTTGACCCACCCACAATGCGTTGCACTACATTTCCGTCTGCATCAAGAATCAGATAATGAGCAAAAGTTTTCACATGGTATTTCTGTGCCAATTCATTACCTTTCCCAGTCACCATGTCCATCCAAAGATTGACAAAACGTGCGTTCATGAAATCGCAAAACTTCTGATCACTAAAAACATATTTGTTCATGCCGTGACAAGGAACAGCCCAGTCTGCAAAGCAGTTAAAGAAGACAAGTTTTCCTTCAGCTTTAGCCTGTTTAAGAGCTTCAGCATAGTCATAGACGTAATTCATTTTAACAGCGGCTTTTACAGCATCGCCATAGACACTTTTACCGGTCTGTGCCAAAGAGGTTGATGCACCTACCCAAAACAAGACAAGCACGATGGTTATTTGTTTCAAAGTTTTCATAAAATATTTGTTTAATGAATAACAACATTTCATAGCATATATTCAATGTTAGTTTGCGTCTTTCACACAACGCACACTATAAAGCACAGGACGAAAATTATTGGTCAAACGTGTTGTTCCACGCCAAACAGCAGAAGAATAGATAGCTACCTGACGCACAACACCTTCTTCGATAAGAACCCCGGAATCATCTCCTTGTCCTTCTATAGTCTGTTCTGCATCACACCAAAAATAGCCACATTCAGACTTTTTAATGTAAAGCATAGTGGGAGTCGACGACTCATAGGCATCACACCCGCCAAAGAGAGCCTCAAAACCACTTCCCCCTCCAGCTTTCAGGCAATCACCCACACCTTTTCCACGCCATGAATTCATACTTTCCAGTTCTGCGAGAGGCATTCCCAAGGTAGCTTCCAGCTTCATCCAATCGGCATCGGTAGGCAACCGCCATCCATCTGGCACAGCAGCACGTGCCCCATCAAGCGAATAGAGAAAACCATACGTGGGATAATAGCCTCCATTTTCCTCCTCGGCTGCAAGCATGGCCTCACGACCTAAGCCTAAATAAACATCAGCCTTAGCCTCATCCAGCGCAGCAATAAGTTTATCATGATACTCCGGACTGAGATCCTTAATATATCCCAACACGGTATCCTCACTATAATAAGGACTCTTCATATCTATATACATTTTAATAAAATCCCTATACAAAGGGTCTATTTGATCGCTCATCTCTTCAAGTTTTGCGTAAGCTATTTCCTTCCATTGTTCGTCAGAAAGCTCTACTTCATCCTCGGCGGGCATTTCGAAAAGTTCCTGCCCATAAGTGTAGCACCCATCGGCACCTCCTTGAGGTAGGAAATAAGCCAAATTTTCGGCCATCCAAATCTGATCACCTACTTGAATACACTTATAGACGTGTCCATCTCGCACATCTGTAAAATCCGCCGCAGGCTTCACTTGAGAAAGGTTGACAGTAATGCCCACAGAGTCTTCATCGTTGCAGGCAACAATTGCTAGGCAACAGAGCAACATGCCTGTCAGTTTATGCAGTTTCAATTTCAACATAATCTTTACTTGTTTTTGTCCATCAAATTTTTACACCCAATTCACCTTCAATATAGTCCACTAAAATTTCATATTTCTCCATCACCAGTTCGCTACCTCCATAGCGATTGACAAATTCTTCCTTTCCAATCTCCAACATAGTATCAATGAAATAACCCAAATCTTCATCTACCGTGTTTGGTGAATATACCTTTGAAGACGTAGCCCAGCCAGAAATAAAACCAAAACGGCCGATATCAGCCAACATCTCAGCACGCATATCTTCAAATTCTTCGACCGAAGCAAACAATCCTGTAGCCATACAGTTATTTACGGTTTGTTCATCAAAACAAGTATTCACGCGAAAAGCCGTATATCCATCGGTTCCCGTCATCCAACGACAGGTAACACCCAAGCCATCATTGCTGCCATCATTCACCCAATGACGGCTATAATAGTTGTCAGTACTTGAAACAGCACCGAAACGAGCAACTAAATTGGCATTTTTCAAAACACGGCTTTTGACCATCGAACGCAAAACAACAGTACTCAGAGAATCCATCTGTACAGAAGCATATCCTGTGACCTGAGCAATGACCAACGTTCGAAAATTATTCAAGTAATCAGGTGTCTCAATGGTTTCTGAAGCAAGGTTAGCCACTTTCAAAGTATCTGTTAGAAACATACAGAAAGGACGCATTGCACCTGTGGCTTTTCTCAAAAAATTCTCTGCGAAATCAAGTGCAATGCTTTGTTGTTCGGGCAAAAACAAATAATCAAAACTATACTGCATCGAACCATTGGAATGGGACGTAAACTCCCAATTCAGGTCAATAGTCTCATAGCGATATATAGGATTTCCTAAAAAATCTTCTCCTACATAAGTACGAGAGATTGTGTCGCTAAAAAAGACAGATACACCATAATCCCTATACAGCTCGTAACGACGGTGCTGAATAGGATCGGTTCCATCTTCAATGACATAAGGCGAAGAAAAGTCAATCTGATTAGATAACTTCTCACTATCGTCACAGGCTATAAACAAAGCGCCCAAGACGCATATAAAAAAATAGACAGGTTTCATTATGTTTCTTTTTTAAACAATTTATTCTTATTCAGACGACAGAGGCTCGCGTTCCTCACGCGGATTATTTTCCATCGGCACATTATCGAACTCAAGTACTATTGACGGGATAGCAAACGTATAAGCCGCATCATATTCTTCCAACTTGTAAAGCTCTGTATAAAGATAAGCTGTATTATCACCAATAGCATTGAACACATGTATAATCTGGCGGCTATAAGGATATTCTTCACACACGGCATAACGACGCAAATCGAACCAACGATGCCCCTCAAAACAAAGTTCCTTGCGACGTTCATTTCGAATTTGACGTATCAATTCCTCTCCACTATACAATTTATCTTCATAATTTTCAATACGATGGACACGCAATTCATTAAGTAATCGACAAGCCTCAGCTTCCTTACCTTCTTGCATGGCACAAGCTTCGGCTTTGTTGAGATAGGCTTCTGCCATACGTAACGTAAAGACATCAGAAACACGCGAACGTACAGTTCCACGCTCGTACTTGTAATTCAGCGAAATGCTGTCGTTTGATGCAATACCAAAAAAACATTCACCACGAAGATCATCCTCAGCATACATATCACGCAATTCTTTTGTGACACAAAAATCTCCGGCACGCCCTGTAAAAATGCCTGTGGGAGCCAAATTATTCGAACCTTGTGAAAAGATTAGCTCTGGATTGGTACTTGTCAGGAAAGGACTTGTGGAGCTTAACAAAGACAGCGAAGCCAAACGTACAAGGGAACTTGCAAGCACAGCATCAGCCTTTTCTTCAGCTTTCACATAGTCTTGCATATAAAGATAAACACGACTTAACAACAAATCGACAGCTTCAAGCGAAGCACGATAATGACGGTGTTCATCCTTTTGCGGACTTTGCGTAAGATAGTCTTCTGCCATCAGCAAATCGGTTACCACTTGGTCGTAGATTTCTTTGACCGTAGCACGTTGGAACTGTGTAGGTTTGTCCTTGTCATGCTCCACATAAGGAGTCAATTTCAAGGGTACACACAATTTTTCCTCACACGTAGCGGGTGCATAGGCATCCCCGTAAAGATTGGCTAAAACAAAATAAAACCACCCTCGCAGAAAATAGGCTTCGCCTTGCACACGCAAATAGGTTGCTTGTTCGTCTTCCGTCTCATGGGGAAGCTGAGTGATTTCATCAAGAATCACATTAATATAGTTGATACGAGCATAAAGGTCGCTCCACGTAACTACATCTGAAGCCACACTCGTACCATTGTAATTAACGCCAACTTCCATTTGCCAAGCATAATAACCAAAAATGGGCCCCAAACATTGTTGCCATCCATTAATATTGGAGGTGTTTTCGCCTGTGGCCGAACCCAAACCGGTATTGACATCATCGTCGAGAATATTGAAAAAGCCACACGAGCGAGTACCAGACGGACCATTAGAAATCTGAGAACTCGGCATATAAACACTTCCCAGCAATACTTCATCCAAATCGGTCACACTGCTAGGTATGACCATGTCTTGCGAATATGCATCCAGAAAGTCACTACACGATGTACTTCCACACATTAGACCTATGCATAAAAGGAATATATAAATGTTCTTTATCATCTTTTTATTTTTTCTTGATTTATTTTTAAAACGAAACGTTCAGCCCGAACGTATAAGACGGGCGAGTCGAGAGATTCACGCCTGTAAAACTCGTCTGCGTAGGATCTTGTCCATCAAGTTTACTAGAAGCCAATGTGAACACATTTGTCACATTGAAGCTTAAGCGCAAAGACTTCAGAAAAGTAGATGCCAACTGCATGGACGTGAAGTTATAAGAAAGCGTCAGGCTACTCAGACGTAAATAATCACCCGGCACAACACGTAAGTCTGAATCGTCATACATATTCCACAAACTGTAAGCAAACGTGGGCACTCCCGACTGTGAAGCCGACACACCACTGGACCAATGCTGATTGTAATCTGCATATGACGGATCGCTAGGACTAACCAACACAGGAATGTCCGTATACTTCTCATCGCCTGGTTTCTGCCAACGGTTAACAAATTCTTTACGTACGTTTTTATCAGACGACACACCACGGATAACAGGTTCATAGAGTGCAAAAAGACGCATCTTCGACCCGATACGGTAGTTGAAATTCGTGTTTAAGGAAAATTGCTTCCAAGTCAAAGTAGCATAGAGCGAACCGGTAAAATCTGGATCACGATTACCACTTTCCACCATCACTTGAGGTACAACCTCTGCCAATGTCTTTCCTGCAAGCAGATGCTGGCGATCTTGATAGTCGTCAAACATAGGCACTCCAGTATTGGGGTTCAATCCCAAATATTTGTAAGAATAGAACGTTCCAATAGGTCGTCCGTCCACAATAGCTGTGCCATTCAAATAATTTTCAATGTTATAAGTCTCACTAGTGTTGGTCTGAACCGTGTTGCTAGCATAAGAGTAATTCGTAGAAAGATAGAGCTTCCAATCTTTGTTGCGTATGGGATATCCAGAGATCGAAAAAGAAAATCCCTTGTTCTTGATGTCACCATTATTCATGCGATAACTAGATACACCATTAACTAAAGCAACATTGACACTAGCGAAAGCATCAGTCGTATATTTGTACCAAAAGTCTGTGGAAAAAAGCAAGCGTCCGTCAAAAAGGTTCAGATCAAGTCCTATGTTATATTGGTCAGTTTGTTCCCAACGCAAATTAGGATTTGGCAAACTAGCCACGGTAGACGTGTTCTCTCCATAGAAAGCATCCATTGTCCCTTGATTGATAAGTAAGTTGGGCGTTTCGCCATCCAACATATTACCCGTCTTACCATAAGACAAGCGCATACTTAACTCTCCCAATTTATCTGAAACCGGGAAAAAAGTATCCTTGATATTCCAACGTCCAGAAACAGACCACACGGGCAAGAACTTTTCGTTACTACGGCTACCAAACTTGTTTGAAGCATCGAAACGCCCGCTTAAGCTCACGGTAAAAAGATTATAATAAGAATAAGCTGCTGTGAGATACCCACTCAGTTGATTAGTCTTTCCGGCTGTGAGCGAACGATGTCCGGCAGCAAGCCATTCTTTATAAAGTGGAAAATCATCCAGCGACTCACTGTCCATCGTGACATATTTCATACCACGGTCTTTGTAATAGCCACGTGTTTGATCAGAAATTCCATTCGAACGTGCCATGTTCACCTCATACCCTGCGGTGGAAGTAATCAAATGTTGCTTATCGTCACCAAACGACCAATGAAGATTTGCTTGAAGACGCCCTGTAAAACTTTCATTGATCGTATTCGTCGTATTGTAAACACCGCCGTATGGAAGCTCGCAAAGACCTGTTTCACCGGGAATCGGAAGTTCGTCTGATTCGCCATTTTTCAAAATTGCCACATAGTTAGTTTTTTCTCCATACCATGTAGTCTGAAGGGTAGAACTACGCGAATAAGAAGCTGCAGCCGTCAGGTCAACAATGTCTTTCACTTTGTAAGTCAGGTCTGCACTTACCATAAAGGTGTTGCCCGAATAGTCATCCGAAGTATTGTTCATCTCGTTGATAATATTGTAGTCATACTGACTATAATGTTTGGAACCATCGCCCACCGAAGAATACCCATGATTCTTATAATAGTAAAGCGAACCATCCTCGTTGTAAGCCGGAAGAGCACGTGTAGTGTTGTAAGCATAGTCAAGTACAGCAACATCTGAAGGCAAGTGATTCTTTTTCTGTATATTACCATTAAGACGGATGTTCGCCATCAAATTACGGGTTATGTTGGTCATAACGTTCATCGAAGCCGTATAACGGTCGACAAATTCAGTCTTAATGGTTCCCGTCTCGCTGGTATATCCGATGGAAGCATAATAACGAGTCGACTCGCTACCGCCCGATATACTCAATGTATGTTGCTGTGTCCAAGCGTCTTGAGTAAGCAATTTAAACCAATCCGTATTTGTCGTTTCATAATGTGCACACTCGGCTAAAAATTCATCATATGTTGTCTGCCCCGTCTGATAACGATAATAAGCACCTTCATAGCCCACCATAGGCATACCGGAAGGAAATACATAATGCAAATCACAGAGGTCTTTACCAAACGACATACGTTCCTGAGAGTTCATCAAATTGATATTACGGTCCGAATAGCGGGGACGTACAGTAAATTTCGTGTTGTTGGCATAAGAAATTGATGGAGGACCTGGACGACCTTTCTTTGTAGTCACCACAATGACACCATTAGAGGCCCGTGTACCATAAAGAGCTGTTGCCGAAGCATCCTTCAAAACGTCAATACGTTCAATATCTTGAGGATTAATTCCGACTATGGCATTGCCTACATAGTTAATATAGTCTGGGTCATTGAGCTGTTCTGCGCTCACATCGACAGGGTCTTGCAAGACAAAGCCATCGAGTACCCACAATGGTTCTCTGTTACCTATGAGAGTAGACGTACCACGCACACGCAAACGCGCTGTTGCTCCTACCTCGCCAGAGTTTTGCATGAAAAGTAAATCCGGAATACGTCCTTCGAGAGCTTGGTCTATTGTGGTCATATTCGGCTCTAAAATATCATCCATCATCACAGAAGTAACAGAGCCGGTCAAATTACCACGACGCTGATCATAATATCCGATTTTTACAATTTCATTCAGCTTTTGCGTATCTTCACGAAGCACTACATGCATAGGTTTCCCATCTGCTTCAACTATTTTCTCTTTAAATCCTATAAACCTGAAAACAATCTTCGCTCTGCCCCCATCTGGCAATTTCAGTTTGAACCGACCATCAACATCTGTAATGCCATACACGTCTTCATGCCCTTTCTGACGAATCACGATACTTACGCCAGCCAATGGCTCTCCTCCTGCATCGACAACAATACCCTTCACTTCACGTTCAGGCATGCTAACTGCAGAAATAACCACGGTTTGTCCGTGAAACGAAAATGTGAAACCATAAGGTGCAAGGCACTTACTCAAAACCTCTTCAAATGGTGCATTTTCAACAGACAGCGATACATCATGGATATGAGAAATCTCATCCACGTTGTAAGATATGCCATAATCCGTCTGCTGCAAAATAGCTGCAATAGCTTCTTGCAGAGTGACCTTCTTCACACTGACGGTCACCTTCTTGTCAAGAATGCCGCCATACACAGCCGGAGAAAGACACAACAGAAACAATCCCACACCGATGGGACGCCACAGGCACATCCTACCAGATCTTTTCCGGAAAATCAATAAATGTTTCTTCATAAGATAACTGTTTAAAGTTCTCAACTCTATATGGTTTATTACTCATGTAATTTGATATAAATATCGCGCCCATCCACATGATAGTCAATCTTTTCCGTAAAATGGAAAAGGTCAAGTACATCCTCTACATGCTCACAGCGGTGCGTCCGAGAATAGAAACGAAACGTCGACGCCTTATAATTATCGAAATAAATGTTCACGTCATACTTACGTTCCAAATCTGTGGCAATATCCATGAGCATTTCGTTATTGAAACAAAACTTATAGTCCCTCCAGCAAGTCACCTCATAAGCATCAACACCACTCCGACTTTCTACCAAACAGCTTCCATCATAAGCATAATAGTCACCTGGTTGCATAGTCTTCACCTTGCGGTCATGTCCTATCACATTTAGTCGTCCTTCCTCGAGCATAATACGTCCTAAGGCATCTCGGTTATAAGATTTTATGTTAAACTTCGTGCCATAGACTCTGGCTTCCAAATGAGGAGATTTGACAATAAATGGATGGTCAGCATCAGAAGCCACATCAAAATACGCTTCTCCGTTTAAATAAACTAGACGAGCCAAACTATCTTTAAACGACACGGGAAAACGTAAACGAGAATCAGAATTGAGTACAACTCTTGTTCCATCAACCAATTCAACTTCACACATTTGTCCACGCGGCACAACCAATTCGTTAAAACGCAAGCTGTCTGCTACGACTGATTGTTGTCCAACCCTAGTATAAGCGACACGCCCCGGCTCTATGCGAATATTCACACCTTGGCATTCCACATTGTAGACCCCATCCTTCAACTTGTAACTCAACGAAGGTGCTACTGTCAGCGATGGAGCTTCATATTCAGTCGCTATGTATTTGCCGCTATTTTTATTTGAATTTAAAACCCACCACGACATACTCACGACCACCAAAACCAAAATAGAAGCTGCAACACTCCATTTTGTCCAACGCGACATATTCCGTCTGTGCGGTGTTCCGTCCAACGCTTTCATGAAACGGTTCAAATTTTTCTCGCGACGGGTCTCCAAAAAATGCAATAATATTAACTCTTTCTGAATTTCCGACGAAGAATTCCACTCTTGCCACAATTCTTCATGGCGACCTTCTCCCAACCAACGTTCAAAAGCCCTCTTTTCTTCATCCGTCTGAAACTTCAGATCTTGCATACCGAGTCTATAATTGTCTTTTTTACTCATTTTCCCAGTTTTTTTCATAAATGTTCGCTTATATAACACAACAGACTTTAAAATTCATGAATAGCACTGTCTATCTATAACATTATTTCACACTGTATTTTATCTTTGATTGATATCAACAAAAAACGCCCAAGAGCGGAAAGAAAGGTTTAGTCACATCACATTCCAAGGAAGGTCAAACTGTCTTTTTATAGAAAAAAATCCACCTACCTTTGCAACCATCCGACAGTTCTCCTGCGTCTAACACATAGAAAAAACATTCAAACAACGTTTATACATCATGAAAAAGATTATTCTCCTGCTCGCT